>JAEHJW020001211.1_pt1 | contig 10586 bp, 13 predicted proteins | sample 9271431 | NCBI WGS metagenome assembly JAEHJW02
TAGACGATCTTCGTAAAACACTAATTCCAGTGTGGTGGTATCTAGCCTTTCAGGATAATACATTGACTGCCCACCACGGAACACAGCGTCAGTTCCAGTCCACATCCATACTGGCGAAGTAGCCTCTTCAACGTATGTGAATAAACTACCGGGGTCATTTGGCAAAACAATAGTCCAATCAAAAGACAAATGTGGGTCAGGTCTACTGTTAGCTTTTGCTAACCAGCTCTCAGGGTTGACTCCAGTAAACCCTGACCCAAAAATAGGACCTAAAGCATTGTTGATTTTGCTCTCTGCCCTATTTAATCCTTGACCTATAAGACTGTTTACCGCCCCGGATGCTTTTGTTTCCAGTCCTGTTGCCAAGGAACTCAACGCGCCGCTAAATCCAAATAGGTCAGCCATTTCTCTCCTTTTGCAAATTTCAATTAAAGGGTAGACTGTTTAAGTCCACCTTTAATTTTACACACTTACGACGAGAATCCCTGAATAAGCTGCGTCCAGTCATAGGACAAGGTCGCATTGACTTCCAGCGGGGTGGATGAAGAACCATCAGTCGAAACGTCATCCATTGACTTGAGGAACGAATTGTACAGTTTCAAGGTGGCAATTACGTTCTCGGCATCATCGTACAGGTACATGAAAGAAGTCGCAGAATACTGCGTTTTGTAAGTACCCGCCGTGTTAAGAATGTCACGAGAGTATGCAAGCCAACCTTTAAGTCTGGTCATTACATAAATGTCGCGGGTTTCGATGAACGTCAGTTGTGCGTCATGGCTGTATGTGGTGCGGCCAGCATACTTTAACGTTACGCCATGCAGGGTAACTTCAACCTCATCTTTTTGTTCTCCGGGCATTGGGAACGAACGGCAGCGGATTTTTAACCCCTTGCCGTCACCAGAACCCGGAATTGTTGGAATATACCATTCAGCCTGATACTGAAGTATCGGGTCTGGAAGAGAATTAACATCTGCAAGTCCTACTCGTGCCATGAAAAACTCCTTGATTAAACGTCCTTAATGGACAAAAGAATTTGAATTCCACTAGGAAGAAACTCCAGGTTCCTATCTGTGTAGTGGCACAGCAGGATGGCCGTCTTTTCGGAACCTGGAGTTTCAAAACTTGGACTACTACGCCGCTAACAAGGCCGCTTCTTGGAAGCTCAACCCTTGCTTGGTAATGATCGTGCGCAAGTTGATTCTTTGAATCGGCAGCGTTGGCAGAATATACACGTCCACTTGCAGAATACCCTGATTTAGGTTATTGTTGGAATTGTTGCTACTGTTGGAGACGACGTTATAGTCCTGAATTGACCCATTTTGTTTTAGGCTAAACAAGTAGTCGTTCAGCATGCCGACAATGCGTGCTTCTGTTGCGGGGTCTTCAGGCTCCCACAATGTGTACAGCAGCGCGTTTTCAATGGCTGTTTCCAGAACAATAAGCATGCGCCGCACCGGAATAAACGAAAGTGCAGAAGTCTTGCTCTGAAGCGTATTTGCCTCCATAATCGCATATCCCTGTCCGGGGAACTTGCGAATATAGTTCACTTGGTTTGACTGCAGCAAATCACGATCACCTTGATCGTATACCACACGCACACCAAGCACGTTCAGGACGCCACGATTTAGACCGGCCGGAGCATAAGAGGGGTTCTGTACCGAGTCATTATAGGCATACTGAGCAGCTACGTAACCAGATGGCGGGACGTAAATAATCTGACCATTGTACGTATCCAGAATTTGCACGTCAGGCGTGTAAAGAGCCGAATAATTCGAGTTTAAGTTCAGCGAGTTGATACGGTAGCTGACCGCAGCACTCGATGTTTGCTGATTTGAAGGCACATCCAAAATGGTCGTGCAATCTTGGCGTGATTGTGCAATCGTGTCCATCGCAAGCTGCACGGCCGGAGTGGAATAACCTCCGTTAATCAGCATGTTAATCTTGACCGTTTCCTTGGAAGTAAACGCTTGGTATCCTGTAATAATTGCAGAATCGGTAACAGCGGTTCCAGAAGTGCCTCCAGAAAGCGGTTGCTGACTTGTGGAGTACACGAGCGGTAGTGACGGATAGCTCACTGACGGGTTTATCACTTGAATATATTTAGAACCCGAAGTGACATTGTTAATAACAGCACCCACCTCTGTTTGCTGCCCAAATCCATTCACGTTATTTCCAAGTGTCACGGTGAATGACTCTTGAGGGACATTTGGGTTTAGTGTCGCGTCGTAGACCAGCACCTGAAAATACTGTGTCCCAGTGTACGTTGTCGGAAATGTGCGAGAAGTCGGCGTGGAAGTTCCGTAATCCGTATAAGTAGGTGAAGTTACAGAAGCCAAGTATCCTGCACCACCAGCGGTTCTGCCGTACACATTATAAGAGGATGCTTGAGGCACAGCATTCCACGACAATGTCACGAATCCATTTGACACTGGAACGTTGACGCTCACCGCCGTAGACAATGTTTCGCCAACAGAGTTTACTGCCGTAACGTAGTACTGCTGGTTACCTGCTGGCAAAGACGCGCCAGTAAACGAGGTATTTTGCACATACGTACCGGAGATCAAGTTGTACAAATACTGACCTTGTACAACCACGGTGCTCGGTTGCGGAGTTACTGGACTCCAAGCACCAGTAGCGCCGTTATATGAGTACAGACCATTTTGCGCCGCCGCTGTTTGCCCGGTAAACAGCGCAACGTCGTTAGGCTGTACTGTAACACCGCCAATCGACCAAGTATAAGCTGCCCATGTATTAGTCGATGCGTTCGTCTGCATGTACACTGCGGCCGGATTGACCGAAGTATTTGCAGCTACCGTAGTCGATACCTGAGTCCACGCACCACCCGTGTTAACTTGCCATACACCATTTTGCGTTGCTGTGGTCTGTGCCAAGAGCACAACGTACTGACCATTAGTAGGCGCAGTTCCATTTACTGTCGTAGTTCCCGATAGCGGAGCCACATTCGACGTGCCCACCAGTGTCACTGCAGTAGGTGTAGTCAAATTGTAGTTGGTAAGACCAAGCTCTTGTGCTACGGTTGGCAATGCCGAGGTAATACCAGAAACCGGGAGCATGTTCTGGCTGGAAATTTGCACAGAGACATTTGCAGCATATGAACCAGGCCCTACTGCGTAAAAATACAGCAAGTTCTGTGTATACGAAGTTGAGCCATTTATTGCCAACGTAGGAACAAAAGACTGCGGGTTTCCTAACGGGTAGTTGAACATCGACGTAGCAGTAGGCGTTAGCTGCTGCATCACTGCGCCACCATAAACGGGGTTTGTTCCCACAACCCGATTCGTGTACAGTTGCGTAGCTTGCTGCAGGAATGCTAGTGCAGCATAATGCCCGAAACTAACCTGAGGATTAGGGTTGCCGTAAATGGAAGTGAATTGCTTGGTATTGGTAATAAATGTCAGCCCAAGAGGGCCTTTTGCAGATGCAAAGACAATTCCTCCGCTAGAGTTGATGGCATTAGCAACGACCTGGCTAAGATCGAGTTCTGACAGATAAACGTTTGAAGAATTGTTCGTCATGCTGCGCTCCCGTTTTCGTCAATAATCAAAAGTCTAGGAAACTGGACCTTTGAATTTTGTGTAACACTAGCTCCTAATGGAAGCTTAACAGTGGCAAACGGCATGATATGGACAGCATCGGCATTGATACCTGCTGCAGTGTCCAGCCCTACCGCTACTTGAAAATTGTACTGGTTCGTGACAAGAGTAGTCATATAGACCTCATACTATGATGCAGTTGATATTGACATTACCAATGTTCAAGTCATTGATGAATGTTAGGCTTACAATTGGGCTGCTTAACGCAAAAAGTGTGTTTTGTCCCAAGTCCAGAGTTCCTGTTGTTGTCTGCAAAATTAGATGCACTGCCGAGTCTGCACTGACAATGGTGGCTTCATTTCCAGAAGGTGCAGGAATTATTAACTGTGCCGGTGGTGTATTTGAGGCTACTTGAGCTAAGGAAAAACCCTGCTGAAAAAAGTTCCCATTCGTATTCTGTGCCGTGTTGCGAGTACGCAGTACATTTCTTGTAGTTCTAGTACCTGCAATAAAGCAGTCCAAATCTACAACTAATGTTTTTGTCTGCGTTGTCTGCGGAGCAACTGTATAAACTCCGGGAATAGGTCCAAATTGATTTGACGGTATTGCCATATAAATTCCTTATGTTGGAAAAGTCACGTTTCGACTATTGGTCACAACTGCATTTGGCAATGCCGGAACGATACTGGACACGGATTTGTTTAGAATAGGCACTGTTCGCAGCTCTGGCTCCCCGATGTAACCCCAAATGTTCATATTGGTGGTATACTCGTAGACGTTTGGATGACTTACTGCCTCATCCCGATCTGGCGTGGAAACGTTATTGTCAGCTTCGACTCGAATATCAATGTTAGCACCAGCATAGGTAATTGAGAAGTTAAAGTCATTCTTAATGCCATGCAGCACCCACTGGGTTGCAAAATTAAAGGCATTAAAAAAGTTATCAGTCATGTACGTTAGCTCAAGACTAAAAAGTGCAGGAGTTAAACGTAAATTACCTATTGCTTGTCCGTTGTCTCGTAGTTGGACATAAATACCGTGCCTAGATAGCTGTTTTGATGCAAATGCCGAGTTCGTTCCTTGCTCGCCAAGAGTTACCGTGTTTGAATGCGCAAATAATAAAGGCCATTTAACGCTGGTTTTTTCAGAGCCGAGCATTTGATTGACCCGCATTGCTAACTGCAGTCTATTTGTAGAAGAGTAAAAATTCACTTGACTCGGGGGTAGCTTATAGAGTTCACCTACCCTGCTAAGTGCCCCTCTAATAATCATTTCGGCCAAATCAGGAAAGTCCATGTTGAACCCCATAAATGAAAAAAGCCCGACTCCAAGTACAACCTGGGCCGGGCTTTCTTCTTCACCGATAATTACATGCGGCTACGCAGATTGCGGCGCAGACGAGCCGACGCAGACTCTTGTTGCTTGGCAGGCATGTCATCCGGGTCGTCGCCGTCTTCCATGTCGTCGTCCAGTTCTTCTGCCGACAGAGTGCGCAGGGCACGCGACAGTTGTTGCTGCTTTTGCTGCTTTTGCTGCTGTTGCTGACCAGGCTCTTGCTCTTGCTCTTGAGCTTCAGCTTGTTGGGCATTCACATCAGCTTTCATGTCGTCAAAGTCATCTTCTTCAGCCGCCTTGACAAGATGTTGGGCCGCTTTATTGACTTGACCAGCAGCAATCAATTCTGCGGCAGCCAAAAGGCGATCGAGACTACGGTAGTACTTTTGCATTTTCAATTCCTTTTTGTAGAAAGACAGCACAGCAAAACGACTGACAAGGGAGGAGGAACCTTTCGTAAACCGCTGTGCTGTGTAAAATTAACTTCTAGAAGTCACATCCATAGACAACCATTTTCGTGGCAGTCTAATTTTTAAACCTTTATCAAAAACTAACTTCAGAAGAGACTATACTAGCTACGAACACCGTAAGCCACGGAGCGTGGGTTAGCCACAACCATTGACAGAAGTTCCGAGAACGCCCAGCCACGGCCGGGAATCTTTTCGGTAGTAATGTCGGTCGGTTGCGAGGTAATACCGCCACGGTCGGTATACTGACCGTGATTAACCGGATCGCCGATGGCAAACAGTTCACCTTGCGACAGCACTTTTTGTTCCGGATGACGATAAGCGTCCGAAACAATAGTCATGCCGTACATTTCGCCAAGCATACCAGTCATAAGCAGGTCGTACTTGCTAACTTGGTCAATGTTGTTTTGGAACGACGGGTCAGCAACCACGTCAGTCCACACGTCATTGGCAATGAGCAGCGAAGTCACTGGAATGTTCCAACGGCTAACCTGATTACGCAGAGTCATCAAGCCACCAGCGGTCATAGTGCCGACAAACGAAGTTTGCGGGTTGGCACTATTAACGGTAGCCAGAGACATTTTACGCCACAGGCGGTCTTCTGCAACCATGATGGCTTCTTGAGCTTCTTGGTACTTTTCATCCAGCACATCGCCCGGCGATTGCTGAATTTCACGCTCTTCCACAAAAGGACGACCCACCACGTAAAACTCAGGAGGCGTATAAGTGTTGTCGCGGATAATCTGCGATTGAACCATCACCGGAGAAGTGGCGACGGTGGCAACCACGTTCTTCATACGCATCTTGACATACGGGAATTGGCCTTGCTTCAAATTCTGGCGAGCCAGAAAGCGACGCATAAACCCTTCACGGTTTGCCGCTTGGTACAGTTCATCTGCGATTACTTCACCGAGTTCACGGTGATAGTCTTCGGAGGTAAACGCCATTTCTAGCGATTGGCGGCGAGCGGCAGCTTTTTCCATTTGCTGCGCAGCGGTTTCGGTAACAGCGCCAGTTTTACTAGCTTGTTCCAAAAAGGCTGCAACTTGCACAGCCAAGTCACGCCGAGACGAAGCGTTAACTTCGCCATTGTTGCCTACAAAGCGTTCACCAGTGTTACGACGAAGCTCCGATGCAAGGACGGGGGTTTTGTACTGAGGGATCATTTAGGTACTCCGAAATTTATTGTTGATTAGCCCACGGTCGGAGCATTGATGAACAGACCGAGATACGCGCTGGTGCTGCTAGGCAGAGCAATAATCTGCACTCCCGGAACAGCCGCCGCTGCAGTTGCCGCTGCACCAAACAAACCGCCCGCTTCCAAAGTCACACCAACTGCGGTAGACCAGTTTGCAGAAGTGTCGAATTCCGAGGTGTAAACGTCGCCACGGGTAATGACACCGATTTGTCCAAGATATGCACCAGCCGGGCCACCAGGCAGAACCATGCCCTGAAGTTCCATCGCTTGCATAACGGTCGGGCTATAGCGGTAGGAAATGGTCAGAGTTGCACCAGAGTTTGCAGCCAGCACGTCAATCGTTGCAGGATAGGTTGCATCGTTGACCCACTGAGTAGCAGTCAGGGCAGTTTGCGCAGTGCCGTTAGCAGCTTGAGTGAAGGCAGTTGCGCCGTTCATCACCAGAACGGTGCCAGAAATGGGAGCAAAAGCCAGAGGGATAATGCCGTTTGCCGGAACAACCACAGTCTGCACATAGGGCAGCGAAACCGGGTTGATAGGCGAGTTGACAGCGATACCGGCAAAAATGTCATTAGTGCCAGTAGAGGGTTGAACACCATAAGCGCCAGCGCTGATAAGACCAGCCAGAGCAGCACCTTCAGCATTAACGGTCACACCGGGAAGCAACGGACGCTCGACAGTGAGTTCAATCCGCGTTTGAGGGAAATAAAGCATGTTAAAAACTCCTTATCGAGAAAAAAGGCTACCACCAGTTGCTTCACGCACTTGGTGAATTGACGTAATACTGGCCGTTTGAACGGATTTTGTTGGACGCACTGCCGCTTGAACGCGAGCTTCCAGACTTTCATTGTCCTGCTCTTGCTCCTGCTCTGGTGCCTTATCAGCTTGCTGGCCCGGATTAACGTCTCCAATGGCAGCAGCAAGTTCGTTACGCACGTCTAAAGGCTTCTTCATGAGTTCTGCCGCTACTGCAAGCAGTGTGCGGTGATACTCGTCCGCGTAACGGTTAAAGACACTCGCAACCACACGGTCAGCATTTTGCACGCCAGCCGTAGTCATTGCTTGAACAAAACCTGAACGCAAGACATTTTTGTGCTTGGCAAAAAAGTTTCTGTTCAAACCCGCCGCAGCGATAGAGACACACTGCTCAAGGTCCTCACTGACTTGCTCTTCCTTGTCTTGAAGCTGCTCGGCCGCAGCAGTAACTTTGCGCTTGATTAGGGCAGCGACAGTTTTCTTTTGCGGGAATTTCAAAACTACAGGTTTAAAGCCAAAATGCGCCAGCGCAACTTTTGCTCCTTGAATGCTAGCCATTTGCTGAATTGCAGAGGCAAAACTCTTGGAGTAGAAAATGTCCGCATTTTCCCCGGCGTGCTCTTTGCTCAGAGTAGCGACATGAATGTCGTTAAGCGTTGCAAGGATTTTGTCACCAGTAGAAATCACATTAAAGGCGGCACGCGGATAATTCGCCAAAACTGCGGCGGTCATCTGCATCGGCACTTCATCATCGCAGGCTTCTTGCTCCGAGTCCATACCAAAATCGTCGTCAGAAGCAGTTTCCGGGTCGATCAGATCGTCTTCATCCACTTCGGAAGTTTCCATAGGCGCAACCAAAGTCACGTCCTCTTCGTCAGCGTCGCCAGCGTTATCCTGTTCAAACTCGGAGTCACCGGATTCATCGGCCTGTTGACTGAAAGGACGCTCTTCAAAATCGTCGTCTTCACTAGCACGCTGAATGGAAAGGTCGTTTTCGTCGTCATCAGGACGGGTATCAGCGGGAGTTCCCTTTTTACCCTCGGCAGGACGGGTATCAGCGGGAGTTCCCTTTTTACCCTCGGCAGGACGGGTATCAGCGGGAGCTTTTTTACCGTCATTAAAAGGGTTATCGTAGGCTAAAATGGTTCCACAAGTAACGCAATGCATTACTCCGTCCATCGTCCCACCGAGCTTTGCGTGAACAATGTTGTATGTTCCGCATTCATGGTTACGACATTGGACAGCCATGAGGTCTTTATCGTCCTCTGGAACATCTGGCATTGCATTTTCAGGCGTTTGCTCAACGTCTTCCGCACCACAGTTTACGCAGTATGGAGCGCTACCAGCGTTAGACGCAAACTCAGCATGGCATGCTTTGCATGTATAAGCTGAAATGCGCGGTTTAGCAGGAAGGCTCGGAAGCGTAGTGGCTAGAACAAGCGAGTGCTTGTTGTCGTCGTTAAGCAAGGACGCCCGTTCAATCAACATTTGATTTTTGAGCATTGGAAAGTACCTCGCAGAAGTGCTGTAATACAGCGATGAAAGAACTGTCGCGGGTTGCGACTTCCTGTATTTCTACAGGCATAATTTCCCGCTGTTCATTGCGGTACGAAACAACACGCGACAATTCGTCACGGAATGGGTATCGGTGCTAAATTAGGAATTACATTGTCGTTTTGCATTTTCGTGTAAACTATTGGGAGTTCCATCTTTGTCAAATGCCATGAACATTTTTGCCACTTCCGTTTCACCAGCTAAAAGTGCTAGGTACTTAGATGACCAGCGAGTTGTTAAAATGATCCTTGAAAGCTGCCAAATGCTTTCAACCGCAGCAGCACGGGTTAAATACTCGGGCAATTTGCTGCGCCCAACACACGACAACCATCCGTGTAATATATGGGTGCGTTCAACCTCTAACAACTTTTTATGGCTTTGGGAGCATGCACTAGAACTAGACGCTGAAAGACAACGCCGGTTTAAGCACAGCATTACGCATAAGAGCATTGAGCAGTTGAACAAGGCTAAAATATGGAAAGCTGTAAAATTGCTCCAGACTGGCGAACTTGAAGAATTTGCCAACTGTGCTCGAAATGTAGGTTTGGGTATTGACTTTACGCACGTCACTCCTGTTACTAAGGCGTACCGTCTTTATTTGAAAGCTAGATGGGCAGTGTCAAACCCTAGATTTACGGAGTATTAAAAAATTGCGCGTATTAAAAATATGTGCTAAAATTCGGAAATAGGGGTGTTTTCCCCCTAAGCGACCACGTCTAGGAGCAAAAATGTCAAGCATGAAGATTAAACCTGAGCACTATGCAACAGTAAAGCTGTCGATTGAGACCTTAATCAAGAGTTTTGTCGAGACTCATGGAAGTCAAGCGTTGGACAGATACGCTCTTCGGTTAAAGGACTCCAAAGCACAAGTCAGGGATATGCAAAAGCGCTTTCGTTGGGACCTTCTCTATACGGCTGTTTCTTCAAATTGGATATGCGATAACTTGTACTCCTACATGGATGACTCGCACATCGACACGGCTTTGAGGTCTATTGTTGACGAGTTAAATCTGCCAGCGTATGAATCCCTTTCAACTGTAAAAACACAGGAGCAATAAAAATGTACATTGTGGAATTTGCTAGGTCGTTAACTGATGTACAGCGACACCAGATTATTCAAGACTGGTACGAGTTTGAAAGAAAAGGTGCAATTGGAGACTGCGCGCTGCGGGAACAAGCAACCATCTTTTGTTCGCAGCTCCAAAATAACTACCTTTCAATTGTAGTATGGATGGAAAAACTGAGCAGTGCGTGTTTTCGTGTGTATTACGAAAAGCATTACCCTATCAACCTGGAGAACTGAAATGAACGCAAACCAAATTCAAACGCTAGAAGACATGCGCAGTCATTTTGAGGGCACTTGCGATACGCAAAAGCCGGATGACATTGTTTCTGTGTCCGTGATCGACATGAGTTCAATTCCGCCTAATTCAAATCCTTTCCACTATGACCAGTTTTTGATGGGCACCAGCTTGGTTCGAGGATGGATGGTTATGCATGAAGGTTTTGACGCTGAGACAGATCAAAAACCACTGCGCTCAATGGTTTTGATTAACACGCGCAGCGGCCAACGAATTCGATTGCTGTTCTCACCAAAGCCCAATGCAGAAATTCTGGACGAAACTCTTGCAGGCTGCTGGAACCAATCTGTGTGATTTTTAACCGACGCCCTTCAGCGTCTTTCTTACCTAGGAGTATGTGATGGACTATTACTATTACCCT
>JAEHJW020009407.1_pt1 | contig 10584 bp, 18 predicted proteins | sample 9271431 | NCBI WGS metagenome assembly JAEHJW02
AATTCTCGTAGACCGTTTAATCATGCGGCTTTCGGCGGTGCTGCCTTCCAAAATCCCGGTCTAGCTACTCATCTGGCTACTCATCCGGGGCGTGGTTGGCTGACGCCAGGGACAAGGCCAGATGATACCCGGTCATGCCGCCTTCTTCTGCTTGCTGCGCTCGATCAGCGCCTGCACGCTTTCGACCGTGATGCGCGTGGCATCGCCGATCACGACCTTCTCGAGGTCGCCGCGCTTGACCAGGCGGTAGATCATGGTGCGCGACAGGCCCAGGGCTTCCTCGGCCTCGCGCAGACGGTAGAGCAACTTCGGCGCTGCGGCCGGTGCTTGGTGTTGGGCTGCGTTCATGCTTCCTCCCGATATTCTTCCGGGATGACGGGGTAGTCTGCCTCGTCGCCCGTCAGTTCCACCACGACGGGGCCGTGGCGCATGTCGCCATTCATCCTTCCGTCGAGCGTGCTGCGCTCATGCGGGCGCAGGTTGCTCCATTTCGCGATGGCATAGTTGCCCACTGCCAGTCCACGCGGCTGGTCCCGCTCCATTCTGCCGACGGCGATATCGCGATCGCGGCACCACTGCTCAGCCTCGCGGCACGCTTCGAAGTCGCCGCCCAGAGTGTTGAATTCCTTGCGCATCACATCTCCTTATTGTCGGTGTCGGCCGTCACGCGGATGGCATAGACCGTCACGGGGTCAGGGCCGAAATGCGGGTGCGTGATGGTCTTGATGGTGTAGCCGCGCCACGGCAGCACCAGCCGGCGATCAGCATCGCCACGGGCCGGATATCCGCGCGTGAGGACGATCCGGTCGTAATGCCCTTCAGGCTTTTCCAGGCGGTTGACCCAGTGCCGATTGCACAGCCGGTACTCCTCTGCCTTGGTGCCGGACTTGATGGCGTCGAAATACTCGCCCTTGAGGGCCAGGTGCAGGTCAGCCATAGCGCTTTTTCCTTTCGACGAGGGCACGGTCGGCCCAGACGCCGGCCAGCTTCATTCGCTCATCGCCCGTCGATATCGGCTTGTCGCCGAATTTCCAGCCCTGTGCCTGTAGAGCGGTGGCTACCACTTCCAGAAACGCACGCTCCCAGAATGCGCGTTCGGAGGCGATGGCGCCGCTGTGCATGCGACGTTTGCCGGCGGCATAGCCACGGGCGTACCCGTTGGCCGCGGCCTTCTTGATCTCTTGGTCAGTCGGCATCCCGCTCTCCTTGTTCGGCCTGGGTGGCAGAAAGGGCGGCGCAGCGCCAGACGCCCCGGGCGGCAAGTTCCTTGGCCTGGTCAAGCGTGCCGCCGAAGTTGGCGATGGTGCGCAGATGGGCCAGGGCTTCGGCCGCTACCGCATCCCCGGCGCGCTGCTGGCCGCCGTCCTTGTCCGCTCCGGGATGCATCGGGCACGGATGGCGCAGGGAGCCGTCACCGCTGGGGCAGGTGCAGGGGGCGGCGCCCTTGTCCGCCTGGGGCTGCTTGAGGGCGCGAATGCGAATATGCGCGTCGGCGTAGCTGTTCTCTGCGACCGTCGCAGCTTCCTCCAGCGCCGCATCGCGTGCGTCCTCAGCGCTGGCCCGGGGCGCGGCATTCTCGATGGCCTCCAGCGCGCGCATCCACGGGCAATTGCTGCTGCTGTGTTCGCCGATCTCGATCAGCAGATGATCGGCAATGGCGTTCGCCAGCTTGTCGGCCACGTCGTGGTACTCGTCGCGCTCGGCCAGCGTTTGGTCCCATAGGGCGTCATCGGATGGGCGGGCGTGTCCGGTCAGGAAATTCCGGAGCGCGGCTATCTCACTGGCCGGCAGGCGTGCTACCCAATGAACGCTACCCTGGGGACCGTCCGGCCCTTCGTCTCGGTCATCCTCCAAGGTGAAATCGTCCTCGTTGACGATGATCTCCCCGCTACCGTCGGGTTTCATGTGAAGGCTGGCGCCATGCATCGACAGGACGCCGCTGGGCCGACGCGACTTAATGTTGGCGGCCTGCGCCTCCCCGGCTACAGTGCTGGCCTGGGGCGCGGCATCGCCGTATACCAGAGGGCGCAGGGTGTTTCCGCCTTCCCGAAGAAGCATGTCAGCCACCTTCGGGTTCTCGGTCAGGATGTGCTTGCCCAGGGCGGCGTCATAGATTTTCCACGCCACCGCCTCCCCGGCTACAGGGGCGCTCGCATGCTCTTTGCCATGATCCCAGCCCACGCTATAGCCTCGGTCGTGGGCGGCACGCATGGCCGTCTCAACCGCTGCGCGCGAATAGCCATCCTCTTGCTCGCCGGGGTGGTTAACGTCAGGCTCCGGCATGGCGGGATAGGGCTGATGCCCGGCTACAGGGGCGCTTGCCAGGGCGGCGTCATGGTCGCGCATCAGGCGAGTGATGGTATAGAGCCGTCCGCCGATGCGCTCGCAGAGTCCGGCCTTGATCGTCAGTGCCGGGAATTTATCCTTGAGCCAATCGACCGCCGACACCTTGACGGCGACATACCCGCACGGGTCTACGGCCGCCCGCTCATCGGCTACAGGGGCGCGCAGCTTGGACAGCGCAGCCACGACAGCCTGTACATGGTCATAGCGGGCCTTTGCTTCCGGTTCGCCTTTCCAATCCCCCGGTTTGAGGGTATGGCACTCGCTCAACGAGTCGGCCTCTTCGGTCAGGATGACGATTGCCTCGTCGATCGGATGTTGCGTTGCCGCCTGGGCGGCGCTGTTCGGGTTGGTGTGGTTGGTCATGCTGCAATCCTTTTCTCAATGCGGCAGCGCCGCGCGACCTCGACCAGCCACACGGCCAGCTGGGGGGGGGTATGCTCGCGCTCTGCCTTGGTTATGTGAGGCCGGTAGTCTTGGCGTTTGCGGGACTGGACAACGTGGGTTGCATCGCCCAGCACCAGCGGCACGGGCGGCATTTCTGCGGGCGCCACGCCGACGATGTAGAACCACGTTGCCTTCTCGGCCTTGTGGCCCCACCACATCTGTGGGGCGGCGAATGTCCAGCCGCCGTATTGATCGCGGGCGCCACCGGGAAGCGGCAGCATCTGGGCGGGCCATAACGTGCTGCCGGCCGGGTGTTCCAGAACACCGCCGAATTCGCGCACCAGGGCCACGGCCAAGCGGGCAAGGTTCATTTCGTCCGGTCGAGGGTTGGCGAAGGCGCGGAGCCGACCCCAGGCACGGCACGGCGGATGCGCCACCACCGGCATGCCGCCCTGAAATGTCCGGGCGTCGCGGTTGATGTCGTAAACGTTCACGCCTGGCAGCGTCTTGTAGGTGCTGTCCTGGCGGGCGAACAAGACGGCAACGTCCATACTCACCTCCCCGCGCCCTGGCCGCTCGGCTGGGCGGCGCGGTGCCGAGAATTAGGCTTCAACGGTTCATGGCTTAGAACTCGTTCAATCGGATGGCCGCCTCTTATGCGGTCCCTGATCGTGGTCACGTCAAAGCCAAGTTCATCCGCCCATTCCTTGACCGTCATCTTCTTCCCCTGGTATTCAAGGAAAAGGACTTTTCGGCGCTTGTTGTGGCTTTGTTCCCTGTGGGTGGCCCAGCGGCAATTTCCGGGCTCATAGTTGCCATAGTTGTTGATCCGATCGAGCGTTGTGCCCAGTGGTCGATCGCCCATGTCCGCATGGAAATTCGCGAAATCCAGCCAACGCTCGCATACTGTGATCCCCCGCGCGCCGTAATACTTGTACACAGCGCACGTGCTGACCAGGCAACGGCGTTTCATGGATTCGTGGGTGGCGTATGCACGCCTCTTCCCATCAGACCATTCGGGCTGCTGGATACCCCTCCAGCGCTTGTCGACCATGAGTTTGTTCTTGTGAGACTGGACCGCATCAACAGGCGTTTCCAATGCGGCTCGCAATGGCATGCCGCGCTTGATTCTGCCGTGCAGCGTGGCTTCATGGATGCCATACGCGCGGGCGAAATGACGCAAGGGCATGCGGACACCGTCCAGTTCAAGAAGGTGCAGCCCGGTTTTAGTGATCGCCATCTTTTCCTCCGGCTTGGGCTGCAATGGCTGCGCGGTCCAGGCGTTCGATTTCGGCCAGGATCAGGGCGCCGGCCTTGACCAGATTGCGGCGTTGGTCTGTAGGCTTGAACACCTCTATCGACCACGGCCACAGACCTGCCCACAAATCCAAGGGAGGGATTTGTCCGGGCGTAATCGCATAGGCGGCGGCCGCATAGGCGAGTTCGCATTGCTCGTAATTGTCGTCGGCGTCAGGCTCGTACTGTTCAACCTCTACCTGTCGCTGGCGCTCGGCCAGCACATCGCGCGCGGCGGCGGTCAGCGCACCGCCAGCCGCGGGCGCGGGGTGAACGGCCGCAATGGCGGCGTCTCGCAGGCTCATCCAGGATTGAGCAGCGCCCCATACATCGCCGGGCCCGGCATCCTCGACATAGCCCAAGACGTCGCGCAATAGGGAGTGGTCGAGCAGCGCCAGGCCAGCGGCCGCAGCAGCATCGGCCCGCGCCATGTTCCAGAACGGTTCCAGCCAATGGCCTACGGGCGGCGGGTTCAGGCCCTGGGCGCCGAAAGCCAGCGCGCCGGTGATCGCCTCGCCAAACAGCTTCTGCAACGCGGGATCTGCCAGCGCATCGCCAGCAGCGGGAGCGTTGTGCATTCCTGCGATGGCTGCGATGAATTCCGGCTCCGCCAGCAGCCCGTAGATGGCGTCGGCGATCATGTAGCGCTCGGTTTCGTTGGGGCTATAGACGCCGTCCCTGCCTTCCTCGTCTTCGCCGCGCAGTTCGTATCCCTGGATGTACTCGTCCACGATCTGGCCCACGTTTTGGCCGTTGGGCTTGGCCTGATCCTCCACCGTGGATATGCCAGGGGCGGCCGTGTCGTACTGGCCGCCGCCGCAGACGGCCAGCGCGTCTTCGATCCATGCGGGGTAGGCCGGCTCTCCACCGGCAGCGCATTCAGCTAGGTATTGCTGCTTGGCCTCTGCCGCCAAAGCGAGCAGACGCGATTGGGGGTTGGGCATGTCAGGCTCCTTGGGCGCGCGCGGCGTCCATTTCGGCAAGGATTTGGGTTTGGCGCAGCAGGTCGGATGCGTCAGCCTGGGTCAGGCCGGCACCGATGCGGCGAAGGGCGGGTATCTCAGCGTGCAGGGCGGCCATCAGCGGCGCGTCGATGGGCATGCCCACCTCCAGGCGCTTGGCCAGCTGGCGCAGCGCCACAGCCTTGAACGGGCTGCCGTGGCGGGTGGCCCACATATCAAAGAAGTCGGCCATGCCCGCGATAGCTGGCGCGCTGGCGTACCATTCGCCGTCCTCCAAGCACAGGAATATCGGCACACCGCGGGCGTTGGTCGTCACGGTGCCGTCGCGGTCGATCTGGTCGATGATCGCTTCCAGCGGCGCCAGGGTCTGCTGGGCCTTGATCAGCATCGGCAGGCGGGCCGGGCGCGGCCGGTACTGCTTGCGGCGGGGCTTGCGGGCGTGGGTCATGGCTTCACCGTCACGATGTAGCCGTCGCCCTTGCAGCACTCGCACACGCGCACGCTGCCGGGCTTGATGTACGACAGCACCAGGTCGATGAAGCCGTTGATCTTGGATTCCAGGTCGGCCCAGTTGCTACCGGACAGGCCACGGGCGACGATATCCGCGCTCTTCGCGTAGCTGGACGTGCCGGAAGCTAGTTCCATGATCTTGAACTCGGATTTGGTCAACGTGCGGCGCACGGTCCGGCGGCCCACCTTGTACTCGCTTTGCTTCGGCTCGTGGTGCATGTAGCCCATGAGGGTGACCGTTCCGATATTGCGGTGGTCAGTCACGAAGAAGTCGCCGCTTCGCTCGCGCGAGGCTTCTACCAGGGCGGTCGCCGCGCGTCCGAAGAGCGCGTTCCCGTCGATGAACACCGGGTGCTTGTGCCATGTCTCGGGGTATTCGCGCAGGCTGGCGGGAAACTCAACCTTGACGTCTTCCGGCTTGGCCTTCGGCGCGCAGTCGCGGTCAATGACGATGAACTCGAGCGGCTTCGGTTCGCGCTGCACCTGCTGCAACTTCTTCTCGTAGAAGACCGATTTGTAGACCGCAGTCGGGTCGGTGGGGATGTAGTGGTCCTCTTCGTCTTCGTCGTACTCATAACGGAAGGCATCCGCGCCCAGCTCGGGCGGGAACGTCGTGACCTCGCGGTACTCGGGCTTCAGACTCCAGCCGACCACCTCCAGGCCCGGGGCCGGGATTATCGCCAGCGTTTCGACACCACCCTGGACCATGAGCCAGCTGGCATTTCCGGGGCAGCTTTGAGCGCGCCCAGCGTGGCCGTTTACCAGCAAGCGATCCGGGTCCATGGGGTGGTAGCCTTTGCGGATGTAGGACGTGCCTTCGTGCTCGAGGATGGTGATCTTGTCGGTCATGGTCTTCTCGGTATATGGAGGCCGGGCACCAGCGGCGGTCGTACGGGGGAGGGAGTCCCGTCGCCGGGCCGGCCATTGATCAGTCGTCGTGGCCACCCAGGCCCAGCGAGCCCTGCTTTTCGGCCGCTGGCGTGATCGTGATGGTGATCTCGTTGCCCAGCACCTCGTAGAGCTTCTTGACCTGCTCGCCGCTCGGGTGGCATTTCACGCGGAAGGTGGTGATCACGCTGCCGCCTTCCATCATTTCCACCGCGAATCCGTCGACGTCGGCCGTGTCCAACTCGATGTCGGAATCGCCGCCCAGGCCGAAGTCGATCAGCACCTTGGCGCCGACCAGCTCGTGCTTGAGGCGGATCTTCTCGATGAGGTCGCCGAACACGCGCACAGTGGGCTCGGGCCTGACGCCGTCGACGCTGCCCTGCGCCGGGTTTTCCTCGGCCTTGTAGAGGGCATGGCGCAGGCGCGGGTGGAACTCGGACAGCACGCCGTTGCCGGCGGTGAACTGGATCTTCAGGTCAGCGGCACCCGCCGGCTCTTCGCCGTGGCGCTCGGTGCGCACGTTGATGTGCGCCAGGGTTGCGGTTTGCTCGGTAATCGAGAACATGGGGCAGGGCTCCAGGGTGCTACGTTGGGGAAAGGGTTAGGCGGCCGGTTCCAGCGCCGCGCGGCGGGCGTCGTAGGCCTTCTTGAGCGCGTCGTAATGCTCGTCCGGCGCGTCGCGGAAGCTGTCGGCGACCAGGTCGAGCGCGTCGATGTCGGCGGCGTCGGTGATTTGCTGCAGGATGGGCGCGGGGTCGAAGGTGACCGGCGCGTCCTGGGGAGGTGCGGCATCCTGCGCGCCGGCCTTCTTGGTCTTGAGATCCTTCATGCTGGTGGTGCCGGGCTTCTTGCCGGCGTCGCCCGTCTTGGCTTCCATCACGTCGCGCCAGGACGCCTCGCCGTCGCGGATGGCCGCATACAGCGCGCGCAGGTCCTTGAGCTCGCTCGGGTCGAGCGTGCCGGCGTCGTGGCCCAGGTATTCCTTGAGCTGCTCGGCGCGCACGCCGATGGCCGAGAAGGCGTCGAAGAGCTTGCGCTTGGCGGCGTCCGGGTCCTCCGCATCGGCGCGTTCCTGGGTCTCCATGACGATCTCCATGCACTCGTCGACGATGTCGCCCGGGATCAGGCGCAGGCCCAGCGTGCGGACCGCCTTGGAAATCAGCGCTTGCTGCTTGTTGATGATGTCGTCGTCCGTGGCCTCCAGGATGTAGACGGTGTCGCCGTAGCTGTTGGTGCGCGTGCGCAGCACCTGGTCGCCTTCCTTGCGCTGGCGGCGCTCGATGGTCTTGGTGATGGTTACGTCCTGGGCGTAGGGGACGTTTGCCTCCAGGTCGGTGACTGTGACGCGCACGATGCGCTTCTCGCGGTCGTCGTAGACGGTCATCGTCTCGACCGTGATGTTGGTCATGTTGCGCACGGCCGCCTCGGCGAAGCGGATGGACGGTCCCGATGGCCACTTGCTTTTGTCCCGGCCGATCGGCTTCTGGTAGCGCGCCACCGCGGCGAAGGAGGGCCGGCGGCATTCCTTCAGCATCTTCTCGCGCACCACGTCCATGTCGCGCGGGCGGCGGATCGCCATGATGTAGCGCGCCTCCACCATTGCCTTGGCTTGGCTCGCCACGGCCGTCGACGCCGTCTCGATGCCGGTGTTGGCCACCATGTTGGAAAATTCGTTCTGTTGGGTGACAAGCTGGTTCATGGTCAGTCCTTGGAAGCCCAGGCGGGCAGGGAAACTTGATGTATGGCGGCGCCGTAGCCCGGCCATTCGTTGGCAGCGAGGCAGCGCGCGTAGGTGTCCAGGTCGCGGCGGTACTGGATGCGGCCGACGTCACGGCCCGGCTCGTCGAGCATCACGGCGCTGGCGGCGAACGGCCATTCCGTCTCGACGGCGACGAACACGAAGCCCAGCACGTCGACGCCGGCGGCGCGGCCGAAGCCGTCGCTGTAGAAGGCGTCCTGCACGTGGTAGCGCTTGCGCGCGATCTGGCGGGCGAACTCGGCCGGGCTGGCATCGCTGAAGGTCTTGACGTCCAGCAACACCGCGCCGGACTCGCCGGCTGGGTGGACCCAGTCGGGCCGGCAGCGGCATAGCACGCCGGTGTCCGGGTCGATCCAGTAGGCGGAAACCTCGGGCCGGCCGGCGGCCAGGGCCTCGTCAACGTCCGGCAGGCGGCGCACGCTTTCGGCCTGGCGCAGCGCCGTCTCGCGCTGGTCGTGCGTGATGACCAGCCGGCCGGCGTTCTCGGCGTTCCATTCGGCCCACCACTTCTGGCGCGCAATGCTGCTTTCGCTGGGGTTCTTTGCGTTGAGCATGGCCTCGGTGGGCCGGTCGGGCGCGTCAGCGGGCAGCACGGCGTAGCGCTTGTCGAACTCGGCCGGCTCCAGGATGGCGCAGTGCGCGAGCTGGCCTTCCAACTGACCGGCGCGCTCCTTCTCTGCCGGCCGGGCCGGATCCAAGTGCAGGGCGTAGAACAGAGCCGGCGAGCGTGCCACGTGATCCAGGCCGGTCTTGCTGATGCCCGGGCCGCGGTGGTACGCCTCGATGTCCTGGCCGTCGATCGTGCACGGCGCGTCGATCAGGGCGACGGGTTCGGTGATCGCGTTCATGTCATTCCTTGGCGGCCACAGCGGTCTTGCCGCAGCCTTCGCAGGTGGGGTAGGGGGTGGACTGGCTGTCCAGCGTCGGGCCCAGCACGCAGGCCATGAGGACGCCGGCGGCCAGGGAGGCGGTGCCGATCAGCAGGTCGCCGTGGGCGCGCAGCAGGCGGCGGATCATTGGGCACCTCGCTCATCGCGGTGCATGTCGGCGCGCTCGCACTCGATGCGCTCTTTCTCATCGGCCAGGTGTTGCCAGCAGTCCGCGACCAGGTCGGCATCGCTGTAATCGCCGTTGAATTCGTGGGTGACGGCGCCAATCAGGACGTCGATGTTTTCGATGGTCAGATGCTCGGGCGCGCCAACGTCGGGCTCGGCCTTGTGATGCGTGAACTCGATGAGGAGCGCCGCGACTACCGTGCAGCCGGCCGGACCTTCCAGATCGATGCCCTTGACGAGGTGGTACGTGGTCATTGGGCACCTCGCGCGGCCAGCATGGCGTCGGCCACGGCGTAGGCGTATCGGGCGACCTCTTCGGGAACGGCGCGCTTTTCGTGGCAGGCCGCGACTTCGCCCTGCATGGCCTTGGCCGCGAAGTAGTCGCGCAGGGTCATGCCCATGGCGTCGGGGCGCGTGCTGCCTTCGTACAGCGCGGGGAAGGCCGGGCCGCCGTCGTTGATCGCGGGAGCCGCTGCCACCGGCTGGGCATTCCAACCATTGGGCGTGCGTTTCGTCGTCATGCATTTCTCCGGTGCAGGGCCATCGCAGCGTCGCCGACCAGGCCAATCAGGTACGCCGCGGCCAGGCCGCCGGCGATGAATTGAAGGAGGGCGGTCACAGGCAGTCCTCGGCTTCGTCCGGGTCCATCTCGGCCAGCAGGCGGTTCGCCTCGGCGTGGATGTACTGGCGCAGCAGCGTGCGGATGTTCATGCCCACGCTCGGCACGGTTTCGCCATCCAGCAACGTGATGGACGTGCCGATTTGCAGCTTGCCCAGTTGATCCATCAGGCACTCGGCCCAGATGGCGGCGGACTGACCGTAGGCGCCGGCCGTCTGGTTGTAGAGACACGCCAGCACAGTCCGGAAGGCCTGGTCCTCGGTGACGCGCAGCATTTCCTCGTCGGGCGGGTCGTAGGCAAGCGTGAAGGGCGACGCGGTGCGCGACGGGTCATCACCCAGGCGCTCGAAGGCTTGGCGGGCGTTCATGGTCAGTTCCTCGACGCCAGTTCAGCCTCGCGCGCCAGGCCCTGGTAATGCGCCAGGGCCGCGGCATCCACGCGGTAACGGTCGAATTCCGGCCGGAACGCCTCCGCCACGCGGGCCTGATTGATCGGGTCAGCCGTAAGCCACAACTGCGCCAACTGCTTGATGAACGAGCCGCCGTACTGACGCATGACGTGCACGGCTTCGCCATCGGTCGCCGTCGGCTTGGTTTGCTGTTCCATGGTTGTCTCCTTGCCCCGGCACCCGGGGCGGATGGGGAAGGTCAGGCAGCCCGTTGCCAGGGCGCACGGCCCTCGCACATGGCGATGAACATTTCTTTTTGGGCGGCCCTGGCGGCGGCCCCGGCGGCGGCCCTGGCGGCGGCCCCGGCGGCGGCCCC
>JAEHJW020001893.1_pt1 | contig 10580 bp, 12 predicted proteins | sample 9271431 | NCBI WGS metagenome assembly JAEHJW02
GACGCGAAGATCACCGGAGTTACCGAAGAGCAGGCGAAGCAAGCCCGTGAGATGCAGCAGAGGTGGAACAATCTCAAGGAAAAGTTTGAGCAGACAGGCAGGACGGTCATGGTGGCATTACGACCTGCGCTCGAAGAGGTTGGCGTGCAGCTCGACAAATTCGCAGACTGGGCCATCAACCACAAAGACGAGATCAAGCAATGGGGGGACGATTCGGTTTCGGCGGTCAAGAAGTTCGTTCAAGAGGCCGATGACGCCGCTCAGGCTGTCGGGGGATGGAAAAATGTGCTTGAGGGGCTGATCGCGCTGAAAGTGGCCTCGATGGTTGCGCCTTTATTGCAGCTGGCATCCGCGCTGATGGGGGTAGGTGTTTCTCTGGCAGCGATAAGCAGAGTGGGTATACCTGCCGCACTTGGCTATTTGGCAGGTACAGAGCTCTACAACCATGTCATCAAAGGCACAAAAGCCGACGACTGGCTCGGGGAAAAAGAGGCTCAGCTAATGGCCTTTTTGGGCAGCAAGGATGCGCAGGATGCGCTCGATACGCAAGCCAGATCGAATGCTGCGCGCCCTCCCGCGCCAACTGCTACACCTCGAGGAATTCGAAACAACAACCCCGGCAACTTGCGCTATGGGAATTTTGCAGCGTCGCATGGCGCCTCTGGACAGGACTCTGGCGGCTTTGCGATCTTCCGCACGATGGAAGAGGGAGTCGCTGCGCAGAAAGCGTTGCTCGCATCCTATCTGAAAAACAAGATCGACACGATCCGCAAGGTGCTGCAGAAATACGCGCCATCGTCGGAAAACAATACGTCGGCCTATATCAACGACGTTTCCAGGCGGACCGGAATCAATCCGGATGCCGTATTGACCGCCAAGGACATTGCGGCAGTGAGCCGGGCCATATTTACGCATGAGAATGGCAAGAAATACGCGCAGGTGTCGAACAGCAACACCTCAACGACGCACATCGATCAGATGAACATCCACACGCAGGCCACCGATGCGAATGGGATTGCGTCTGACATGCGAGGCGCGCTGACGAGCAATGACATGGCCTGGCAGATGAACACCGGAGTGGTGCAGTGAGCTACGGGCTGCCTATTCTTGCCAACCCTGTCGCGGGAGCCGTGCTGTCAGCCGTGGGCGGCCTGATCCCGTCTGGGGGACTTCTGTTCAATGGCTTGCAAGTGCTATGGGGGGTATTCGACGATTCTGGCAATCTCGCGATCCAGCCTGACACGTTCATCGGCGTAGAGCCGGTGACGCAATTCGCGATCAGCGATTACCCGATCGAACAAGGGCAGTTCGGCACCTACAACAAAGTCAAGACGCCTCAGCGCGTGAATGTTCGAATGGCGATAGGTGGCAGCGAATCAACCCGGTCTGCATTTCTTGCGACGCTGGACAGCATGGTGGCAGACACGAACCTGTATCGGATCGTTAACCCGGACAAGACCTGGAAGAACATGAACATGGTCGGTTATGACTTCCGGAGAAGCAGCAGGAATGGAGCCAATATGGTCCATGCGAATTGCTATTTTCAGGAAGTCAGGGCGATTCAGTCAGTGAGCTATTCCAGCCTGACACCTTCGAGTGCACAGACCAACCCAACAACATCGAGCGGCATGCCTGACCCCACCAAGACCGCGCAACCGCAATCGCAGATGAGCCAGTCTCAAGGTGGCGTTTCGAGCGGCGCAATATTGCCCGCATGGGGCATCGCAGCGGGGTCGGCATGGTAACGATCCCGCTTCAGGCAATCCCCTCGCAGTCTTTGCGGGTGATGCTGAATAACCAGCTGTGCGAAATCAGCGTCTATACGCTCTCGACCGGGCTCTATCTTGATCTGGATGTTGCCGGAGTTTCGATCATCGCCGGGCAGTTATGTGTTGACCGGGCGTACCTGGTGCGCGATGCGTATCTTGGGTTCATCGGAGACCTGGCGTTTGTTGATACGCAGTCCCAGACCGATCCGGTCTATACGGGGTTGGGAACTCAGTATCAGCTGATTTACTTTGCGCCGTCCGAATTGCCGGTGATCGCCTGATGAACAAGAAGCAAATCTCCATCGTCATTACGTTGGGGTCCGGGACGTTCGGCAATACGGTATTCGACACGATCACCCTGACCGGCCTGAGAGCTTCGACGGTGATCAGCTCGCTGGGTGGGAATGCTCAAGGGACCGCGCAGGCGATGATCTATGGTCTCTCACTTGACGACATGAGCCGGTTGACCCGCATCGGGCCGATTGGCAATGAGATTGCCGGAAAGAACACGATCACCATTTCGGCGGGAGATGAAGGAACAACGCTTTCGGAAGTGTTTTCCGGCACGATCATGACCGCCTCGGCTGCGTTGAATCAATCTCCGGATGTTGCATTTACGGTGTTGGCACAGTCTGCCGGGGTGGTGGCATTGACCCCGGCCAATCCGAACTCATTCCCGGACGGAACGGATATTTCCGAAATCTTCCAGACGCTGGCGCAAGAAGCCGGCCTGACGCTGGAAAACAGCGGCGTATCGCAGATCATGCCGCACATGTATCTGACCGGCTCTATTTATGACCAAATCAAGACTGTAGCGCAAGCCGGGCACAACTTCTACGAGGTGCGCGGAAACGTTTTGGCGATCTGGCCGTTCGGAGCATACCGAACGACCAACGTGGACACGCTCGATATTTCACCGCAGACAGGCATGGTGGGCTATCCGGAGTTTTCGGAGTGGTTTGTGGATGTCAAACACCTATTTATCCCGCAAGCAGCGATGGGGCAGCAGATGAACATCACCAATTCGATCGCGCCGGGAGCGAACAGGAGCTGGAGCGTGATTTCCGTGCAGCATTTTCTGGAATCGGAAATGCCGAACGGGAAATGGTTCACCGAATTGAAAGGGCTGCAAATTGGCGCCTAACTCGGGGTATCAGGGCACCTATACCGCGCTGAATGGCCTAGGGCAGTTCAACCAGATCAACTTCGTGGTCAAGCAGCTCCTGGCGAAAGCGCACATCGCGACGATCGTGCAGGTTGTCGCCGTCAATCCAGGGGCAGAAGGCCCGGTCGGGTCGGTTGATGTCACGCCATTGGTCAATATGGCGGACGGACAGGGCAACGCAATCCAGCATGGGGTGATTTACAACATCCCCTACATGCGCCTGCAGGGAGGTGCGAACGCGATCATCATCGATCCACAGGTCAACGATATCGGGCTGGCGGTGTTTGCCGATCAGGATATCTCCACGGTGAAATCGACGAAGGCCGCTGCATTGCCGGGGTCGGGACGAAGAAACGACTGGGCCGACGGGATGTATTTTGGGGGGTTTCTGAATGGCACGCCGAATCAGTATATCGAATTCGCAGCAACAGGCATCAACGTGGTGACGCCGGGGAATCTGGTCATGACGGTTGCTGGAAATCTGACTGCGAACGTCACAGGAAGCGCAGACGTGAACGCAGGGGCGGGCATCAACCTGGTCGGCAGCAGCGGGGGTGCTGCGCATGGTTGTGTCCAGGGCGACTGCGTGTGCGCCTTCACTGGCCAGCCCCACCCGATGATTAGCGGCACTGTGAAAGCGAGCGTATAGCATGGCTCTGTCAGCATCAAGCATGGCAAACAGAATCGAGTCATATATGGCATCCGTGGCATCTGTCCAAGGGCAAAGCTCGAGCGCCGCCAACACATATCGCGGGCAGATGCTGGTGGCCATGTGCCAAGGGATTATCGACGAGATTCATGCCGATGCAGTAGTTACAACGACTGACGCGCAGGGCGGTACCAACACTGGAACGGTGGCGTAATGGACACGATCTACGTTGATCCGACGGCATGGGATATGGTCCTCGATGTCAATGGGAACATTGCGATGGCGACGGATGAATATGCCATCGCGCAGGATGTGGCGAGTGCATGCCGCTTGTTTTCCGGAGAGCTTTACTACGATCAAACCAAGGGCGTTCCCTATCAAACCGCGATTCTCGGCCAAAGACCCTCGCGCGCGCTGGTGTCGAGCTTCATGGTGGACGCGGCGTTGACGGTGCCGCAGGTGGTCTCCGCTGAGGTAATCGGGTTGTCTCTTGTCAATCGAAATCTGACCGGCACAATTCAAGTGATCGATCAGGCAGGTCAAAAACTAGGGGTCACATTCTAAATGTCCAGCGTTCCCGTTATTCAATTCACCCCGACCGGCGCAGTCATCCCGACCGAGGCGCAAGTGCTGGCTGGCGTTCAGGCCGACATGAATGCGGCCTTTGGGGGAAATCTCAATCCCTCGCTTGAGACACCGCAAGGGCAAATTGCCACTACGGAAGCAGCCGCCATTGCGGACAAGAATTCTCAAATCGCCTATATCCTGAGCATGGTTGACCCGGCTTTTTCAGAGGGGCGCTGGCAGGATGCGATCGGTAGAATCTTTCAAATGTCGCCAAGAATTGCGGCGAGCTCGACGCTGGTGACGTGCAATGTGACGGGATTGGTGGGAACCGTTATACCGGCCAATGCCAAGGCGGCAGACACCGCAGGCAATATTTATTCGCTAACCGCCTCGGTGACGATCCCGAGCGGCGGGACGACGTCGGCTGTGTTTGCAAATAATGCGACCGGACCTATTCCGTGCCCGATTGGAACCCTGACGAAGATTTACAACGTCAACCAGGTGCCGGGGTGGGAAAGCGTGACCAATCCCACGGCAGGCGTGCTGGGCGTCAATGCAGAAAACCGGCTGGCGTTTGAGACGCGCCGGAAAGCGACCCTTCAGGCCAACGCGAGCGCGATTCTGGGATCGATCGCCGGAGCGGTCGCGAATGTATCTGGCGTCACTTCCGTGTATGCCGATGAGAACCCGAACGGATGGACTGGGGCGACAGGTTGGAATGCGCTTGTCCTTGCGACAATATCCGGAACAACGCTGACTATCACAGAGATTACCCAAGGCGGCAGCATTGCGATCGGGCAGTTTGTCTCGGGGAACGGCATCCCGGCAGGAACGACGATTACCGCAGGCTCAGGGCTCTCCTGGACGATCAGCACTTCGTTGACCATCAGCACGCTGGAGGCGATGCAGATTGGCGGCATTCAGATCGCTCCCAATTCGCTCTACCTATGCGTAGCTGGATCTGCAACGTCAGCCAACATCGCAAACGCGATCATCACGAAGAAACCGCCCGGCTGCGCATACAACGGCAATACGACATACAACGGCTACGACAATTCGCTGACGGCGCCTGTGGCCTATTCGACAACATGGCAGACTGCCGTTCAGGTGCAGATTTATTACCTCGTGACGCTGGTCAACAATCCGAACATCCCGGCAAATTACCTGACCCTGATTCAGGGCGCAATTGAAGCTTCATTGACCGGAACGGACGGCGGACCGGCGTCCGGAATTGGGGCTACGATTTTGCCGAGCCGATATTACGCCAACATCGCGTCATTGGGAGGTTGGGCGCAAATTCGATCGGTTAGCGTCGATGCATCCACTCAGACGCCGACCGCAGTCATCACCGGATCGATTTCAGGGAATACGCTGACGGTGACCGCTGTGACTGGCACGATCGCGCTAAACCAGTTGCTGGTCGCTGCTTCAGTCATTCCCGGCACCACCATTACCGCATTCAACACGGGGACAGGTGGAACAGGAACGTACACGGTCAGCAATTCACAGACGTTCGCGTCAGGCACTATTGACGGGATTTCGATTGATGAGACATCGATTCAGCTCAACCCAACCCAAACCCCAGTCACAGCGAACGGAAACATCGTTGTGCTTCTCTCTTGAGGAATATCATGCGCTTGCTTGCTCTTGTCTTGCTTCTGCCCCTTCTGGCGTTTGCGGCACCACAATCTGATCCGGGATTGTATTACGGACAAGTCCCCTCGGCGGCTCAGTGGAATTCCTACTTTGATTACAAGTTGGACTACAATCCGGCCGGCCTGGCGGTCAATCTCGGGGGTACTGGCGCAACCACAGTATCAGGTGCGCAGGCATCCCTCGGCATCGTTCCAAATCTGTCCGCAACCTCCACATCCATTGGAGGCTCTCCGTTGGCAGCCGGCGCAACCGCGACGGGTACGGTAGCAATCGCGGGAGCAACAACGTCAATGGGCGTCGTTGTCACGCCGTCCGCTTACCCTGGCGCCGGGATCGTTTGGTCCGGATATGTCTCGGCAGCGGGAACGGTGACAGTCGTGGTAACGGCGGTTGTGGCAGCCACACCTGCCGCAACGACCTATAACGTCCGCGTGATCCAGTAATGTCCTCGATCGGTCAATTCGAAGTCGGGGTTTCGTCGATTGGGAACCCGTCGTTTGCGTGGCAGAACACGGTAATCAGTCAGTGGGCGAATAGCCCGGTTCTGATGCAGCTCTTGGCCGATATGGCACTGAATATCGACCCGTCATCCGACCTTGAAAACTTCTACGATTATGTCTGGAATGTCCAGACAGCGCAGGGGTTCGGGCTGGACATCTGGGGCCGGATTGTCGGCATAGGCCGCTACCTGAACATTGCGCAAAAGTTTTTTGGATTTGAGGAGGCGGGAACGGTTAGCGCAGATCCGTTCAATCAGTCGCATTTTTTCGATGGATACTTTGACAATGGAACGATCGCGCTTTCAGATGCAGCCTTCAGAACGCTGATCATTGCAAAGGGGGCGGCAAATATCTGCTCAAGTTCAATCATCGCCATCAATGCGCTACTGAACTACGTCTGGTCAGGACGAGGGGGCGCGTGGTGTACCGATGGCGAAAACATGACCATGACGTACACATTCAATTTCACGCTGTCGGCGGTGGACTTGTCGATCATCAATACAGGCGTTCTGCCAAAGCCGTGCGGCGTGTCATACACGATTGTTCAAGTCTAAGGGGTAAAAATGCAAAGTACTGCAATACCCAGCAAGTTCCCGATTCCGTTCGGGAACAATGCGGGGTCAAGTTATATCCGGCCAATCCCGGAAGCCTCCCAGGTCAGCGTCACGCCGGGGGCGGCTTCGTTGTATGACGGATTCCCTCCACTGACTTTCATCCCGGTCGGTGCAGGCGGAGTTCCGCCTTTCGGTCAGGACATGAACGGCATCCTGAATGAAATCACAGCATGGCTGCAATGGTCCAATGCGGGCGGTCCGGTGGGATACGATGCGACATTCTCGGAGGCAATCGGAGGCTATCCCAAGGGCGCGTTGATCGTGGCTGCCGCAGGCGGTTGGTGGCTGTCCTCGGTCGAGAACAATACGACAGACCCCGATACAGGCGGCGCAGGATGGTCGTATCTGTCATTCGGGACGACCTACGCGGGGAATCCAAACGGGAACGTGGCGGGCGTGGCGGCTGGTCCGGGATCTCTAACGAGCGCGATGCTCTGGGACACCACGCACAATGTTCTCTGGATCTGCACGACCACCGGCACATCAACCACAGCCGTTTGGACCAGTACGAGCGCATCCGGCGGGACGCCTCCTTACTGGTGCGGCACCTCGGCTGGAACCGCGAACGCGCAGACGATCACCCCCCCTGTGGCGATGCTGTCGCTGGCCACTGGTACGGCAGTGGCATGGCAAGTCGGCGCCGGGCTCACGAACACCGGCCCCATGACGCTGACGGTCGGGACGTTCGGCACGTTCGCTGTCGAGAAAGACAGCCCGACGGGCCCCATCGCTTTGATAGGTGGCGAAGTGGTCGGCGGCAACATTCTGACGGCCCGTTTCGACGGCACGAACATGCAGCTTTCCGCGACTGATCTCGGTACCGCATCGCTACAGAACGCCTCATCTAGCACTGGGGTGGTGGCAGCGGTATTGGGATCAACGACAACAGGCAACCTTCCCGAATTTTCGGATGTAGCCGGAACACTCAGGGATAGCGGCGTATCGGTCGGCAGCAAGCTGATCGCCTTGACTGCAAATCATTCGATCGCGACAACGGAGGCAAAAGCAGCCTATGTCTGCTCGGCAGCCCTTACCCTGACCGCTCCGTTGTCGTCAACGCTTTTCGATGGTTTCACCTGTGCGGTCTATGCAGAAAGCGGGGATGTGCTATTCACCCCAAACGCTGCGGACAAAGTCAACGGGGCGACAGCGGGGAACTCGTACACGGTGCCGTCTGGCACTTCAGTTGAATTTGTCACGGATGGCGCCGGAAACTGGAGCACCTTCTACCAGACTTTCCCACCCGGCAGCAGCCCTGCGCCGACCTACATCAACGCCACGACGTCGATCACGGCTGGCCAGTATCTGGTGGACACCACAGGCGGTGCGTTCTCGCTGACACTACCAGCTGCTCCGGTGGCGGGGACGGCGATTCGATTCATCGACGCGGCAGATTCTTTCATGCTGAACAACCTCACCCTGATTCCGGGCGGCACTGACACAATCTACGGGAGCAGCACGAACCTGATTTGCGATGTAAACGGTTCGGATTTGCTTATTTGGTATAAATCTGGAAATTGGAGCATCCAATAATGACAACGTTATCTAGTGTAGTAAAGGCGAATCAGATTCCGGTAACCGCAGGTGCTTCTATCCTGCAGAATGAGCTGGTGCAAATTTTTTCTGATGGGAAAGCCTATCCCTGCCAAGTTTCAGATTATGCGGCTGTTGCGAATGCGGGGGCGGCGATTCTTGCGACCACCACGTCTAGCCAATATGTCTATTATCCATTTAGTGGGGCAGGGACAAATCTCTCTGGAAGCAATCAAATAATTTCTGATTCCGCTGGAAATCTTTATTGCGCTCTTGAAACAACAGGACCATCTTCTTCCGCAAATTCATCACTCCAAATTAACAAATACAGCTTGTCTGGAGTTCTGCTGGGGACCGTAGCTTTAACCTCAAGTGATTATCCTATTGATCTGAACATTGGGCAATTAAGTAACGGTAATATTTTCGTTACATGGACTCAGAACTCTTCCCTTTTAGCCTACTACGCTATAATTACGCCAAGTTTAGACATCGTTGTTCCACAAACAACGATGAACGGAAGTTCATCATCATCATCGCCATACGTCAGTTCGCTGCCTTTGCCGTCTGGTGGTTTTGCGGCTGTGTACACCAATAGCAGTGGGGTTGAGCAGGTCTCCGTTTACAACAACGCTGGTGTTTTCCAGACTTCGGCCACAATCACAGGTTCATCAAACTACAAATCGGCGATCGCTCTGTTGTCTAGTGGAAATATAGCAGTTGTCACAAAAAACGGCACTACTCTCTCATTTACAATTTTCTCACCGGCGCTTGCTATAGTAACTGCCACGACATCCACGACAGTAGCACCTAATGGTTACGGCCCCAGTATAAATGTGATGAGCGGCTTCTTCACGTTTGGCACTGTGGGAGGCGGAACGGTGGCTCCTAATGAAATTGCGATTGTCTCAAATGCAGGCGTTCAACAAGGGGCAACCGTATCCGTTGCCGGAACTTCAAATGGACCTACATCGTGCCAACTTTTTAATGATGGCACTCAATTCTGGTTAGTTACTGCGCAAGCGTCAGGGGGCGTCGGCACTTATGGGATGTATGTCAGCATTTCGACTGCAGGGGTCGCTACTATATACAACACATCGGTTACTTTCGGCTCATATTTTACAAGTGCGTGGGATTCCGTAACAAACCGCATATACACGCTCGGAACTGGCGCATCAATTTTTGAATTTTCTCCTTCTAATCCTGGAACTGTAAATACTGTCTCCATATCAGCAAATTTGTTAAGTTCTGATGGTGTTCAGTATCTTTTATCGCTTGGGGATGGGGCATTGTTTGTGGGGGGCGCAAATTCCTCCGCCACTAACAATCCGTTTACCTACAGCATCTGGAAGGCAGAAAACACGGCAGTTCTCGGGCCTGCTCAAAGCGCAGCTTCAGCCGGGGCAACAGTAGAGGTGGTGACAGCCAGCGGCTATTACCCGATCACGCAGCTTCGAGGCTCACCAACCAAGTCTTTTAACATGAACTCCACATCCGGTTCCAACCTCATCGGTAACAAAGGGGTTATTGCTGGCATTGGAGTTGGTCAAGTGGGGATTGCATAATTATGAATACACCATACACACTCACCGGGAACGGTCAGACATTCAACAGCAGCACGAAACCCGTCTACGACACTGTCTTCCGCTTTTGGCGCTGTCAAGATGGAAATGGCAATCCTTTCAACGTGGCAGATCAGACTGGGGCTGTTTTCACTGTTGGAGGGGTTTTGTACCCCACCCTCACCCCCATGCAGTTCTACCTCGCTTTCACGCCAGCAGAGCGCATGGCGATCAAGAAGTCTGCCGATCCGGTGGTGGTTTAGTTCTGGGCAACCTATCAGCTTGCAGCCCAGCTCAACAACACGATTGACCCGAATCTTGTCTCCGTGCAGGGGGCGCTGACCTACCTTGCCACACCAACGACGGCGACCCCTCCGGGTGCCGGGATTCTGGCCAGCTCTACCCGGATCGTGCAGATCAGCCAGGGCATCCCTCAATAAAGTAGCGAGCAGCAGCCACCATCGCCGCCTCCGGGCGGCTTTTTTTATTTCCCAAGGGGGCGGAAATTGGATACAGAAACGCGGCTCACCAAAGCCGAGCTGCAAATCGAACAGCACCACAGGATGCA
>JAEHJW020004278.1_pt1 | contig 10568 bp, 1 predicted proteins | sample 9271431 | NCBI WGS metagenome assembly JAEHJW02
CTAGCATCTGCTGCAATAATTACTAAATTGCCAGTCGTTATATTAGCCGTTAACACATTTTGGGTTCCTGATATTACATTTGACGTAATTCCCGAAATGTTAGCATTTAGCTCATGACTAAAATTAACATACCACGGCGTAGTTTCTATAGTTGCTGTTGCACTCGATACAACATTACTAACTGTCATTGTGCCTGTGACTACAGTGTTTGGAGTATATGTTATATTCAAAAAACCGTCTGTAGTTAATGTGCTTGGCGCATACGTTGCACTAACATTTGAAATTAACAACGAATTTATGTTAGTCGTTGCTACTTCAAACCATGGCGTTATTCCTTGATTTGCGATTACTACCTGCGACCCATTAATATATAAATTTGACGTAAGCGTTGCCCCTGCTGGAAACGCTATATTAATATCGATCGGGGTCGCCGCCACTGTCATATATCCCGATAGAAAATTGGTTACCTGGGTATACCACTCTGTTTGCCCTATATTAACTAACGTGCCATTAACCAAAATATTTCCGGTTATCGTTGATGGAGTTACTGGCAATTCAAGCGTTTTCGTTGAATTAACTATGTCTGAAAAACGAGTAACTACGCCACCATGAAGCAAACTTCCCCAATTGGGTGCGCCAACGAGTAAGCTATTTCCACTATTAACGAATTTGGTTGTTTGCCCAAAATTAGCATTATATTCAGGAGTTTGCAATGCAAACGTTTGGACTGAGTCAATGAATAAACTTGTAGCTGCCCCGTAATACGGGCATAAAGTATATAATGTTGCCACACCAGCTGCGACGTCCCCACCATATGCCATATTTCCTTGGCCAACAACTAAATATAATCCATTATGCGCTGGTGACAGCGAAGTAACTCCGACTGCTGGAATATATGTTATATAAGTATATCCTAAACTCCCAGAGCTTTGTAATTCATAATGGTAAATGTAAACATTTGTTGACGAGGTAATATACAACCAATTGCCGTCATTGCTTACTTCCATTACTGAACCATAATTTAAATCATTGACAACTGGAGAAGTCAACGAACTTATTAGCGTAAAGTAGCCCGAAACATTAATTCCATAAATCTGAACGCTGCCAACTGGGCCGGTGCCCGCAATATATACCATCGTTCCAACACATTTTAGGATAGCCCCATAGCTAGTTGTTCCGGTTACTGTTGGAGTTAATTTTGATCTCAATGCATAGCTATTTGGGCCTGTTATACCAAATACAAATACCTCACCATTATTTGTTTCGGGCGCCGAAACAAATACATACTGATTATCTGATGTGATTGCAACACTACTACCAAAATTAGTTGTTACATTAGCAGAAGTTAATTCTATGGGTGTTGGAACTATACCCGTTTGTTCCCATGGCGTTACTTTTGAATAAACTGCCCATCCACCGCTAGTATCATTATCAACCCATAAATTATCAGTTGTCAGCCAACCGTGTGTTGGTGCATATGACGATATATCAGTCATATTAGCAACTCTCATACTTTGCACTTCAAACACAACCGTGGCTCCCGGATCTACTGTAATCACCGGAGTTGTTATTAACATATTTTCTAAGCTAGGGGTAACGGTTACATTTACATTGTATTCGTCAATGACATATGACACAACATAAAACCCGTCAACCGCAGCACTAAAGTTTTTCACGATAAAAACATCATTTACTGACAAATTATGCGCTTGGACAAATGTAAATGCTGCCAATGAATCTAAAGAATACGTTAATGTTGACACTGATAGCGAAGTCACGCCAACTCTATATACGTTCCACTGACTATTAAAATCATTTACAGTCCAAATTTTATACCCTTCACCTACATATTGAAGTAAAGAATTTAAGTCATCGTAATTGGCCATGTCGAATAATGTTGCATTAATGTCTTGCAGATTTACATATCCGGCCGTTTGTAAATCACGTGAATAATCAGAATCATCTGACCTATTTACGAAAATTTGTGGCGTATATACAACCGGTGATTTATATAATGTATTTTGGTAAACGCCCACAACGGTTGAATCTGCAGAAACTGCTCCTGAATTCAGAAGAGTAAATGATACAGGAGTGACAATATATTTGCTTTCATCTAATAATACCTCTAGACTAGAGCTACTTGCCGTTGCGCCGTATGATCCAACTCTTAATGCCCATTCTTCATAAAACTGCAAATTGCTCGATAGATTTTCAAAAGTCGCTTTCGTTAGAGCATTAACTGCATTTGCTGTACCTTTCTGCTTTATGAATCCTTGATAAAATTTTACTTGTGACGTTGGGCTAACACTCAATTCGTCAAAATATGATCTATCCCTATATCCTATAAGTCCCATTGCAAAAGCATCGATATTAGAATCTAATGAAGGAGTATCGACATCATACATATTCGTAAATACACCCGAATTGTATGCGAAGTTTCCAAGTAATCCAGTTTGTATATCAGCCGAGGATATCATTGACCAGTTTGACTTAATGCTAAATGTTCCGCTAGCTGGAATATCTTGCAAAGCTGTATAATAAACTTTATTTACTGTAACAATATCACCCATTGCATAATCAGTATTTGGTTGCCATTGTGACACTGTTGGAAAGCTATAAACAAACCCGGGCGCTGATAACTGTCCATTCCAATCGCCGGTAATACCGCCAACAATTTTAAGTCTGAATTGCCTATTGCCTAACTCTGGTTGATAAATTATATCATTAAACACCGTTGTGTTATCAAATATTACTGCATGTTCATATTGAACTAAATCTAATATAGCCAAGCATATAACATCATTATTATTAACAGTTATCGTACAATCAGTATCGGTGCGATTTACCGTGAATGTAGCCCGTTTAATTACATTAAAATTGGAATCCAACAATTTAGAACCAATAGGAAGATTTGTTATTTCGTCAACACATATAGGTTGGCCTGAATAATTTACGTTAATAGAATTATTAGTTGGACTAATTACTATAACACTTCCAGAGTTCCAGCCTTGCTGAACCCATGACATAAATTCTTTCGCTGACAAAGTCCAGTCTTGCATTACTTGCAATGTTGAATTAAATTGGTCGAATGTGAATCCAACACTTATTAAAAATCGTCCGTAACTTGTCAGAAAATCTACAACTTCCTCTATACTTGCGAATTCAGTGCCGTATGCTATGTATTCATTTCCTGAAATGCCCGCGGTGTATATTACCGAACTTAAATTTCCCTCAGTAAGGATATAACTCCCTCCTGTTGGGTTGCTAGGAATAATCGTAAAATACGGAGTTTCTAAATCATACCCCGAAACTACAAACCCAGTGTTTGTCTTTTCGATAATAACAGCACTGTATACGATGTTACTTACTGGAGTAGACTTATGCAAGTAAACAGTATAATTTTCAGGAGGAACGATAATTGAATCATTTGTACTTGATGGGCTTACTTGTTCAGCCATTACTGTCAAAAATTTCTTATCAGTGAAACCAGCGGCACGGTATCCTAATTGTAAAGACATCGTGCTCAATAAATTAGTTATGATAGTGTATGGGTTAAGTCCAAGCGTTTTAATATAATCAATAACCCAATTAACATATCCAGCTGAACGGATAATCGTGTTTCCATTTGTTTGCCCAGTTAACATAAAGTCTGTTGGGCGCAATCTATGAAACGAATTTGAAACGACATATTGGTCTATTAATGGATTATAGAAACAACTCTGAACATTTGACAATAAGCTAAAATACATTGCAGGTTTCATTAACGCGATTGCGCGTTGAACCGCAAATGGATACTCGCTACTTTTTCTCCAGGCAGACTCTTGTGGTGACCCATCACCAAATACAAAAGAATCACTGGCCGTTATGCTGTTTATAGGTGTGCTCACTAACTGATCTGGGCTAACCAATATTCCATAATCAGTAACGGGGATCATTGTGGTTAACCCAGGTCTTGCATAATTTAAATTAATGCCAGCCGTTGGTCCTTGTCTAATCAGTCCAGCTTCTAAATCAGACCACATAACCATATTACCACCGGTATATGGTGCTGGTCCATACTGTGCAACCCACCATGATGGCATTTGTGAAAACCCAAGCATTTCCCACGGTCTTTCATTTGGTGAATCCGTATCATACAAATAAGAATATATTCCGCGCCAGTAACCTTGCAACTGATTGCCATTATAACGGTTTTTAGAATTTGAATAAGTCCAGGTCCATGGGTTATTAGCAGTAAACCAAAGATTTGAACTATAATCAACCTTATTAGCGCCAACCCACTGCATGTAACTGCCTGACATAATTTGGTTAAATTCAGTAACTGAATACTCAGTATTCCTAAAATTACCTGGAATAAACGAGTTAATATCCAAATCTAAAGATTCATACGAAACTTTAATATTATTGTAAATTCTAGATTCAAGCTCCAATAACATAGCATCTCTAATATCACCATATGCCGGTGTTATGCTGCCGTCGTGTCCTCGTATTACCATAGTTGGTGTTTGATATGTCGAATCAAGGAACATAGAAGGAGTGAATTTTGGATACATGCCCATCTTAGTTGGAGTTTCAGGTACAAAACACCCGTCAGTATTATTATATGCACTAATAGATATCGTGTCACCATACGCGAACGTGGAATTAAAAATAATAGTGGGGTTAACTTGGCTAAAAGTGTAATCAACTCCAACCAATAGTTGAATTCCATTATGATAAACCAAAACCGCAGTATTACTCAATATATTATTATTATAAACTGAATTAATTTCGTATTCTACAATTTCAGGGTTTAGAACAGTGTAATTAATCGTTATCTTATTAGAACCAAAAGGAACCATTCCACTGTAATACCACGGGTCAGATGAAGTTTTAGCTAATATGATTTTAGCCATTGCAAAATCAGTTGCGATTGCGGGATCGGTTATACCAATAGTTGCTATTTCATCAAATGTATTTAGAAACTTATTCTTAAATTTCGTATATTCTTGCCTTGCTAGGTCAAGTGCATTGATAAAATTGACATTTTGATTTGTTAAAAACAAGAACCCGTATACTGCGGGTGAGCTATGTTGTAAAATATCACCCTCTGATATCGACATGTCAACATCACGCATGATTGTTTCTGTAAGAAATCCAGAGGAAACAGAATAGTTGCTTGCGATAGTAGCAAGATGATTTCTCATCTGTCCAAGTGTTAATGTAGTAAACGTTTCGTTAAGAGCATTTTTGTCTAAATTAACTGGAATTTCATAATATCCAATTGCCGTATTTTTACTGGTTGAATAAACATGAATACTAACTTGGTCAAGGGCATTTAACCCATTAACAACAAGGTAATATGAAAGCCCAGTATTTTGTATTGAGTAATTAACCGGAGATATCAATTGATAATTAACATATACTTTAAGCGTTGGCGTCAATTCGTTAACCATCGCATCTGGTAAAACATCTATAACAAATTCATTCTGCGAACCATTAAACACATAATTGAATACCTGATACTGTTTTGTTAAATCAGTAGTCGTTGACCAAACATTCAAATTTTGGTAAGTAGTGGCCGTTAATATCTTTGGAATAAACCCTTGATTTATGTTAACCGTTTGTGGAATATTTCCTATAAGATATGTAAACGTGTCGGAATCAAAATTATTTTGAAATTCAATGTCACCGACATTTCCGATAGAACGATACGATAACGGAAAACCAAGTACCGAATCAGCCAATCCTGTTCCTACTAAATACGAAAAAATATCGCATCCAGCGAATGTTGATGCATTATATGTTTTATAACTAACGCCAGTTGAATCAATTATATCAAACGCTGGGGCAATGTTTAATCCGAATTTTTCTTGTCCTTTTATCCATGATGTGCCGTTAAACCAATAATTGTATCCTATCAATACACCAATGTTTAGTGAAATTACTCCATTCAATGTAGTTGTTATTGGTAATCCTACCGCTGCGGGAATCGCAGCGACTGTGCCGGTTCCCGTTGTTTGTGATATTAGCAACTGTCTAACAGTTGAATTAAATAATTCTGTTGAAATTCCAGTCCATGCGGCTAAAGGAACAATAGTCGCAATTGACGGAACTACTGAATTAAATGTTGAAATATTAGCTATTGGCAATAACTGATAATTGTCATGCCCATTAATTGTTACTATGTTAATAGAAAAAACAACATTATTGACATTTGGGTCATAATCATTTGCAAAAATAATAGTCGATCCCGATGACGGGTTTAATGTATTAGTTAAATCTAAAATTTCAGTTAACTGAATGCCGCTAGGCGCGCCGACTCCACTAATAGAAAACGACGAGTCAGCATAATTAATAGGAGTAAATGTAGAATCAAATCTAACTCTCATCCCATTAGTAAAAGCTAACCCCGTTGGAGTTGTATAGGTTTGTTGCCCAATTATAGCCGTTGTAACATTTATCGATGTACTTCCGCCACTTAATACATAGGGCACGGGGCCAGCAACTTGGTTAAATGCATCGCTTACTGTAAAATCTAGGTAATCAATACCTGGCAATGCAATTTTTCCATGATTAAACAACTGCAAATCAGGGGAAAACTCAATAATTGGCCTGGATGCTCGCATATTAGTTGGCAAACTAATATTAGTTGAATTATACAAATTAGTGGCATCCATAACGCTCTTATGAAACCACATATTACTGCGAGACCAAGGGTTTGCGTCTATGCTAGATCTGTTTATAGTCAAATAGTCAGGATTAAAAGGGCCAGAAATTGATTCATCAAAAGAATCAACGTCATAATTATATGTGTCATACGATACGGTCAATGCCTCGAATCCTAATTCGGGCGTAACTAGCGTGGTTTCGTTTACTAATCTAATAGATGTTCCTACTCCATCAACGTAGTAAGTATTTCCTGAATATGACGCTGGAATAGCAGTATTATCAAATATAACTTTCAACCCGTTGGTAAATGTAACTCCAGTTGGCGAAGTATATTGCTGCTTGCCCAATATAGAGTTAACTACATCTATAGTTGATGTTATTGACGAGGTTAATGCTATTTTTCCTGAAAAACTTTGATTCACGCCATCGTTGTAAAATAATTCGGAAAATGGAGCTGTAATCTGAGGAATTTGTGCTAATATCCCAAGTGTGGATTGGTAGAACTGTATATTTGCATATTTGGTTCCTGATTTGACTAAAATCTTGTTGTCAACTTGGATATTCTCAACCCATACAAATTGCACAATAGAATCGCCGTTGGCTATTGGAATTAACTGTATTTGCCAAACACTAATTCTCTTGGATGCTGGGATAACTACTAAATTATTAGTTGTCCAAGCCGAATCAGTTGCGTCATTTGAAACAAACGAAATTAATTTTCCAGCTAACGTAGTAGCACTAATTCCGTCTATACCGCCATACAACGAATCAATTGTTAATGCAGACATTCCACTTAACTGCGAAAATGTTAGATCCGTTGCAACATCAACTGCCGCCGTAAGAGGCATATTGACATAAAAATCTTCGGAAGTTATTTGTGGAACATAAAACGTTATAACTCCGTTATCGGTGCCATTGTTTTCAACACCGTACACGTCACGCGAACTTATGTTGGGTTTACCTTGAACTGTGCCGCTAATACCTGCGCTTGTTTGAATCCAAAAAGGATATCCGGGTTGATTCACTACAAATTGGTATACCCCGCCACGAGCTAAAATAATGTCTGGATTATTAGCTATACCAAAGCCAGTAAATGTGTATGCATTAGTTGCTAGATTTCTGGTTACTGTATACGTGGCATTGTTTGCTACAGTGCCAGCAAAAACCGATACAGCTGGAGGGCCAAGCGGCATCCAATAATAATTTGTAAAATTAACCAATTTGTCTAAATTTATAACTTCGCCAAACGAATACGACTTACTTGTAAATAATCTCGATTGATTATCAACTATTCCGCCATAGTATTCAATTTGATTCAATAAGTCCGTATAAGAATTAAAAAATTCTATATTGCCAGTTGAATCCTTTGCTGTTAAACACGGTTCCAATTGGTAATTTTGTCTATTTGCTTCATCCTCTAACAAATAATTATCAGTTGATTTATAAGTCGGCGCAAACACCCTACCGATATACCCTGATACCCTCTGAAAATTAGGTTCAGATACCAGTTGATCCATAGTAGCGTTCAAAAATTTCTGATTAGGAGTTGTTTTGAAAACTTCAGGCAGAAAATTATATGTTTTATTAACCGTCATTGACTTTTATTCCCGTAGTCAGTTATTTATAGTTGCCGAAGTAACGTTTAATTGTGAAGCCGTTATAGTTGAAATAACTTGAACATTATCAACCGTTGCCGCGCTTATTAAAATCTCATTTGCTTCAGAATTAATTTGATATAGGTTACCAAATACGCTGTTTGTATTTACCGGAACCAGCACCACCGACGACAAATATGGCGTTAGAGTCTGATGCAAATATGCACTTAATTCACTAAAATAAAACGTGTCCCCAAAATTCCAATTTCCAATAGCAAAATAGGCATTTATAGCTGCCACTACATTAGTTTGAAGTTCATTGTCACTTATATTAGTTGATGCATTTTTAATAACCTTAAATGTCCCTTGCAATGCCGATGCTGCCTTATTACCAAATAGCGGTTTGAATACTGCACTATTAAAAATTATCGTATCGCTCATCGCTTTATAAAGTGATAAAGTGCCGTATGACTGCATTAACTGGTCAGTAGTTGGCGGCAAAGGCATAACTAAAGTATTGGTTGTGTCTTGTATCCACGCTGTATAACTTGAGGCATATTCACTCGTTAAAAGAAAAATATCCATTATATTTGTTGTGCTTGGATCAATTCTTCTATAGTCAGGGCTATTATGTGTATACTGAAAATACAGATTTTGCCTGCCAATCTCTGTTATATATCCAGAAGCTGGTGTTACTGTTTGAACCGCTTTTCCAGCCGAAGTTGTTGTCACCGTTAATATATAAAATAAATTATCTGTAGTTGCATAAAACACTTGTCCGTTTATGTACATATAAGCATTCGCTTGCACCATTGCCAATGTAGCATAATCAGACACAATTGTCGCCGAATCAACGGGGACTATATTCATAAAGCCACCGTTATATTGAATTTGAAAGAATACCAATTTTGTTTGTGGGTTTACCGTTGGATCAACAATAATATCAAATATATCTGGGTTATCCGGGATCCCATCGTAGTTATCATCCGAGAAAGTCAACATTACTTTACTTTGGTCTTGATATCCATCTGCATCAATAAAATTTTTATATATATTCCATTGATAATCAACTCCTAACGGCATCGCTGAATCTGGTTGTGAGTTTACACGGAGCACCGTGATCTGATCATTTATGATAGTCGCAGTTGCACTATCGTACACTTTAACGCCTGGATCATAATAAAAACGTGTTTCATAAACGCTTTGGAATATGTAATTCAATGAACGAGAGGTAACAGTATAGCCAATATTGCTAGTATACGCAAATTGTATTAACCAACTAGCATCTAACCCTACTCCGTTAATATTACCTGCATATGCAAACGAAAATGCTCCACTTTGATTTATATTGGGCAATTCAATAAAGTCCCATGTATTTGTAGGCAAATCATAACGTAACGCAAAATTATTATACGATAGAACTCTATTAACGATTTGCGTCATGACTTGTGGCGTAATCGAGTTTTTGAAAGCGGGAATCATTTCAGAAATAATTGCTCCCGACGGAATTTTACTACTCAAGGTAACTGCCCCTTGTCCGTTTGGTAAAACTCCAATGCCCCCATTGGTTCCATCGCCAACCACTTGGATTACCGTCGAATACAAAAATAATTTGTCGCCAGAAGTCTTTGGCAATCCAGTAACTAAATTATTTTGTGCGTTGAAATATTGGCCAACCGGTGCCGAAAATTTAATAATTGCTCCCGGTTGAATTTTATTTGTGAATCTACTAGTAACCGAACCAACTTGATAAATTTGTGGCGTTGTTATAGTAGCAACATCGTTAGGTCCTGAAAAATAACCCGTACTGCCATTAGTAATTATTGCTGATAGCGTCCAAAAAGTTGTAACTAAATTAGTAGCTGAATTAGTTGGACTAGGTAAATATCTTGGAAAATTAGCATAATAGAAATGCATTAATTCTTTAGACGACAAAATATTATCAACTATATTCTGAACTGTCAGTTGAACAGTTGAAGTTGATGTGTAATTAAATCCAACCGAATTAGTGGTTTGATCTAAATACAAATACCCATCTTGCGCGAAACTATTAGTACTTGAATATGTTCCGCTAGCATCGAGAATATCTAAATAACTGCTGATTCCACTGCTAGTCCTATTAATGGCCTTAACAGCCACAATATCAGAAAACGTTGTCAACGGTAAAATATTGTAATCTTCTGCTGAAATCATTCTGCTTTGTGTATAATACTGCTGCGGCGCTTTTTGCCTGATCGAATCAATCGTTTCAGCAGGAGTTGAATTAACCACCGTATATTTCAAACTTGCCTGAATCGTTAACGTTTCAATAGTCAAATTTCT
>JAEHJW020001283.1_pt1 | contig 10566 bp, 9 predicted proteins | sample 9271431 | NCBI WGS metagenome assembly JAEHJW02
TCCGATCTTATCGATGGCAGTTGTATCATCTTCGATATCGACATTGCCTCAAGTATGCTAACGTTAAGGCTTGCCTGAAGTATCTCCTCAGCGATAGACGGATCTATCTTCTTCGAGTCCTCCCATGTCTTATATATCTTGTCAATATCGCCGCCAGTATAGACAACAAAGCCTTGTATAACTATTTTGCCCAATTCCTTATCGTTCCCGCTGAAAACTGCATCAAACTTGAATTTGAACTTCAATACCTTGAACTTCTCATCTAGCTCAACGTCTATAACTGTTATGTTGTTGGATATGCCAACTTGCGTCTCAGCCGGTATATTGTCCTCTCGGCTTGCCTCTATCTTATCTATAAGGTAATTTATTATCATAGGGACTGAATAATATCTTCATATTTAAATCTTTCTATTGATTAATGGAGTCAAAACACCCGCTGTAAACCCACTTCAAGCACAATATTCGTTTTTTAAAACATAAAAAGACCAAGCGTCAATAACAGTCATGGGTGATAAAGTCCACGTGCTTTCAAAGAACGGGCTGTTTATATTCAGATTCAACGATAGTGAATTCGGCTCGAAATGGTGCGGTATCTGGAAAAAGAACCGGAAGTACTTCGATTACTTCGCTTTCAAGTTCGATGGAGAGGCTCTTTCAGCTTCAAATGTAAAGAAATTCGAATATTACAACTCCCAATCTGCATACTTTGAGTTCCAGCTAAAAAGCGGCCTTGTAAGGGAGAAAGTAACGTGTTTTGATAATAGGGTTTTGGTCAGCATTTCTGCGGATTTTAAATCAAATATAGAGATGGAAGCAGGTATAAACATAAGGGACAGAACGGAAGACTACTCCAGCGGAAAAAGGTATTCCCTAGAAAACAACAGAAACAAAGTCGAGGCCAGCTTCGGTCAGCACAGCGCATATATAATTTTTGATAAAGGTGAATTCATAAAACAAGAGTATTACGGGATTCATGCTCCCGGAAAGTACGCAATCGAGAAAGGCTTTACGAAATACCTGGACGACGGAGCGGTTCAGAACAAATACGTCCCGGGGTTTGTCAAGGCTGAACTCAATCCTGATGAAGAAATTAATTTTATTTTCTCTACTGAGGATATAGATCAGGAAGTCGTCTACAAAACCATAAAAAACAGGGATGCTTACACGAAGGAATACTCAGAGCTTTTGGAGTTGATGTCCGCTTCATTTGGCAGCATACCCGGGGTGCCAACTGCTCTCCTAAAAGCGTCTGTAGACGCCCTTTATTCGTATTCAAATTTCTTGGAAAGCGAGATATACGCAGGGTTCCCATTTTTCAATGAGTTCTGGATTAGGGACGCGCTGCTTATCCTGCCATCTTTCCTGTCACTCAACAGCACACAGTTCGTCAGAAATGTACTTCTAAATATATCAAAAATAATCTCACCTTCTGGCATCCCAAGCATATACGGCGGATCGGATTATCCTCTTGATACTCCTGCTTTATTCATCAATGACTTGTATGAGTACGTAGTAAACACAGGTGACATCGGGATCTTAACCCAGGCGGGTGATAAGCTGGACACCATAATAAACCTGGGAAAAGACAGACTACTCGAAGGGCTTGAAAGGGACGTAGGTAAAGCTACATGGATGGATACACTCGACAGGGAGTTCTCCATAGAGATACAGGCACTGTGGGCCAAAGCACTGTCCAGATCGGCTGGTTTGATGAAGATTTTAGGGAAGGAAAGCGACAGCCTTATCCAGGCGGGATTGAGCATAAAAGAGAATATAAGCAGATTCAAACGCGATGGGTACTATTCAGACCAGCTGAAAAAGGACATAAACAGCGCAAACCAGGTTTTCCTGCCCTTCTTTGATGTAATCGAGCCTGAGGAAGATATCTTAGTAGTAACCAACCTTGAGACACACTTACTTAACGAATATGGAATGCTGTCTGTCTCTAGCCAGGACCCTACATTCAATCCAAAAGGATACCATAATGGAGCAATATGGCCATTCTTGACGGCTATGCTCGCCGGATCTGCATATAAGATAGGAGATTCCAGGCTAGGCAACAAGTGCATGGAGATACTGTGGAAAAACAACTTTGATGTGCAATGTTCACAGAGGATAAACGAGATATTTCAGCCAGACGGAAAGCCGAAAGGGTGCCCTTCGCAGGCATGGTCGATAGGACTTTTGCCATTCATAATAGACCGCTATATCCTTGGTATAAGAGTGAACTCTCTAAAAGGTGAAATTGAAATAAGGAAACCCGACGATTCTTTAAATGCAACAAGAAAGCTTCTGTTGCTGGGCCGGCAGGTGAAGATAGAGATATCAAATGGGAAAGTAGTATCAAACCAAAAAATAGAAGAGAAAACTGACTCATATATAATAAAACTAAATTGAATTACCCTGCATCGAAAAGTTTAAATAATGCCTGTCTTCTTAATACTACGTATGCAAAAAGAAAAGATAGGCTTGGACATTGACGGTACACTCGCAGATTTTCACACAGTTTTCCTTAAGGTTTACAATGAGCTACATAAAAGTAATTACACCCCGGATGATATATGTGACTACAAGCCGGAGAGCTGGAGAATTCCGATGTCTACCCCTGAATTTCTTGATATGCATGGCCAGATATGGAGCAACATGTGGGAAGAGATAAAACCTACGATAGGAAAAGAAACACTGGACTCGCTGGCAGAGACGCACGAAGTCGAGGTAATAACACAAAGGCCAATTGAACAGTCTGAGTATATCGTGAAATGGCTAAAGAAGAACTTTGATGACGCGGACATAAAAGTCACATGCGTACCGACCATAGATAAGAAGCTGAACTACGGATACAAGACTATATTTGATGACGCAAATACACTGGCGGAGGAGATAATAAAAAGAGGAAACAATTCGCCGGTGACCTTATACTTGATAACACAGCCGTGGAATTCTCACCACAAATATGAAAGAGACGGCAAAATAATAAGAGTCAATGACCTTAACTCGGGGATAGAAAAGCTCCTTAAAAGCGAGGAGCGCAGGGTCAGCTACTAAAATCTGCAGATTAAGTATTTTTAGTTTGCGTGTTTTCCAGCTCCTGCTGGTACACCTCCAGAAGGCTGCTCTTGAAGGAATCAAACGACGAGTTGTTTAGTATATATCTGTCAGCTAGTGAAATTACCTCTGATATACCAAACTTAAGCTCCTTCTGATCCCTCAGCTCGAATCCACTGAAAGAATCGGAATCGCTTTCATTGTGCCTGTCAAGCATGCGAGAATACCTAACTTCCTTGTCGGTCAGTATAGCAATTGAACGGGTCTCGTGTCCGGCTTTTTTTAGGAAATCTATCTCTGCGACATTCCTCACTCCATCTAAAACGACTATGTCATTTGACGCAAGAACACCATCCAACTTTGAGCTGACAAGATTTATCACATAGTCAGGGCCGAATTTTGCGCGCATCTCGGCAGAGAAACTCCTAAGGTTTATGTCATTTATCTCTATGCCGTGTTCACGCATCTGTTCCCTCACTGCATCGCCCATCCCTACAACAGGAACTTTTATATCCGAGAAGATTTTTGCAGCCGTAGATTTTCCACTGCCCGGCATGCCAGTTATAAGTATTATTTTTTTCATCTTTATTGAAGGGTTTTAGACATTAAATTCATTTGCTTTTGGCCTCAGATGTACCTTGATAGGAGATATTCAGCGTACTTTGGATATCCGAGATATGGTACGACGTATTCGACCTTTCCTACGACGGACGAGTACGGAACATTGTATTCAAAGGGAAGCGAGTAAGGGTTCGCATCACCTTTTGTTGTGTAGTAATATGAACCATTCACGATCGTCTCATTGATGACTCTGTGTATTATATCCTCATCCAGACCATCATAACTCGTATAGTAGATTATCACGTCTCCTACCTTTATTGACGATGGAGGTACCTTATACGCTATAGCTATCGAACCGACCGGTATACCGTTTTTGAACGGCCAGGCGCTAGTGGTTGATGAATTAAATCCATGCAGCTGGAGCCAGTCATAATAAGTAACCTGTATCGCCGGGTAGGAATGCACCATACTGCCTGAAACAACTGCGCTGACATCGCTTAACGGCGTGAAAGCATATACTGCAGGCATAGCCGCATAGAAAATAATCAGATAGAATATTATAATATAGAATACTATTGATTCCCAGTTGTTACCAGAGAGGATATATCTCAAAAGCCTCCTCAGCTTCTTTGCATCGTCCATAAGGAGGAATCAGAATGCCTTGAGAATTTCTTTTTTTGCATTCTTTAGGTCTTCTTCAGTTTTTTCGATTACTTTCTTGAAGATTTTGTTGACGTCTTTGGAATCGGTCCTTATAACAAAGATAGATGCTTTCTCCAGAGGGTGTTCCATAACAAAGCCGGCAAATGTGACGCCTTCGATAGAATCAGCTTCCTCTTTTATCAGGTTCAAGATTGACTGCGATCCGCCCGACACTCTGAATTTCAACGATGAATCGGTCCTTTCCAATACTTTTATTTCCATCCAGTTTGATGTTTATTTACATTTTAATACTTTTCTTGGGGCTTGACAGGTGGGGTAAACATCCCGATTCAAAGCCTGCAGTACAGGCTATCTGAATCGTCGGTTATGCTTCTTCGCAGCCTATCGATAAGCAACAGCTCCTTGCGGCCCACTTTGCACTTGTACAAGTACACCGTGTATTTGCCCGCATCCTCATATTCCCTTTCACCTAGTCTGGCATAGCCCTTTAACCGAAGGGAAAAATCCTGCTGTCTTGTCAGTTTTACCGGCTCCAAGCTGCGCGTGATGCGGTTGTAAGCCTGTGATCCGTCGGCGTTGTAAAAAATCCGCTCTAAATCTGACAGGAACTTATTTTTTATAGTAATCATACAATTTATATGAAGAGAACACTTATTTAAACTTTAAGCCGTCCTCAAACTAGATATTTGGTATAAGCCTGGGGTCGAGCACAATCTGGTCTACGTTCTTTATGTCTTTGCAGCGTGCGCTTTTGCTTGGTATTATATTTATGTCATTTGGAGAGATTATCCCAGCAGATGCGCTGTAAGATTTTTCTCCGTTTAGTATTAGCACGCCTTCGAGGCCGGGTTTCATTCCCTCGCCAATATCTTTGATGACATAATCGCCCAACTTACCTAAAATTTTGCTGTTTAGAAGGTGCTCAAGAAGCTTATTGTCGTGGAATCTGCCTTCCATACTATTAGAAAGCTTTTCATCGCTTATTATGAGATAATAGTCGAAAACCGGGGAAGGAAATTCCACGCTAGCATACAAATCAAGATTCAACTTATCTATCTTATTTGCCCGGATTTCGAAATAAGTTGGCTCCTTAATGTTATAGCTTATCGTACAAGGTATAGCAACTCTTTTGATAGCATCTTCAAGGCTGTAAAGGCCGTCTTTTGAGATGTAAAGCTTGTGGAGCGTCGGATAGACATCCCATCTTGAATAAGCGCTGTCTATGTATCTTTCTGGGTTCAAGACTGTCTTTGTCATTTTAATTATAGAAGTGTATTGGTATTTAAACTACTCGCATTTTGTATAGCCGCATGTTTTACAGATGTAACAACCATTCTCATATATCAGTGTGTTCTGGCCGCATTTTGGGCACACATGTGCCACGGCCGAGTCGGATGTCTCTTGCATCACGCCATGCAGATTGGAACCAAAGGCTTCTTTCTCCTTGTTCTTTGAAACTATTTCTATTCCCTTTGCTACTGCATCCGGAATCGAGTATATCTGTATCCCATTGAACCAAACCGACTCGCCTCCCTTTATGCCTTTAAGCGTCTTGATGACCCTGTCAACACTTCCGCCTGACTGTAAGTATATACTAACAAGCCTTCCTATCGCTTCGGTGTAGCTCTTCTCAATTTCTCCAGACCTGCCCATGTCTATAAAGACTTCCTTAATCTGGCCACTATCATTCTTGTTTATAACAAGGTACATATTGCCCTGGGAAGTGGGCATCTTCAATGTCGTACCTTGCATTAGATACGGCCTTTCTTCTATGTTCTCAGATATGGTCTGTTCTTCAGCTTTTGCATTGGTTGCTTTCTCATCGGTTGCTGTAAGTATGTTCTCTTTGGATCCCTCTCTGTAAATCGTTATTGACTTGCAGCCAAGCTCCCAAGCATAGAAATATATCCTATCGACATCTGCGATTGTCGCAGTGCTTGGGAGATTAACAGTTGATGAGATTGATGAGTCAATATGCTGCTGGATTGCTGCCTGCATCTTAACTCTTGAGAATGGGTCTATCTTGTGCGACACGACGAATGTGTCTGGTAACCCGCTTTTGTCCTGTATATTGAATTTTGTCATGTAGTGTCTCACTTCTGGATCTAGGACTTCGAATTTCTCCGCTGAGAGGGATTCGGATCTCCTTATGTAACTAAGAGCGTAAAAAGGTTCGATCCCGCCGCTTGCCCCTGCCATTGAAGCTATTGAGCCTGTAGGGGGAATCGTCAGTATGCAGCCATTCCTGAGCCCATTTTTCTTTAATTTCTGCTTTAGCTCATCCGGAAGTCTGGAAACGAAGTCCCTTGCAAGATGTTTTTCTATATTGAGCCCCTTGAACGAGCCTTTCTCTTTAGCAAGTTCAATACTCTCATCGTATGCTGTTTCTTTGATCATCTTGAAAAGATTTGCAGCAAATTCTATTGCCTCCTCCGAATCATATCTCATGTTGAGCTTTACAAACATGTTCGCCATACCCATAGTGCCAAGCCCTATGCGGCGCACGTACTGTGTCTCTTCAGCCTGGGCTTTCAAAGGATGTCGTGAATAACTATAATCCAAAACGTTGTCTAGGAACCTCACGGCGTATCGGACAGCCTTTTCCAGTTTTTCCCAGTTGATCTTTGCCTTGTCAGTGTATTCATCATCGACAAAGTATCCCAGGTTAAGACTACCAAGATCGCACGCACCGTAATCCTCAAGCGGCTGTTCAGCACATGGGTTTGTCCCTTTTACAGCCATCTTATCATCATATTCAGTAGGAGACTCCCTTTTCACCCTGTCCCAGAAGATCAAGCCGGGATCGCCTGTGTTTATTGCAGTATCCAATATCTTGTTCCAAAGTTCAGCGGCATTTACCTTCCTGCTGATATCCGCTTTGTCATTCTTAAAATGAAGTTCAAACTGCTCCTTATTCTTGACTGCGCGCATGAAATTGTCGTCTATCTTTACGCTGATGTTAGCGTACTTGACCTGGGTTTTGTCTTTTTTCACAGTTACAAAGTCCTCGATATCCGGATGCCTTACATCCATCGTTATCATGAGAGCACCACGCCTGCCACTTTGCCCTATCAAGGATGTAGTCAACGAGAACAGGGACATGAAGCTTACTGAACCGGTGGACTTTATTGCCGCGTTGTTAACGAGCGAATTTTTCGGCCTAAGGATGGATATATCTATCCCGACGCCCCCCCCAAATGAGTAAGTTCGGGCCATTTCCTTTGCCGTGTCGAATATACCCTCTATGGAGTCTTCCTTCAATGGTATGTAATAGCAGTTGAGAAGGGAAGATTTTCTCTCGGTTCCGGCGGCAAACAGTATTCTGCCCCCCGGGACGAACTTAAAGTCCTCGAGCAGCCAGTAGAACTCCTTTTCGACCTGCTCTTTTTTCTCCTTCTCCACGCTTGCAAGGGCTTTTGCTACCCTGGCCCACATTTGCGTAGGAAGCTCCTCTATTATATTTCCATTGACATCTTTCAGCGCATACTTTTCGTAGAAGACTCTTGCTTTGAGTTCATCATTCCCAAAAAATTCAAGCGTTTTTTTCGGTATTTCAATCATAAGTTACCTTAGATGCGAGTGTAAATGATAATAATTACGATAAGTTTCCCCTTTTTATGTATGACGGTAATAGCACACTTGTATTATGACCTCACCTTTGGATATATAAATAAAAGGAGGTGATCCAGCCGCATGTTCCCATACGGCTACCTTGTGGCGACTTAACCCTACTCACTGAATCTAGATTCGGTTATCGCAAATACGACAATCTCATCTAAATCCAACTTGTTTGGTTTGACGGGCAGTGTGTGCAAGGAGCAGGAAAGTATTCACCGCGCTTTGTTGAAACGCGGTTACTACGGATTCCGACGTTCACGAGGCTGAGTTACAAGCCTCGATCCGAACTGGGGTAAAGATTGGGGATTGGCTCCTCCTTTCGGAGTGGCATCCTATTGCCTTTACCATTGCAATTCGCGTGTAGCCCAGAAGATTAGGGTCATACTGACCTACCGTCGCCCTCGCCTTCCTCTTTCTTTCGAAAGCTGTCTCCATATTTTGCTCATTCGTGACGGATCACATGTTAGCAAATATGGAAGAGGGTCTTGTTAGTTACCCGACTTAACGGGACGTCTCAAGATACTAACTGATGATGGCCATGCAACACCTTTCAGCGCATTAGGTAAGTTCTTTAGACTGGCCTTCATATTGCTGTCGCTTCTGGTAAGATTCCCGGAGTTGAATCCAATTAAACCGCAAATTTCACCCGTTTTTGTGCTCCCCCGCCAATTCCTTTAAGTTTCGACCTTGCGATTATACTCCCCAAGTGGCTTACTTAACGCCTTCGCTGTCACACTGCATTCCCTCAGGGGAATGCAACGTATAGTAAGCAGCGTTTACTGCTAGGGCTACCCGGGTATCTAATCCGGTTTGTTCTCCTAGCCTTCGTCCCTCACCGTCAGGTCCGTTCTGGGGCTGTGCCTTCGCTACTGGTGGTCTTTTTTGGATTAAAGGATTTTACTCCTACCCAAAAAGTTCCCAGTCCCCCTCCCGGCCTCTAGTCTGGAAGTATTCATACCTTGCCGTCCAGTTAAACTGAACGATTTAAGCACGAACTATCCAAACCAGCTACGAACGCTTTAGACTCAATAATAATGGTCACCACTCGGGCCACGGGTATTACCGCGGCTGCTGGCACCCGTTTGCCCAGCCCTTATTCGCCATACCATTTAAAAATATAGCAAAAGTTCCTTCCTAATAGGAAAGAACACTTGGGATCCCCTCATCACGCTTTCGCGCATTGTGGAGTTTTCGGGACTGCTGCACGCCGTAGCGCTGGGGTCCTTGTCTCAGTACCCCTCTGGGGGAAACCACTTCCATGGCCCCTACTGATCTTAGATTTGGTGGGCCGTTACCTCACCAACAGTCTAATCAGGCATAGACCGATCGTAACGCAGATTACAGCGGTAACAGCCATAATCCTTTCACAATAAAATCATTTCAGACATTATTGCTATAGAATATTAGCCTCAGTTTCCCGAGGGTATCTCCTTCATTACGGTACGTTATCTATGTGTTGCCTCAGCCGTATGCCATCCGTCCTTACCGAACAGATAGAACTTGCATGTCTCATTCGAATCCCAATAGCAGTGACCTCCAGCAGGATCAACTGGAATTAGTGTGCTATTACCATCATACATGAATGTTACTTTCACGCACTCATTCTATTGTCATCTGCCTGTTTTTAAGCAAGCATCCCGTGTCTGCATATGAAAAAAGCGCATTCATCGCACCGAATTTATCGGCACTCTCTCGCATCCGGGATATGCAAACATGTAGTTAATTGACTAAACCTCTTTATATACTTTTTCTTTATCTAGGTAGATTGACAAGTGAATTTTTATGAGTATATCTTACCTTATATCCCTATTTATTTGATGCCAAATGCGTTATGCACATACCATTAACTCGTGGTTTTAATTCCATATTAGAACATTTTAAAGAGTGGGTGGCATTAAAATATTTATTTGATTTTGAACAGGGGAACTAGATTAGTGCTTGTTTCATCTATAATTTTATTAGAAAGTTCAACTACTTTATCCTTATTTCAGAAGGGCATCGACTTCGTGTTTTATCCTCGATGCAAATTCACCTTTCTCATCATCACTTTCATACTTTTCCCTTGGCCACAGGAATCCGCGTATTTTCTTGTCCTTCATGCGCGGAGTCACATGCACGTGCAGGTGCGGTATTTCTTGTCCTACCTTGTTATTAACTAAAATCAATATTCCATCGCATTTCAATGCTTTCTGCACAGCAGTCGAAACAAGCTTGACGTTTGAAAACAGCTCCCTCACGATCTCATCCGGGGCGTCCATAACGGTCTCGTAGTGCTTCTTGGGTATGACTAGACAGTCTCCCTTGAAAAGCGGGTCTATATCCAGAAAAGCCATAGAATTCTCATCCTCAAATACTATATAGGCCGGCAATTTTTTGCCAACTATCTTGCAGAAGACACACTCTTGGTCCATCGTATTCTAAACTTAATCAAACTTTATATACGTTAGTATGCGATGTCAACAGATTAATCTGAAGTTGTGTTCGCTATTTCTGTGAGCGCACCAAAGTCCTTTGAATAGATGTAAGGCGTCAGGTCCAGGTTTTCCGGGCTTCTTTCTAGGCTGCTGTTGTAAACCGCATGAAGGTTCTTCCCGACTTCCTTGCAGTACTCGCTCCACCTAACGTTCAATGAAACTATATAATCCCTTTCAACGCTCGTCGCCACTTTATGGGCATGTG
>JAEHJW020007368.1_pt1 | contig 10559 bp, 18 predicted proteins | sample 9271431 | NCBI WGS metagenome assembly JAEHJW02
CGAATGCGATCCTTCAAGCCGTTCCCGACATCGCCACGCTGCAAGGTTCTCAACTTGCGATCACCGCGATGACCGCAGCCAATCCGGTCGTGATCACGACAAACCTCAACCACAACCTTGTCGCGGGCAACACTTTTACCGTAGCAGGGGCGAATCCTTCTGCCTACAACCTCACCTATACCGTAGCCTCGGTGACAGCAACAACGATCACCACGACTACGAATGGGTCCGGTTTCGGAACTTATGTCAGTGGTGCCTATTTCAACCCAAACCCGAGAAACATCACTGCAACCGTCTTTCAGAATCCGGATTCCTACAACATCACCTTCGTCAATCCCCCACAACAGATCGTGACGATGACGGTCACATGGAATACAACACAGCCCAATTTCACTGCTGGTACTTCAGTTAATCAACTGGCTGCACCAGCTTTGCAGTCGTACATCAACTCCATTTTCGTCGGGCAGCCGATCAATCTTCTGGAAGCGACGGCAGTCTTCCAGAACGCCGTCTCCAACATCCTTTCGGCTCCCAACATCACAACGCTGACATTTTCCGTCACCATCAACGGTGTTGTCGTGACGCCATCCGCAGGAACCTCGATTATCGAAGGCGATCCTGAGAGTTATTTCTACGCTTCGGCAACAGCCGTCACGGTACAGCAGGGATGATCATTGAATCGTTCCAGACGGTGCCGTTGCAGAACGTCATACCGTCCTATCTCTACGTGCAGTATTCAGGGGACGAAAACCTTCAGGCGTTCGTTGCATCGTTCAACAGTCTCGCTCAGGGGTATTTGGACTGGTTCAACTCGACGTCTCTAGGTGTCTATACTCAGCATTCGATTTCAGGGCCTCTGCTTGATTGGGTCGGGCAGGGGATTTACGGGATCACAAGACCTGTGCTCGCCTCAAGCAGTTCCAGTCTCACCGCAGGCTACAACACGGGCGCCTACGATACGGGTGTCTACAACGAAGGCGTCTTCGCCTCGGGCGGAACTGGCATCAATGCTTCGGATGACATCTACAAGCGCGTGCTGACCTGGAACCTGTATCGTGGCGATGGTCAGGTGTTCTGCATGCAGTGGCTCAAGAACAGGATCGCACGATTCCTGTACGGTCAGAACGGTTCCGACTATGACGTGCTGAGCGTCCAGCCGCAAATCACGTGCTCAGGCTCTGTCTTCACGGTGTCCTACTATGCAAGTTCTTCCCTGACGGCTCTTCAACTGGCCTACGCGAACGGCGCGCTCGCCTTTCCGTTCCAGTATTCGATGACCTTCTCGTCCGTCAACTTCACCAATGACGGCGGCGTCCTTCAGCTTTCCGAAGCGATCAGTTATCCGATATCACAAACGGGACTCGCGGCAGGAAGCGTCTGGTACAACGGCGGCGTCATCTGCGTTGTCGCAGGCGTCACGCCTGATCCTACTGCTGCACCACTCTACTTCTCATCGACCACGCCGCAACAGCTTCTGGAACTTGGCGGCGGGAATCTGCCATTGACCGATCCGGCCAACAACGGCCAGCTCTGGAACAACGGCGGCGTGATCTCCATTTCAACGGGCTGAGTCATGACCACTTTCGTTTTCGCCAACAATGTAAAAACCACGCTTGCATCGGCACTGTCCACCACAGCGACAACGATCACGCTGGCAAGTTCCACCAATCTGCCTTCCTCCATTCCGGCCGGCGAGTATTTCGTCATCACCCTGAATGATGCCGCCACGCAGAATGTCTATGAAGTCTGCTACGCAACGGCGGTGTCCGGAAACACCTTGACGGTGCTCAGGGGCCAGGAAGGCACATCGCCGCAATCCTGGCTTGTGGGCGACTTTGCGTTCAGCACGGTCACGGCCGGGCAGATGGAAAGCTTCTCCACTGGTGGGCTTACCAACCCGATGACCACGGTCGGCGACATCATCACCGCGACCACGGGCGGAACGCCTGTACGGCTCGCTGCCGGCACAAGCGGCTATGTGCTGACCTCTACGGGTCCGGGATCGCCTATCGAATGGGCGCCCGGCGGTGGCGGAAGCAGTGGCGTGACATCGTTCAACACGCGAACAGGTGCCGTGACGCTGACGGCAACGGATGTCGATGATGCCTTGGGTTACACGCCATTCTCCACGGCGGGAGGGACGATTACCGGCCCTGTGCTGCTCAATGCGGCGCTTTCTTGCACGGGGAACGTGACTTCAGGCTCGAACATCACAGCGAACGGCTCCATAGGCATAGGCGGTTCTGCTTGGAGTCTCACCAATTCGAGCGGAACACTGGAGTTCTTCTCGGTGAACGGTACCGTGGCCACCTTGTCTTCCTCGGGCAATTTCGTGGCATCCGGAACGATACAGGCCGGTTCCGACCGTCGCATCAAGGAAAACGTTCACCCCATCACGGATGCACTTTCAAAGGTCCGCGAAGGTCTTGTGGGCGTCGAGTACAACAGGATCGATCAAGGCGGAAGGAAGGAAGCCGGATTCATCGCGCAGGATGTCGCCAATTCTCTACCCCATCTCGTGACCGTCTCCAAAGTCGGCCAGATGGATGACTTCCACTCGCTTGCCTACATGAACCTGACGGCCTATCTCGCTGCGGCCATCGTGGAGCTTCACGACACGGTTCTTCGTCAACAGGCTGAAATCGATGCGCTCAAGGTGAAGTAATGGCCTCGAATCTGCTCAGCAAGGCATCTGGGCATCCGGATCTCGATACCGTGTTCGCGCCCTATTCGACCGGGACTTCTCCACCAGCCACAGGTCTTCTTGTGGGTGGCGTAGACATCGCAACTCGGTATGCGCCTCTTGTTCTGGGGACACAAGCGCCGGCGACTGGATTCCCGACACAGCAATCAGGTCATGCCGACATCAATACCCTGTTCGCGGCCTATGGTAGCGTCCAGAATGTCCTGAGCAATCCAGGATACTCCGCACTGTACAACGTTGCTTCGGGTGCGTCGGGATCGTCTCTCTACACGGCAACCACCAGCATCGTCCTGAACTCGAACGGCACATGGTCCGAGGATACGACGCAGACGCCTGCTTCAGGAATCTGGTACAGCGGCGCACCGATCAATGGTATCGGCGGAACGTACTACGTCCTGTATGCAGTCACAGCCAGCGATTCGATGGCGGGCGTCACGATCACCAACAGCGCCAAGACCGTGACTTCGCTATCGACGGACGTTTCCTGCGTGATTTCCCTGTCCTACGGAGCCGGTGGAACATCATCGAGAACATGGCTTGGATCGCTCAACATCCAGATCAGCAATGCAGCCGGAACGGTCCTGTCGAATCAGACCGTAGGCATATCTCTCACCGTCAACATCTCTTGAGGCCCCCATGCCTACCAATCCGACCCCAACTTTCGAGTCCCTGACTCTTTCAGGTGGAACCGTGACCGGCGTCACGAATGCGGTCAATCCGTCCGATGTCGTGCCCTTCCAACAAACATTCGTAGCATCCGGCGCATCGGCTGCGGCCGGCCTTGTACCATCACCTGGAACCACAGCAGGATCGACACGTTTTTTGCGCGAAGATGCGACATGGGCTGCGCCGGCTGGGGGAGGGGCGAGCGGAGCCGGCGTCCAGCACTTGCCGACTTCGCTTGGCGCGAATTACAGTTTTGCGGCGAATTGTTCTTACCCGGAAGGAACAACTACGCTAGCCATTATCAGTGGTTATGTTCTATATGTTCCTTTTATTGTTGATCGATCCGTAACAGTGACTCAACTTGGATTTTCGGGGAGCGCCACATCCGCAACAACCGTATCCCTCGGTGTTTATTCTGACTCTGGGAATACTCCAGGAAGTCTTTTGACATCAGGTTCAATTTCTGCTACCTCTACATCACAGATATATACTGCTAGTGTTACTAGTTTGGCATTAAACGCAGGAACTTTATACTGGGCGGCCATTCAATCAGCAAGCGCCAATATCACGACGTATGCTTCCAGCAACCCGATATTTTCTCTCGGTACGTATATTGTCAATGCAGGTGCCGCGTCGCTACTAACGTATACTTTGCGATATCAATCGGCATCATCACTTCCGTCTACCGGGGCGGCCACTGGCATCCAATCAGGGCAGATTCCACTCATTTTCTTCAACGGGTGATTCATGTACGCAACGAACGACGGTTCTCCTTTGCCTCTCGCGCTTGCGCAAGCGAATCAGCGCGAGCTGATCGAATCCGCGTATGCGGCGGCGATCGCGGCCGATGTCTCGTTCACTACGGGAGCCGGCGTCACGAAAATCTATCAGGCCGACGCGGACTCGCAGTCTAGCCTCAAGGACGCGCTGATCGGCTTCACGCCGGCAGGTGCCACGCCCTCCGGATTCTACTGGCGCTCGCTCGACAACACGAACGTGCCGTTCACGCTCGCGGATTTGCAGGGCCTTGCGCAGGCCATGATCAGTCAAGGGTGGGCGGCGTTCCAGAAGCGCATCAGCCTGCTCGAACAGGTGGCAGCGGCTACGACAACCAGTCAGGTCGAGGCGATCATGTGGTGAGGCATCCTTCCCTTTGCCGCCCGCTGTCCATCGGTTCCATGCGGGTTTGCGGGCCATCCACGCAAGCTGAAAGGGAAACGTCAAAACGCCTGAATCCATTGCGGTGATTGGGTTCCACGTGGAACCGCGCAACTGATTCGTAATCAGTAGGTCGGGGGTTCAAATCCCTTCAACGGCACCAACTTACGAGCGGCTCGCTTCCCTTTCGTTCCGATCCTTCCCTTTCGCCGGACGGGTTTGACCGGATCGGCGCGCAACTCATCCCGCTTCCGCTTGATGCACTCGGGGCGCTCGCAGTAGTGGCTGCATGAGTGGATGTCGGTCATGGGGATTCTCCGATTACATGTTGGAGCAACAGCTTCATCTCTTTGTGCCTCTGTTTGTGGCATGGCTGGCAAAGCCAAACTACGTCCAGCTTTTTGTCGTAATCCTCATGATGTGCCAACGATTTTTCGCTGCCGCACCTTTCGCAAGGAAGCCGAACGAGTCTGCCTGCACGAACAGCTCTGGCCACAGCGTTGTGAGCTGCCAGACGTCTTTTGTCTTGATGAAGCCACGCCTTACTTATGGCATCCGCTGCTTTCGCTCGTTCTGGAATCTTCGCTCTTTGGCTGTCGTATGCCCTATAGTATTCAATGCGCGCCAACCTGGTCGTACGTGCATCTTTTTTCGTGCACTCTTTGCACTTGCCGAGATGCCCGTCGTGCATTTGAGGATGAACATAGAAATCTTCGAGTGCTTTGACCCGGTGACACTTGAAACACTCTTTTGAACTGTGCATGGTCGCTCTCCTGTGCGACCCATTATAGCACAGTTCTAATTAAAAGGGATGCCGTCGTCGTCTGGATCATCCTGCGCCGGCGCCTTCGCGGTTTCCTTCGGCGCCTGTTTCTGCGGCTTCCAGTCATCGACTGCCGCGTACCACTTGCCATCGCGTGATGCCTTCACGTCCAGGTTGATCCACTCGCCTTCCTGCGTCTGCAGCCACGCGATCAGACGCTCGCGGTGGATGGAAATCTTGGCCTTGACGTACTCCGGCGCGCGCTCGTGCGGCGCTTTCACGGTCAGGCCACTGGGAAACTGGATGTCGCTCATGCCGCTCTCCGGTACTTGTTGGTGAGTGCTTCCAATTCCTCGCAAAACGCCATGACCTCGGCGCTCAGCGTGGCGATGTAGGCGTCGTCCCGCTCGACGCGGATGACGAACAGCGGGAGCTTGGGCCAGTAGCTCACGAAGTCGGCCCACTGGCGACCGGACACCCAGAGCTGGCCCTGAACCTGCGCGACGTGCTCCGGTGGCAGCCTTCCACCTTCGAGGCATTCGATCTGCAGGTGCGGCGCTTTGGTCTTGATCTCCAGCAACCCAGCGTCGCCAATCAGGGCGTCAGGACTTGCGCCGATCCGGTGTTCACCCACCTTGCGACGCATGAATCCGACAAGTTGCGGCGCCATGTCGTACTTGAAGGCATAGGCTTCGCGCGCTTGACGTTCCATGCGACGCCCGCGAAGCATGGCACGCGTCGCATATTCATTTTCATCATCGTCATTCTCGTCATCCTTGGGGCGCTCCCCAATTATCTTTTGTGCAGCCAGCTCATAGAGATATTTACGGCGCGTAAGGCCGCGACCTTTTGCCAAGATGTCTTTGAAGCATGAGGCTGTAGGCACTCCCCATCGCGCCGCATACCACTGTGGCGAATTCTGTTCGCACTGGATGATTTCGAGGGTCATGGTGTGGTCGCCTTCGCAATCGCGGCATCGATCTTGGCGCGTGTTTTTTCGCGCATTATCGGAAGCCCAGTTTGAGCGGCCTCATCGTCCAAATCTCGCACCAAGGTGAGGGCTGCGAGCAGATCAGGCGCAGCAGCGATAAGCCGGGCATTGGCGCGCGCTTCATCCACGCTGATTGAGTAGGAGGGATCCCCGTAGGATGCGTTCGCGCCACACCATGCAATCGTTACTCGGGTCGCATTCTGTACGGCCTGACGAGATGAGTTGGATACAGTCCAAGGACCCAGAGTGAACGCGCTCATGCCACCGTCTCCTCGCGCACGCGATGCAGCGCCGCGTTGTAGGCTGCGATAACCGCACGCGGAACCTTCTCGGTCATGCCGTAGGCTTTCACCAACTCGGCCTTGATGGCCTTGCAATCCGCTTCCGTCTGCGGTTTGTCGATGGCTTCGCAGGTGGCGATCCAGTCGGCGTCTTTCGCCGGCATCGGCGGCTGTCCCGCTGCTACCCCATCATCGTCCATGCCGCGCGTCGCCAAGCCCGTTGCCATCAGCAGCGTGTAGCGCTCCAGATAGGTGACGGTCGATGCGATGGCTTGGATGTTGTTCTTGCCTCCCGACTGATCGGGAGACCCCTTGAGCGTGGTCGATTCGGAGTGCCCCAGCCGGTGAGTCAGCGTGCAAGTCACTTCGATCAGGCCGCCGTCAAGCTGTCGCGTGGCCCAGGCGTGCGTGAACCCGGCCTGCGCAAGGGGCTGTGTCACCGCTGAAGTCACGTCAGCAAGCTCGGCATGCTTGTAGGACGTGGTGCCCTTGGCGGTGTCGAACTCGACCAGTTTGCGTTTCAGTATCTCGGGCGCATTGGCCTTGAACTCGGCCATCGCTGCGACGTACGCCTTGCGCGCTTCGGTGGCATCCCACCGCTCCTTCATCTCCATCAGCGCCTGCAGCTTCGCCACGTCAAAACTGGCGTCCATCGCCGCACGCGAGATCAGCGCCATCAGCGCGTTGTCCTGCTGCGGCTCGACGATGGCTTTAGATTTCTTGAGTTGAGTGCTCATGCTGCATTCTCCAGTTCACGGGTCAATGCTGCGGCCAGCTTCAGCGTGGCGGGATGGTGCGGGTGCGACTCGGCAAGTACATCGTAGGCTTCGGTCGCGGCCTCGATCAGCGTGACGGTGGCGAGTTCGCGCTCTAGGCGCTCCCGTGCGGCTTCGATGCGTTCACGCTCCAACGCTTCGGCTTCCTCGCGCAGACGCTTGGCCTCGGCGTCCATGCGCGCCTGCTCAGCCTCGCGTTCCTTGCGTGTGGCGGCTTCCGCAGCCTCGCGTTCGGCGCGCACCTTGGCCTCGGCCTCAGCCCGCGCAGCGGCTTCCGCAGCCATCTTCTCGCGCATCGCGGCCTCTTCCTTGTCGCGCTCTAGCTTGGCGAGCCGGTCGGCTTCTGCCCGCGCAGCCGCAGCCTGCTTAGCTTCCTCGGCAAGTCGCGCTTCCTGTTCCGCACGCAACTTCGCCAGTTCGGCGCGCTCGGCTGCCAAGCGCTCGGCTTCTGCTTCAGCCGCAACGCGCTCGCTGTGGATGGCCTGCAGCTTGTCCAGCGTCTCAGCCTGCAGGGCTTGTGCGGAATCGATCTGCTCCTGCGCAAAGCTCAGATCGAGCGCGCGCAGACCATCCAGTAATTCCTGCGTCTTTTCCACGCTCTTGCCCACCGCCAGCAACGGCAGATTGCGGATCGCGTCCATGCCTGCCTTGATGGCATCCAAGCGTGCCTTTTCCTTGGCCGCTACCGCATCCTTCTCGGCTTGACGCGCAGCGTCCCATGCGTCCTGCAACGCTTGCAGACGCGATTCCTCCGGCTCAATGACGCCAACCAATTCCTTTTCCTTGGCAATGACGGCCTTGGAGAAGGCCGTGGCATCCTCGCGTGCGACCTTCCCTGCCTTTTCGATCTCGACGCGCGTGTTCTTGAGCCGCATGCGCGCCGCGTGGCATTCCTGATATGCAGGAACATTCGTGATGTCGGCGATGCGTTCGGACTGTTTCACCAGCGTCAGCAGTTCGGCCTTGCGCTCGACAAAACCGAGGGCCTGATCGGCGCGCTGGATGGGGCTAAGTTGAGTGCTCATGTCTGTCTCCGATACCGTGGTTAAGAAGTGCCGGCTGTTCCAGAGGTCGGCCGGCCGACCCCTAGCTAGCGCGCCCTTGGGAGAGTTCGGGCGCGCGCCGGCTGGACTCCGGCCACGGTGCAGCAAGCGTCGATAGGGACAACGGCTGCGGCTGCTCGATACTGCGCCAGTCGCTCCCATGCATAGGGCTGATGGTCGCTGCGCGTGACCCGCAGGCCATTGCGTGCGAGCCTGCGACCATAGGCCCGGTCGTGAGTTGCGGCGTTCATGACTTCCCCTCCGCTTTGGCGATGGCAGCATCGATCTTGGCGCGCGCCGCTGCTGGAATTCTCGCTAGCCCATCCCGTGCGCAGTCATCATCCGCGTCCCGCATCATGATGAGGGCTTCGAGCAGATCGGGCGCAGCACAAATCAGATGCATGTTGGATTGATTCTCCGGATAGCTGTTGGCATCAATCACATCCGCGACTGAGTAGTGCAACTTATCTGGATGGAAGCTTTCAATGCGTTCGGCTTCCCCAGATGACGCGATCCTACCGACGAGACGCCACGGCCCCTTAGTGAACGCGCTCATGCTGCGCTCCGCGTATTTTTACGTGCAGATTGCGCTTTCAAGTGATCCACATTTTCGACAATCTGAACGCTGGCATGCGGGATCAACAATTTTATGCCGCTCTCGATTGCATCGATGGCTTGACGTAATGTCTGTGCCAGTTTGAAAGCGTCATCGCATGCTTGGTCATAATCGGCGCGCATCCGTTCAATCTGCTCAAGCATGTCGTCGAACATGAGCACCTTTTGCGCGTCGCTGAATCTTGCGGTCATGTCGACTGCTCCTCGTTTTGGCGTTTCACTGGAGCCGACTCGGCGTCTTTTCGCAGCGCGGCGTGCAGAATGTCCACGCTCTTGCCAATGAAATAGCGCGCGCCGTCCAATGAACCTTCGTGCTTGAATCGAATGGCTGCGGCTTCGGCCAAGCAGTGATAGGCGACTGCATGCTCGGGTAGGCGCTGACCACGACGATGCGCGAATGCGTAAGCCCCAAGCGCCCGATAGGCAATGCCCAGCTCGTCGCGCAGGCGCTCAATCTCAGCAAGATCAGCGGCGCGTGTTTTGGATTCACTCTTCATGCCGTTACCCTCTCCCAGATCGCGTCCAGCTTCTCGATCTGCTTTGCGGTAGGAATGCGCCCGGCAGCGATCTGCATGCCAAGCGAGTCGATGAAGCCCCGCTCCCACTCTGAGAGCTTCGACTCGCGCTTCTCGCAGTCGTCCAACATGCGACTGTACTCGTCGGACCAGTGGGCGCTCATGTCGCACCTCCAACCGTTCGCAAGTACCGCGTCCCGCGCGCCACGGCTTCGGCTGCGCTGGCTCCCATCCTGTACGCGTTCACCGCGCACTGCACCGCGACCTCGCGGTCGTAGTGGCTGGCACCCAAGCGCTTGCCGGTCACGCGCACAGCCGCGCGGATGGCGACGTAGCGGCGCTCGGCGATGGGCAGTTGTTCGACGGTGAGTTCGCTCATGGCGTCACCTCGACCGGCTTGCCATTTTTCAGGACATACCAGACGTGCGGCTTGATGCCGTCGCGCCCGACAATGCCAGCCCAGACTGCAATGATGGCGTAATTGGCATCGCGCTCGACCAGGAATAGCGCGTTCCCGTCGGACCCCATGACGCGGCCCTCATAACCGGATGCCATGGCCGCGCCTTGGCGGCCGGTGCTGCTGGCCGCGCCGTAGTGGCCGGTGCTGCTGGCCGCGCCTCGGTAGCCTGTGCTGCTGGCCGCGCCGCTGTCGCCCGTGCTGCTGGCCGCGCCTCGGTAGCCCGTGCTGCTGGCCGCGCCTCGGTCGCCCGTGCTGCTGGCCGCGCCTTGGACGCCGGTGCTGCTGGCCGCGCCTTGGAAGCCCGTGCTGCTGGCCGCGCCTTGGAAGCCCGTGCTGCTGGCCGCGCCTCGGATGCCGGTGCTGCTGGCCGCGCCATAGTCGCCGGTGCTGCTGGCCGCGCCATAGTCGCCGGTGCTGCTGGCCGCGCCTTGGGTGCCGGTGCTGCTGGCCGCGCCATAGTCGCCGGTGCTGCTGGCGCACTTACCCACGCCACGAGACGTAGATCCTTTCACCTTCTGTGCGCGAGCGAAGGTGTACTCAATGGCGGCTTTGATCAGGCCACGCAGCGACAGCTCAGCCTTGATCGT
>JAEHJW020005377.1_pt1 | contig 10549 bp, 13 predicted proteins | sample 9271431 | NCBI WGS metagenome assembly JAEHJW02
GCTGGGATGTCTTCCCTGTGGATACGCCGAGCTTGTCGATCTCGTCCCGGGATTGCTGGACGGCATCGACGAGCTGCTTGTTGTCGCCGTCCAGTTTTACCGTGACTGTCAGATCATTGGCCATTGATCACCTCGATTGCCGCGCCCTCCATGATCATGAGGCCACGATGTATTTGCTGGCGTTTTTTTCTCTTGATGCCGTAGATTTCTAACTGAGATAGGATGGCGGCATCGTCAAACCTGAGCAGGCCACCCATGGCGCCTACGATCCAGCGACGCTCCAGGCGCAGGAACCAGGTGAGCACCTCCCAGTTCTCTTCCCAGACCTCGCAGCGATCGCTTTGCGCCTCCCTGGTCAGACCAAAAGCAGCCAGGGCATCATCCACCTCATCCTTGCCGCCGCGCTGTCGGTTTGCCCACCAGCGAGCGGCCTCGATCAGTTTTTTGCAGCAGCCTCGCCGCCGACTGCACAGTAGTAGGCGTCGAATACCGCCCTCTTGATATTGGGCATCACCACGAAATCCGCGAGAGCGGCATTGGAAAATTCCACCGGCGCACCGCTCTCGTCGACGATACCCGCCCATCCGCAGACAAGCGATTTCAGCAAGTCTGCATCGACATCCAGACTGCCTGCCGCCTTGAGATCGGCGATTTTCTTGTCGAGGTCTGCCTTGGAAAGCAAACTGAGGTCGACGAAGACATCATTTTTTTGCACTTCGCCGCCATCGACAGCTACGGAAATGCTGACCGGCCAGCTTTTGACGACCCTGGGGCCTTTGTAAAGTACGAATGCCATGTTATATCTCCTGAAAATGTAACGTTTATTGTGCGGTGATCGTGATTTCGTCGTTCCCTGCGGAACTGGCGGTCGGAATCAGGCTCATCGTCAGCATGCGCACGCCGTTGAGATCCGCATAGGTGGGCTTGGTAAGCTGCACATTAGGCAGACTGATCAGAACCTTGTTGCCGGCAACGGTGCCATGCGCCAGGGTCAATGCACCCAGGGCCGCGGTATTGGCCCGGGTGAAATAATCCATCTGCGCCATATGGACCGCCTCGATGGTGATGGTGCCGGTTGGCTTGCGGTCGGTGATTCGCACCTCCTCAGCACCCACCAGGTTGAGATGTTGCACGTTGTTCGCCATGGTGACAGTGAGATCGGACAACACCCCGGCATATCCATGCAACGAGAATCCGCTGGTATTCGCGTTGTTCATCGCAAGCGGCGTCTGCCAGCTCGTCAGCGTGATGGCGGGATTTGCCAGATCGGCAGGCTGAGCATACAAGCCAGTCATCTTGATCTTGAGAGTGGGGACCGTCTTGTCTTTGAAGGTGAAGTCCACAGTACCGCGAGCCCCGAGAAGCGCATGCTTCACCCCGTCGATGAACGTGTAAATGGTCACAGAATCGAACGAGTCAGAAACCGGGGCATAGACCGCGGAAACGCCTGCAGAGAGGGTTTCGCTGAATCCGCACGCGCGAAGAATTGCTCCCCATGCAGGGGCCGTCCCTGCTGCGCCTGATCCAGCGATCTCGACTTCGAAATCGAGCGTAGCTCGAGAGGCAGCCACCAGCTCCTGCAGCGTCCCCAGAAATGGCCGCACATAATTCCGTTGAGCCATATCGTTTACGAGCGGCGTCAGCGTCACATTGCTGACCAGCATTGCGTTCGAAGCACCCGCAGGCGCCGCATCCGTTCCATAGGTCGTTTCCACCTTGGCCAATACGACCGTTTTACGTGTGAGAAGAGACATCGCCTACCTCCAGTTCCTGTTTCTTTTCGGGTTCAGGGCTCTCGGCCTGATCGCCGGGCGCCTCGTAGTCGGTTCCATGCACCTTGCGGCGCACCCCATTTTCCACGACATAGCTTCCGCCGTGCCCGTCAAATTCGTCTGCCATCAGACTTTCCTCTCGTAATAGGCGGTGGTGAATTCGAGTTGCCACCACAGCACCGGATTGATCAATGACAGCATCCTTCCTCCGCCATACTCAACCGGGTCGTATCCTGCATCCGGCTGCCACCCCAAAAGCGCAGTAATCACGGCACTTCTGACGACCTCCAAATCCTCATTGGCGGCTTCTCCCCTGGCATCCCGCACGTTCGAGACGGCCAGAATGACTCCGAACCGTTCGTTGACGCGCTGTTCGACTGCGCCGGACATCATCCGGTTCGGCAACGCCGCGTCCATGAGCGGGATCACCCATGCAGATGGCGTCCCCTTGAGGTTCTGCTGCGCCAGCGCGAAACCTACAGTGCCCTCCACATTTTTCAGCATCGACACCGTCTTTACCTGCGCAATGATGGGTGCAAGCAGCATCAGTAATCGCTCAACGTCGACGCACTGAAAATCCGGGTATTCGTTTTCACGGAAATCCCTGATGTTTCTGCGGAGATCGTTGCTTGATCGATCCCGAGCTCAACAATTCCAGTGTTGACCTGCTTGAGCCACGTCAACGCGTCGTCGTGATTCGATTTGACCAGATCGGGCGCCTGGATACCGAACAGGTAATACCGCGCCAGATCGGCCGCACGCTTCACCAGGGCTGCAGGAACTACTGTCAGCGGCAAAATGTAACGACCCGCCAGATATCCATTGATCGTGGCATCTGCATCCGCAAGCGCCATACCCAGCACCGTTACATCGATCATTCCGGCGTTATTTCTGTCGGTCAGCTGCTGGATTTCATCCTGACCGAACCGGCTGATCATGTCGGACTCTGTGGCGTAGGTCACGATCAGCCCTGCATCGTCGACCAGGCTTCATCGCGCTCGGCGGCGGTGATGGGCCAGCCAGTGAAGGTCTCGATGGCGCTCTGGGCGGGCTTCCCATCCTTGAGCCACAGATCCGCATTGGATTTGTCCAACTTGCCGATCGCTTCCTGGATCGCCGTCGCCCGGGTCTGATCCACCGCTACCAGCTCGACCACCTTGAGCTTCAGCAGTGTTGCAGCAGCTTCATCGTCGAGCTCGATCGTAGATTTCGGCTTGTATTCCTTGTTGTCATGATCCAGCCTGGAAAGGACGGTGTATTTCATATCGACTCCTTATAGAAACCTACCCGCAGGGTGACCAATGTCACCCTGTAGCACGTGCGCTCGGGGGGGTTATGCGGTTGCGTTCTGGAAGAAGTAGCCGGCGTCGGTCGAGGAGATGACCTCGAGCACTCGCTCTCCGGACCTGACTCTCATGGATCCCGAGAGACCCGCCTTCGGCTCGGGGAGCACGCCGGCAATACGGGTTCCCCACATTGCTGTCCAGCCGAAGGTCGGCTGCCCCATCTGTGCCGCCATCGGGCTGATGTGCAACAGGGCGGCGTGATTCCCCCAGGTGCGGATATAGTTCGGGGCCTGCCCTTTTTTAGCCGTGTTGACCCTGGATTGCCCGACGATGATGCCATCGAGCTCGAGGAGTTCCGCCACCTGCTGCCTGGATGCATAGCCTGCGGTCTGCGCACTGTGGCCGATGGCCTGGGCGATCTTGGGATGACGCCTGAGGTTGGTCCAGGTACGCTGTCCGAGTACCAGGTAGTTCGGTCGCACCAGAGGGACATCCATCGCATCGGTAATCGCGGTCAACGGGTTGGAATTGACCTGGTCGCTCCATTGCGACGTTCCGGAAAGAGTCGTCTGATTGCCTGCGGAATAGTTCGCAGCGCCAAACACCAGATTGGCCACCCGGATTTCCCGGTCGAGCTGTACCAGCCCGGTGAGCATCATCGTGGAAAAGTCCATCGGGTTGATGGGTCCCCCGGTCGCGGGTTTCGCCATCGATTCCCATGCCTCGATTTCATCATTCGGAATCAGATCGTCGAGGCCGTAATCGAGGGTTTCTCCCTGCACGGACGTTCCTCCGAAATCCACCATGTTCGGCTCGGATCTGCGCCCCACCTTGGTATCCGGAACTGTGAATCCCTGGCTCTGATCGTAAACCGTGTACTTGAATACCTTGGGAGTGGGCACCCTGGGCAACACCAGATCTGCGATGAGCTGCTCGTCCGGGTTCTTGTATGCGATGGCGATCGCGGTCAGCTCCGGGTTGACCGGGAAGGCCGTGGTATTGAGTGCGATGGCGCCGAGCGCGAGATGCGCGGGATCGTGCGGGATATGCCCGAAGATGAATGCGCACGCGACGAGCGCGAGCATCAGGCCGTAATAGAAAAACTTTTGCGTGCGAGTCATGGAAATTCTCCGTTTCATTTCGAATGGTTGATCAGGCGAAGCTGGGTTGGACGGTGGTACTGCCCACGTCCCCGGCAACACCGGATTCTTCTGCCACGCCGATGACGCGCACCACTGGCGCTGCGGACGTCGTCGCGTTCTGGGTGTAGGCTGCAGCCGTGTTTTCCGTGTGGGTATGTCGCGCCACCGTCACCGCATGACCGTTCGCATCCGTGGTGAGCAGGTCGCCCTGGGTGACTACGCCGCCAAAGACGACCGGGGCGATCCCGAACCGGATCACATCGACGCGATCGCCGATCGCAGCGTCGATATCATCGGACACGCCGATGATCGAATCGGTGACAGCCGATGCAGGCACCACATGGCCATCCGCACTGAATTTGACTAGCGTGCTCGCGGGGATCGCGACATCCGCGATGTAGTTTTTCCTGAGAATTACGTTTTGCACGGCTTACCTCCCTTGCGAATTGAGAACATACTGAACCGCTTCGGCAGAAGAAACCGAGCGGCCTTTTTCGGCCTCGGCTTCCATGAAGTCTGCAGCGAGCTTGCCGAGGGTCGCTGCATCCATCTCGCCGGTGACGCTCTTTCCGCCAGCGACCTCCTTGAACTCGACCTGCTTCGGGAGCTTCGTGAACACATCCTTCAACCCGGATGAGATCGGTTTCTTGCTGTCGCCATCCGAAAACTCGATGACGCTTTCCTGGCCGTCCAGGAAGTTTAGAGCCGCAACCAGGGCGCCTTTTTGCGCCGGCAGCAGCCTGCCTTCCTTGATCAACCCTTCGGCGAAAGCCGCATTGCCGGCATTGATCTCTGCGATACGCCGCGCGGCCTGCTCGGTTTTGAGGCGCTTGTTTTCTTCCTCGAGCGCAGCGAGCCGCGCCTTGTCTGCATCGGACATGATGTCTCCTTTGGTTTCGGTGTATTGGGGGGTGGACGGTGTATCATCCGGATCGGGTTGATTGGCCATCTGCTCCAGGGTGGATACTGCGTAATCCGGGATGGTATTGTCTGCGACGTCCAGACCCTTCTCGCTAATCAGCCAGTCACGAAAGCGCCTCATAAGCATTGCGACAATCGAGTCTCCGTAATCTCCGAACTCGACGACCCCCTGTTCACCGTCCGCGAATTCGGGAGAGCGCAGCCCCTTGACGGCCGGAGGCTGGGCACCGAGAAACCCAACGTGGCGCAGGTAATACACTCCGGGAACAGGATTTGAAGGGGAGTCTGGGCCGTAAAACGACGCGGAAATCTTCTTGTATCGCCCATTTGCGACCATCTCGGCAAACGCAGGATCGACCTGGTGCGGAATCGCCTCGATGCCGTCAGCGAACGACAACCCTTTCACCCAGCCATAGGCGGGAGCGTTTTCCTTCGGGTGTCCGATGACGATCGGCGCCTCGTGCCTTGCCGGGTCGTATGCGTCACACGACGCTTTGAGATCGGTCTCGGAAAAGCTCAGGCTCTGACCACTGGACGAGGTATGCCTCCCCGGCTTGAAAATCTGGATGGTTTTCAATTCCACCTCCTCGATGTCGATGGAGGTGATTTTCCGCGTATCTGGGAGAGTGGCTTAGAGGAAGGACTTCCGGCAATGAGGCCACCGGGAGAGGTGGCTCAACTTTACCCGATTTTTCGGGTATCCGGCAACCCGGATGCATTTCCACCTCTCCCACGTACACGCGCATGCGGTTCTGGCGTGTTTTAACGGGGGGTTAACGGGGGTGTTTTTACACCTTCGGGGGTTTGCCTACCCGCGCCCCATAAAACGCGCTACGAGCCCCCATTCAATGCGCCGAGAATTGCAGCTTCGAGGATCTCGGAAAAACTCTTCGCGAGCTCATCCGGAATGCCCTGTTGCTCATTAGGGAAGAAGGGGCGCGCAGGGATTGTGACACTCTTCACGACCACCTTCTGATCGCCGACCATGAAGAACAGCGCCTTGGCGGTTTTCGGCACTACCGTTCCGCCGAAGTTCTGAAGGGCCGCATAGATCATCGACGAGCTGACCGCGACCTGGTAGTCGAGAACCCGGTAACCGAACTGAGTGGACAGCGCCTTGGTTTCCCCGATCAGCGGCTTTTTCCCGGCTACCACCCTCGCGCCTTGCGCGGAAAGCTCGCCGTTTTTCTTGAAATTCTTGCTGCTGCGATGCAGGGCCATGTTTACGGTGGTGGTGCTGTTCGGAAGCCAGGGATTGCCATACGGGTCTTCTGACAACTCGAACCGCGTCTTGGTGAATTCGATCAGCGCTTCGCCGATAGCCTTGAGCGGCCCGGTGGGCTGCTCGGACATCTGCAGCAACCGGTTGAAGGCGTCGACCACATTGGCGTCGGTGACCGTAACTTTGATCATGCTATAATCCTTGTATAGCGGGTTCGTTTCGGACGTAGTGCCGGGAATTCATTATCGGCCCCCGCTCTTCACCAGCATGGAAAGCAGCGAAAGAGATCGGTTTCTTTTTCCATGCAGAATCTCAAACACGCATCTGAATCTCTCATCGCCTATCTGAAGCCAGGCCACAATCGTTTTATAGCCATGCCTCGATAGCCTCCCTTCAGAAAGATCACCTTTCTCAAAAATCTCCCATACATGCTGAAAATCCTCGGGAGTGGGTGGCCGCTGATCCTTGCCGTCTGCCCCGTGACTGATATCCACATGACGAACCGCTTGGGATGGAATGAGCAGAAGATACCCCTTTACATCTTCATCAGTGAGTTTCTTGATTTCCTCGAACCGGTCAACGAACCCGATCCAGAGCTGGTCATGAACCGATCGCTGTTGTAACGCTTCTTTAGCGAAATCGATAACCGGGCTCTCCGCGTTCACATATTTGGTGATATCCCTTGAGAGCGCTACAGTGATCGCCGGAGGGTAAGAAATCAGCTTATCCTGAACGATCTGGCGCAGGGAGGTGTCTGCGTTTGCGCCAGGCGCATAACCGAAACCGGCATCGATTCCGTCTGTCCCGGTGGGTGCATTCGCCGGCCCCCGACCTGCAGCGACTGCTGCAAGGTAGGCCGATTTTGTCACGGCCGTTACGCGGCACTGGCAGCCCCAGCCGTTGGGCGGAAAATGGGTTTGCCAGAACGGATGCCCTGGCGGGAGGGTGAGTCCGTCCCAGGAAAGATGCAACGGCCGCGGCGTGATGACGCTATGGGAATGCTTGTATTGCCAGTACGGCGTTACCTTGAGGAGCTCCGGGTCGTTGAGCTGGCGCCATCTGCCGGCAGCATAGCTGGTCAGCATGTTGGTCTGGTAGATCACCTTGGTGCGCCACGCGCCGCCAGCTTCCGTCCCTTCGCCGGTCCATCCTGTCCACCCATGCTTCGCGACGATCGCGCCGAACTGCTTCCTGAATTCCCCTATGCTGTTGCCGTTTTCGATCGCCTGGTCTACCGCCGTGCGCAGATCCGAGAGCAGATCCGCCCCCTGGGCGCCGGCGACCATGAAGCCGCGATCGTGGGCCGCCTGCCAGATATCGTCCCATCGCTCCGTCGGCAGGTTGAGCTTCTTGCGAAAAAAATCGAGCTGCTCCTGGAACGGCCGATTGAAACGCTCAGTTCCCATCCTGAACATCCGACATGCCGGCGAGATGCGCAGCGGCATACCCCATCGACATCACCGCTGCCAGGTCGTCCAGCGGCAGCCCGTCGTAGGCATTTTCGATGCTGCTTTTGAGCTCCTGCATGGAGCTGGCTTTATTGACGAGCGACTTCACATGATCGATCACCTTCTTCCACGGATCTGTCGCGCCCTGGGTGAGATTACCAGCGAGCTGCTGCTGAGGATCCTCGGCGAATGCTGCCGTTGCATCGGTAGAGGGCGGCAACCCAGGAATGGGCGTAGGCGCATTTCCGCTGGCCGGAGGAATCGCCTTCATATCGACCCACTCGCCGCCGTAATTGTCCTGAATGTAAGCCAGGGTCGGCCGGAACCCCATATCGAAAATCGATTTGTCCCTGGTGGCCTGCGCGCTGAGATCCTTTGCCTCTTCGACGATTCGCCACACCTTGGGAGGCTTCGCATCCGGATAGTTGTAACGCGAGATCCAGGCGACAAGCGTTGCATTGAGCGTGCTCGACAAAAGGTCGGCATCCGCTTTCACGAGCTCGAGCCTTACCTCGTTCTGAACCTGGGCTTGACCTCCGGCATTGAGCCCACCCCCTCCGCGCGAACTGGTGGTCATGGTTTCCCCCAGCACGCATTCGGAAATCTGATCGTCCATGAACTTTGCGAATTGCTCATGCGTCACGGATCCTGAGCGTGACGACTCCAAAAATTCCAGCAGGGTATTATCCGGGATCGCCACACCCGCATCCTGAGCAATCGATCCAACAGCCGCGAGCACATCCGCTTGCGTTTTGTCATCGGCACCGGCGGGGTATTTTCCGACAATCAAGGGGGACGCAAATCGCTCCAGAAACGTCAACCAGAAGACGATGCCATTTTTCTTGAAAAACGCCGGCCAGAATAGGCGCGAACCCAGGCCTAGACCCATTGGGTTGCTGTCCTTTGCGCCGAACGAATGCAGGATGAATTTCCCGCCCGGCAGCTCAATACCTTTGTACAGGCTTTCCGGAGTGCGCAGCCTCAGCAGATATTTTTCGTCAAAAGTAAAGCGAAACTGATTCTTGGCCTTGATGTCGGTGGCGCAGATCTGACCATCCACATAGTCCCACATGATTTCCCCGACTGCGAACCCCTTGAGGATCGCATCGAGCAGATTCAGGCAGGCCAGATCGAAGTTGCTCGGGATCGTGGTCATGGCCTCCAGGGTGCCGACTTCCGGGGTTGCCAGATTGTTAAGCTGCTCACGCACCAAGTCGGCTGCCTTCTTGTCGGCTCGCGAATTGCTGGCAGCTTCCACCGTCCAGGGGCGCGCGATCACGGCCATCTTGCGCTTTTGCAGCACCGAATAAACGTGACAGTCACGCTCAATTTCGTCGTATAGACGAACGCCTTTTCCGCCCCCCCTGGAGAGCAGGGTATCGTCCTGCACGCGCAATATCCCGCCGAATGCGGGATACAGAATGTCCTTTGCTACTGTCGCGATCTCGTCGCGCACGAAATTTTGATCAGCCATTTTTTACCCCACGTAATCCCGATACCCGGACCCTTCCGGCCTCTTGATGCTTTTGTATTCAAACTTGAAGCTGCGCGTGAACGCCATCATCCACAGAATGTGCAGCGCTGTCAGACCGTCGTAGTGATGACCAGGCTGTTTTTCCGGCCAGGTGTCGAGCTCGTCCAGCAGTTGCACCAGGGAGGGATGAAGCAGGATGCGTGGATTGAAAGCGTCGTTGATCATCGGCTCCAGGGAGTCTATACGCAATTCCGCTGGCACGCTGGCCGTGATACCGATAAGGGGTAGATTCACGCCTGCATTGATGGCCGCCTGGATATACGTCTGCCGCGAATGTTCATAAGCGTTATTGTTCTCGAATCCCCATGCATGGCAGCCGAACTCGCGCTGTGCTGAAATCAGATCAGCCTCAAGCTTCGACGGCACACGGCGCTTGATCGAAGCCTCGATCACGTTCAGCTTCCCAGAATTTGCGTCCCAGCCTCCCACCAGAATTGCCGACGGGTCCGAGGTCTCGCCCTTTCCCATCGACGGGTCGCATGCCCCGAACAGGATCCAGTGCGAAAGCCGGCTCACCCAGAACTGCACATTGGTGAATACCTTGTCATCGTCCGATCGGGAGATTCCCTGCATTTCGGTATCGAACGCCCGCCGGTTCTTGGCGCGCTGGCGCATCAGCCAGTAGAGCGAACGCACCGAAGGCCAACTGGTGTTCGCGCCTTTTTCCATCTCCTCGCGGTTGCGCTCGTAGAATTGCCGGGAAGGGAGATCCTGCTCCTGGCAAACATCCCCGCGCTTGGTGGCTTCCAGGATTGCGCGAGGATCTTCGTTGCGCATGATCTGCTCGCAGCGCTCCCACAGATCCATCCTGTCCGGCATGCGCTCGATGGCCCTGAAATGATGCACGGTATGGCCGATGGCGGTCTCGGCCCGGTTGATCGGATCGCCTCTGGCCAGCTCAGTACCGACCCCCAAGTACTTAACCGATCCATCAGGGGGGCCGAGGTAATCGATCGCCTTTTCCAGCCAGTCCCAGCGCTTCTCGCGCTCGGTCGGGCTTTTTGCCTCAGCGTCGGTGATGAGGTCGTCACCCATCAGGATTTTCGGGCGCGAGGATCCGTGGAACGTACCGCGAATCGCCTGCTCGGCGCCGAACGGCTCGACCTTCACGCCATTCTTCGTGACGATCTCGCCGACCTTCCAGATCTTCCCCTTGCCGCATATTTCGGGAAAATCCAGCGCCAGGGAGGCGTTAACCGTGAGCTCGGTTTTAACGACCTCCAT
>JAEHJW020005108.1_pt1 | contig 10547 bp, 14 predicted proteins | sample 9271431 | NCBI WGS metagenome assembly JAEHJW02
CATCAGCCCTAAGGGCGGTTATGCGGAGGCATGCCATCTCCGATGATTCGGATCCAGTATACTCAGTGCCAGCAGTTCATGCAATTCATGTGATGGCTTGACTGAATTTCACCCAGGTTGATTGTCTGGGTCCTAAGTAAAGCAGCCCATCGAGTGGCGGATTTGTCGGGCAGAGAGACCGTCTGGAATTGGCACGGAGCACCAGTTCATGATTTGGGAAAGCTGACGTTCAGGGTCATCAGCCGGTGAACGGCGGGTATCTGGTGACTTGCAGCCCGATATTGCCGAACTTGCCAGCGGCGGGTTTGGCCGAACAGCCGGCATTGTGCCCATTTTAAGCTGCCCAATCCTACGCCCACACCAACGGCGGGTCAACCGCCAAGTCAAAAAGGATCGTGTCGTCCGGCAGCGTGTCGTCCAGGATGGCCGTAACTGTCCACGGAGGGAGCAGCGTCAGGTTGATCATCCGGCTGACGTAGCTGTTGTCCACGCCTTCGCGGGCTGCCAGTTCCCGCATGGTTTTCACCTCGCCGGATTCGAGCATGGCCAGCCAGCGATGGCCTCTGGCCAGCGCCAGTTGCAGCGGCGTTGTTGCAGTGTCCCAAGGTCTGGGTTTGATTGTTTCCCCGTTGGGTAGCGTAACCAGTTTTCGCCCACTGCGCCGCTTGATCTGGATCGGCACTGACAAGGTCAGCCTGCCATCGCTGGCCTCCACGATATCGGGCTCACCCGTCTTCTGGATGCGGATCTCACTCATGCCAATGCCTCCTCGGGCCGGGCAACGTCCGCCGGTTGCAGTTCAAGCACCAGACGCTCGATGCCATTTGCGCGTAGCCGCACTTCGAGGTCGTTGGGCGACACTATGGCTTTCTCCACCAAAAGCCTGACGATTCTGGATTGCTCGGCCGGAAAGAGCTGCTCCCAAATAACGTCGAGCCTCGTCATGGCCACGGTGATTTTGGCTTCGTCCAGGGTGGGGTCGAGTTTCATCGCTTGCGGTAACATTTCACGCAAGAGTTCCGGCGCGCGCAGCACCGCCCGCAGTTGCTCCAATACCGCCGATTCGAGTTCTGCGGCTGGCAGGCGCGGCAGACCTGACGCACCGGCGTGTTCCTTGGCATCCCGCTGTGGCACATAGTATCGATACCGACGGCCATTCTTTTTCGTGGTGTGCCAGGGTGACAAGGCGCGACCGTCGTTGCCGAAAACGATGCCCTTGAGCAGATATGGCACGGTCGCTCGCGTCGCATTGCCGCGCACCCTGCCATTGGTAGCCAGGATTGCATGGACGTTGCCCCAGAGTTCCCGGTCAATGATGGGTAGATGCTCGGCTGGATACCACTGCTCCTTGTGGCGCAGTTCCCCAAGATAGGTACGATTGTTGAGCATCTTATAGATCAGGCTCTTGTCGATCGGCTTGCCTTCCCTGACCTTGCCGTCCTGCGTAGTCCATGCCTTTGAGGTCACCCCGTCAAGGCGCAATTCCTTTACCAGCAAAGTCGTGGAACCGAGTTCGACGAAGCGCTGGAAGATGTGACGGACAATCTTGGCCTCGCGTTCGTTGGGCACCAGTCGCCGGTTCTCGACGTCGTAGCCGATTGGTGGAATGCCGCCCATCCACATGCCCTTGCGTTTGCTGGCCGCAATCTTGTCGCGGATACGCTCGCCCGTCACTTCTCGCTCGAACTGGGCGAAGGAGAGCAGGATATTCAGCATCAACCGGCCCATGGAGGTCGTCGTGTTGAACTGCTGGGTGACTGAGACGAACGATACGCCATAGCGCTCGAACACCTCGACCATCTTGGAAAAATCAGCAAGGCTGCGCGTCAGTCGGTCGATCTTGTAGATTACGACGACATCGATCTTGCCGGCCTCGATATCCGCCATTAGACGCTTCAGGGCGGGCCGTTCCATATTGCCGCCAGAAAACGCCGGGTCGTCATAGTCATCTGCGACAGGAATCCAACCCTCGGCGCGTTGGCTGGCGATGTAGGCGTGACCGGCATCACGCTGGGCGTCGATCGAGTTGTATTCCTGGTCCAACCCCTCATCGGTGGACTTGCGAGTGTAGACCGCACAGCGCATACGGCGCTTCAGGATTTCGCTCATAGCCGTGCTCCTTTCGTCGCCTTCGTCTTGGGCATTGCAGGCGCCTTGAGGCCAAAAAACAACGGCCCGGACCAACGGGTTCCGGTGATTTCGCGGGCGATCATCGACAGGCTCGGGTACATTCGGCCTTGGAAGTCGTATTGGCCATCTGGGGTTACGATGACTCTGTGAATCACTCCTTTGTATTCTCGGGTCAGAATCGTGCCGGCGACCGGACGGTGATCGCGATCGCGCTTTTTGTTCTGGCCCGTTTCTATGAGGGTTTTGATACGGCGATCATTACGGTCCATCAGGTTCCGATCAACTTTGCGAAACTCGATCTCCTGCAGCCGATAGGCAATACGCCGTTCCAGGAATACGCGGTTGTGCGTGGGGGTATCGCCGCCGTACAGGCGTTTCCACAAAGCCTTGATCGCCGTCATGTCCAGGCTCGGCAATTGGGTAATTTGCGCCACCACCGATGGCGGGGTCACGAAGGGATGGGTTTTCTGGCTCATAAGGTCTCCTTTCTCTTGGATGGGTTGGAGATCTCATGAACGCTTCGTTCAGGCGGAATAGCAAGTTCAAACTCGCTCTCTGATACGGGATTTTGCGGAGGCGATTTGAGCCTGGCGATCCCGCGCGCTAGCAGGCTGGCAACCTCCAGCCGACGCTGCTCGACCGTCATCCGGTCCGGCGGGGTTTGGTTCACATCCATCATTGGGTAGCACTCCTTCCGTCATCAAACTCATTGAGGTGGAAATTGTGCTGGTGAACCCCATTCGTTGCCATGAGGGAATTTCAAAGGTTTGCGTGTTGCTACAGGCTAACGCAAAAACGGGTGATGCTCAGTTCGATAAATGACGCCCAAGAATGGTTTGCAGAAAATGGCCGGAGGGCGGCTCAATCATCTCCCTGATCTGCGCATTGACTGTCTCGATGGCAACGTTCGTCGTAGCGGCTGCGTGCATTACTGCCGCATAGGCATCTAGCACGTCACCGCCGGTGATCTCGTAACCATGGCCACGAGATATCCAACGCAGCGCAGCCAATCCCGCTGCGAGCGCAAATTCTGGTTGCTTCTCGACATAGTCGCGGGCGGCGCGCGTCAAGGTGCGCGGATCTGTCGGACTGTTGGTGGCCAGGTCAATCGCCATTTCAAACATCCCCGCATCCTTGGCAGCCGCAAACCACTTACCCTCGGCACCGGGCGTGCTGGCAATCAGGTCACGCAGAATCTGCGCCGGTGGCGTCTTCGGATACTTTTTCGCGATGGATCGAAAGGTCGCGAGGTTGGTAGTGCCCTGGTTGGCTTCCAATGCGTAGCGACGATAAGCCTCGTCAGCCAAGCCCGATGACAGAAGAATTTCCTCACAGGCCTGTGCAATCTGCCACTCAGGGGTATTGAGCCCGCGCGAGGCTTCCGCATAGCGAATCGCCTCGGCTTTCTGGCCCATCGCCACCAAGGCTTTCACACCCCACAGCCGATCATGCCACCATTTGAAGGGTGCCTTGTCGATCAACACGAGCAGTTCGTGGTAGCGCCCTGCCGCATACAAGGATGCCAGACAGGCACTAGTGCCCTTGAAAAAACCGTGGCCAGACGCCTTTGGGTTCCATACGCTTTCGACACCCGGCAGGAATTCATCGGCCCAGTGTGATGCCAGTTCCTGGTTCACACACAGTTCGCCCCAGTAAACACCCAGCAATTCAATGTACGGCATTTCGTCATCTTGGAGAGCCTGCCATAAACGTTCCAGCCAGCGTTGACGGATGCGCGGCTCAACATCCGCCTTGGCGATGATCGGCACCAGCGTCTCAATGGCTTTGTTGACCGCCGATCCCAGTGCGCCAGATGAACTATCGACCTGCTCCAGCGCAGGAGACAGTTTTCCCAGAAGGATGATCGCGCCCTCGGCCGCAATCACCGGTTCCTTGCGCGCGACCAATTTGATTTCCGAGAGGGCTTCCTTGATGCGCTGGATCGGAGCGTCTGATCGCCAGCCGAAAGCGTGACGACGGAAACGTGCGCTGAACTGCCATTTGTGCGAACTCATGATTGATGCCACATGCTTCACCGCACTGGGTATTGGCCGTTTCGGATGAAGCGATCAAAGGTATCTTCTTCACCTTCTTCGTCATCATGTTGAGGCCTTTGCCATTCAGCGTCAGGCATCAATAACAGTGTCAGCGTGTAATCGTACTGGCCTGCAGCGCGAGTCATTTCGGTAATCTGCATGCTGGATGGCTCGCGGGAAAACCAGGACTGAGCGCGACCCGTGCGGCTATCGGCCATGTCAAAGGCATTGCGGCTATGCGCCAAGGCATCGCGGGGCAACTCAATGGTGTTCTGCCGGGTTGCAAAGTAGGCTCCGGACCTGAGCGCCGCCATATTCGATTTGGCCCAGAGCATGTGGTCGTCGCGGCTGGCTACCAGGACAGCACGTTTGGGCGCGATTTCTGTCCAGCGCAAGGCGGCGGCGGTCAGCGATACACCATAGCGGCTGGCACAATGACCCAACAGATCGAAACTGATCGGTTGTCCGTCCACCTGCCGCCGGAAATCATCCAACGGCATCAACAGGGTCGATGCGAAAAGATCTGCTTCGGCCTCGATGTCCCGTTCGTTGTTGTCACCTGTCTCGATGTCACCGTCACCACATTCAAAAAGGTCCTGCTGATGACGATGCAGGATGTAGTGGCCGAACTCATGCGCGATCGTAAAGCGCCTGCGGCCCTCAGACGGGGTGGCGCTGTTGTAGAGGATCAGCCACTTCGACCGCGCCTTGTTCGCTTTCAGGAGTCCATCAAAATCGTCCAAATCTTCGCCCTGGACCTTATCAATTGGCGAGTCTGCGAAGCACTGACGCGAATATTCCAGCGCCAGTTCATCCACCTTGACCGGAAACCGATCCGTCCCGAGCACCGTGTTGAGCATGGTCGAGATACGGTTGGCTTCAGCCATAGGCTTTTTCGCATCCATCATTCGTCTTCCCATGCATCCAGGATTTTTCGGATTTTTTTCTTGTCCGGCTCGGACATGGCTTTGAACTTGCGGAAAAATGCTTCGTCCAGCACGGCCTCATCCGGCGTGGCCGAGGATTCAGTGAGCAGGAACTCAGTAGTGACATCGAGCACTGCCGCAATCTTGCTGATTTTCTCAGCCGACGGTTTCGGATCTTCCTTGTTCTCCAACTCCCAAATGTAGCTCTTGCTGGATTCCGTCAATTCGGCCAGTTGTTCAAGGCTAAGCTTCTTTTGCTTTCGCAGTGCGTGAATTTTGTCGCCCAAGGGGGATGGCACTGTTTTCTCCTCAGCAGTCTGATTTAGTCCGCAAATAATACCACCATGCCGAACGAATATGTACCTGCTTGACAAACCCATACCCGACCATCAATAATTGCAATCGTTCGGTACGCCGAACGCTATCGGTCTGTAAATCCCCAACAAATTGACGGGGTGCTCTGGCTGGTGCTAACCCGATCAACGCCTTGCAAAGGGGAATGACAATGAACGATGCTGAAAATCTGTCCAAGCTGCTCGGTCACCTGCCGCCGGCAGTCTTCCGTGATTTCATGGTGAGTGAATTCAGTCTGATCATGCCAGACCTTGATGAGGCCAAGGCAAAGCGAGAGCAGCGCGCGACGATGGAGGCCGTCATTTCATCCCTTGGTGTAGGCGCAAGACAGAAAATCGAGGAAGTGGCCGAGCGCATTGTTCTCTTGTCGGATGGCGCCGGGCAAGACGTCATCGAAGGTATCAGCCAAGACATCTTCGACGACAATGACAAGGTCGAATTTGCGGCGATACGAAATCAGTACGAACGCGCCCTGTGGCTGTACATCCATGCACCCGCATTGTTCGAGGAAGCGCTTAATGCCCGGCAGGCGGATGTCTTCCGGCAAAGCGCATCCTGCTACTCAGGCTACGTTGCGCCCAAAGACCTCACCGTCCTGGAGGACGCGGCAGCACGCCAGGCTTTCCACCAGGCCGTCGCCAAGCAACTCGGCTGTGCTGAGGATGCTGTCGCCGTGCAGCTTTTCAAGCGGCTGCGGCCCGACACGCTCACAGGCGAAGAAGTGGATCTTTATCAGGTCAGCGTACATCACAACCAACCGCCGGAGATCATCGATTGTGTCCAGGCCAGTGAGTTGGTCCCGCAAGAGGTAATCCGGGCGGTGTCTTCCCACATCACATATGAGCCGGCCAACGGACATCTGGAGGTGCTGTCCAAAGACACCGACGGCCGTGAGGCCCTGGCACGCATCATGGCGGATTCGCTTCTGCAATCGCCTATTTCCGGCGATAAAATCCCACTTAAGCAGTATGACTACCAGAGCCTGGCTGCACCACGCAGCTTCGATCTGTCAGATGAGAATGTGGCATCAGTAAAAGTGATCGAACTCGGCTACACGTTGGCAAATCACCGTTCCTTGCTGGTGAAGATCTGGGCCAAGGATGTAGATGACATCTATACCGCAGCAAGATCACTGCTCTCCCCATCGTTCGACTTTCGCAACCACCGCATCACCTACGCCAAATTGTCGATCCGCATTAAAAAGATTGGCAAGGAGCGTGCACGCACGATCGCCGTGATCCTGCGCGACGACAACAAGTGCAACATCAAGACCAAGCGGGAAAAGGATCGGGCGCTGTGCGATCGTTTGCTGGCCAAGTGGCATTTGGTGAAGGAGATCAATGATGTCGCAGAAGAACCTGCAGACGCGCTCGCTGCTTGAACTGATTGATTTGTTTGAACGGTCAAGCCACGCCATTGCCGATAGTGATGGCCAACGGCTACATGGCGTTCCCGGTTGGGAACTGGTGCGCTGTATTGCACTCTCCGGTCGGGAATTGGGACAATGGACCGAACGTCTTGGCTATGCCGGATTTTACCCGGCAACCAGGGATGATGAACACGTGCCAGTTGAGATCGAGGAAGACGACAACCCGAAACGCTATCGTTACCGGTGCCCCGAAACCTTTCGCACCAAGTACGTCCCTGCCGACTCGGTGGCGGTTTATGCCGTCTCGGAAACCAGGCTGTTGAACCACCTGGCCGATCTGCTCGGAATTCCACAGGCGCACCGACGCGGCATCATCATGCCGGCCATTGATGGCGTGCTTTGGAATATGGGCAAGATGCGTATTGGCAATGCGCAGGTCGATGTCTGGCTGGCCCGAGGCCTGTCTTCATGCATTGAACAGGTCTTTGCGCATTTTGAGGGGGCATCGCTTCCTGAACAGGGTTTGATTTTCACGACCGGCCAATATCTGCCAGGCACCATACCTCCACCCCGGAGCTACCGCATTATTCCGATCGCCAGCGTGCTGTTGGACTATGCGATCAAGCCACATATTGATTTCGACCTGATCCATCGCTTGCTCCTGGCTCCGGCAGGTAGCAAAGAGAAAAAGTCACTTCCGGTTCGCTTCGATCCATTCACAAACACGCTGACCATCGCCACCAAGTCCGACAAGCCCTGGTCCATCAAAGGCCCCAAGCAGATCGCGGTCGTGAAGTATCTGGTCGAACAGTTCGAAAATGGCCGCACTCGAGTTTCTGCCGGAGATATCCTGGCCGCCGCTCATGGTTCACGGGAAGCCGCAAGCGGCAAGCGGGTTCCGAGCATCTTCAGCAGTAACAGCCAGTGGCTCGACTACATCGAACACGACGATGCTGGGTATGGCATCAAATTGGAATAGGTTGGAACCAGGATTCAACACCTCGCACAGCCGCCTTCGGGCGGTTTTTTGCTTTCTGGAGTCCGTTTTTTCTGTTTTAGCTGATCCCGTACATCAGCCCGTACATGGTGTTGGCTGACGCCCGTACATGCCGAATCCGAAACTGGACTCACGTTTTCGCAATCACTTGAAAGGAGAAAAACGTGAGTGTCAAACATCTCAACCAACGCCAATTGGCCGACCGTTGGGGCCTCAGCGAAGCAAGTCTTGAGCGCTGGCGTTCTGAAGGAATCGGGCCTGTCTTTCTAAAAATCCAAGGACGAGTCCTGTATCGAATTGAGGATATCGAATCCTACGAAGCGGACTGTCTGCGCAAAAGCACCTCCGAACGTGCCATTGCAGGAGATGCGGCATGAGCGATCTTATGATCAACACTGGCTCCCTGCCAGAACTCTCCGTCAGCCAGCTTGCCGCCTTGCCGCAGCAACAACTACAGGAGTTCGATCTGTCCCTCAACATGCTGGCGACATGGGTCAAGCAGTCGCGCGACCGGCTCAATACCGCGCTGGAGCAACGCTACGGCGAACAGGCCCGGCAGTCCTTGCAGGAATCTGGGCGCGATTTCGGCGTGACGCACATCGATGACGGTGCACTGCAAGTGACCTACGAACTGCCCAAGCGCGTTTCCTGGGACCAAAAACGCCTGGCTGACATGGCTGAACGGATCGCCGCCTCCGGGGAAAGCGTCTCCGATTTTATTGACGTCGAGTTTTCTGTTTCCGAATCACGCTTCAAAAATTGGCCGCCGTTACTGCGGGAACAGTTCGAATCAGCTCGCACCATCAGACCAGGCAAGCCCAGCTTTCGCCTTGCCCTCGTACAGGAGAACCAAGCATGAAAACCACCACCCTGCATCAAACCCTGCAAAAGAAAATCGGCTCTGTTTACGGCGACAGCCTGCCTGCCACGATCAAGTTCCAGGATCGCGCGGGCGACATCATCGAGAAAGAACTGGTCGATGCCACGCTGGATGAAATTGCATTCGCCATGCACCTGCTACAAGCGGAAAACTCGGCCATCCACTCACGTCGCGGCGCGCTGGAACGCCTGTACAACCTAGCTCGCGAGCATCGGTGCCTCGGCTCCGACACCGTCAAGCTGATCGCTGCGGAGGTGACGAAATGAGCAATATCGTTGCCTTTGATTTTGAGTCGCACGACGTGCGTATCTTGGTTGGTCAGGACGGCGAGCCTCAGTTTGTCAGTGCAGACGTTTGCAACGCCCTATCTATTCGCAACTCAAGAGATGCAATTGCCAGACTGGATGACGACGAAAAGGGTGTCGCTATTACCGACACCCCTGGGGGAAAGCAGGAATTGGCCGTAATCAACGAATCCGGCCTCTACCAGCTGATCCTGACCAGCCGCAAACCCGAAGCCAAGCGCTTCAAGCGATGGGTCACGCATGAGGTGTTGCCATCGATCCGCAAGACCGGCAGTTACGCAGCACCCGGATCTGTTGCTGCCTTGCCAGCACCCACCCAGGATCGCGTGCATGCCATCCTGATGATCGGCGAGGCAGTTGCCAAAGTGCCCGGCGTCAAAGCCGGAATCGCCATGGCCGCGACGCTAACATGCATCCACGACAACACGGGGCTGGCCATCGAGCATCTGCGGCGTGCGCTGCCGGTGTCCAAGGAGCCGATCTGCAGCCTCAATCCGACACAAATCGGCGAACGCCTGGGATTGTCTGCCCGCTCGATCAATCTGCGCCTGCAGTCGCACGGCTTCCAGTTCAAGAATGAGCGCGACGAATGGGAACTGACCGAGGCCGGAAAAAGCTGGGCTGAAGCACTGCCGTATTCGCGCAACGGCCATTCCGGGTATCAGATTCTCTGGAATCCGGAAGTGGCCGACATGATCAGGGAGGCTGCATGATGAGCCTGCCCATCATTTCCGCTGACCAGCGCCGCGCCGAAAAGCGTGGCGTGAAGATGGCCTTGCTCGGCAAGAGCGGCATCGGCAAAACTACCCAGCTCAAGACCCTGGGCACCGACACCACGCTGTTCATCGATCTGGAAGCGGGCGACCTGGCGGTTGCCGACTGGTCGGGCGATACCATCCGCCCGCGCACCTGGCCTGAGTTCCGTGATCTGGTGGTGTTCCTCGCGGGGCCCAATCCGGCACTGCCCGCCGACCAGCCGTTTTCGCAGGCGCACTTCGAGCATGTCTGCCAGACCTACGGCGACCCGGCACAACTCGACAAATACGAAACCTACTTCTGCGATTCGATCACGGCGCTGTCCCGCCTGTGCTTCACCTGGGCCAAGGCACAGCCTGCAGCGTATTCCGAGCGTACCGGCAAGCCGGACAGCCGGGGCGCATACGGTCTCTTGGGGCAGGAAATGATCACCGCGCTCACCCAACTGCAGCACGCGCGCGGCAAGAACGTGGTGTTCGTCGCCATCCTCGACGAGAAGATCGACGACTTCAATCGCAAGGTGTTTGTGCCGCAGATCGAAGGCAGCAAAACCGCCCTGGAATTGCCCGGCATCGTCGACGAGGTCGCAACACTCGCCGAACTCAAGGCCGAAGACGGCACGAGCTACCGCGCTTTCGTCTGCCACACCCTCAACCCCTGGGGCTTCCCGGCCAAGGACCGTTCCGGTCGCCTGGACATGCAGGAAGAACCCCACCTCGGACGGCTGATCGCCAAGTGCGCAGCCACCACACCATCTGACAAGGAATAAATCATGAGCATGAACTGGAACGATT
>JAEHJW020004510.1_pt1 | contig 10541 bp, 15 predicted proteins | sample 9271431 | NCBI WGS metagenome assembly JAEHJW02
CATCATGTAGGGGTGACATCATGTTTTCGCGCCGATCACCAACCTACCGCCGCCGGCGCCCATCTCCGGCGCTTGCATCTCCGCACCCGGCGCCGCAGGCCAACTGCGCCGGCTGCAGCCTGAGCCGCGCGATGGGGTAGACCCCATCGCCTTGGGCAAGTGCTGCTCCGGCGTCGCCGTGACCGGGTTGCAGGGAAGGTAGGTGGCACGCCTCGGGACCGAGGGGAGGAGCGAGGACGAGGGCGTGGGTTAGGCCGACGAAAACGCTTGACCACCCGCGCAACATGATGCTATGATGCACCTGTGAGGTGAGACCCAACACAGGAGGTGCGTGGAATGAGTGCAATGGAGATCACGGACCGTAGGAGTTCGCCGTCGGGTGAGTTGGTGTTCTGGCGCGCGCGTTTGACGTGCCGCTCGAGCGCCTGATGGATGAGGTAGCAAAGGGCGCCTGAATCGCTGCAACGACGCAGGCACAGAGAGAAAACCCGGACCCGTGATACCACGCCAACTAATCGGACGAGGGAGAGATGACAGAATGTCTAGCGTGTTCGAGACCATTCCTGGCTACTACCGCGAGGCAGGTGCGGATGACGAGCCAGCGCGGTGCGGTGGATGCTACGCCAAATTGGAGTACGAGGACGATGGCATGTTCCAGGGCAAGCCTCACTGCCCCACGTGCCTGCGTGAGGCCGTGGAAGAGTTTGAGGCCGATAACCGTGACCATGAGCAGGTCACGGTTACGCGCAGTGGCGGCATCAACCTCCGTCTGCGCGGTGACGTAGAGACCGCGATTGACGTGCTGGGCGATGACGCGCTCATCACAGTACGAGTGCAAAGCCGTGACCGTTATGCCGCGTGGCAGGCTGCCATGAAGCAGCGGCGAGCCGAGGAGCGGAAGGCGCCACCGTCAGCGCTGGCCCTTAGGCGCGACAGCGCCACCGACACCCTGCACATCGTGTGGGGCAGCGAGGACTACCTGTGCGGAGCATTCGAAGGCTGCGCACGTATACCGGTGTCCGGCGACTGGCATCTGGCCACGTGTACGACATGCAAGCGTATCGCGGAGCGTCTCACTCGCGACGTGGCCTGATATCGCTCGGCGCGTCCCGCGCCTCGTGCCGTGAGATTCACGGCACGAGGGGCCGGACGACCCAACAGAGGAGGACGAGAGAATGCTAATGGTCACATGGCGCGACGGACACGGTGGGCTGCGGCGGACCTACGCCGGGAACATGGCCAGTGCGCTGCGCTCGGCGTATGACGTGCTCGGGTGGGGGACGCGTGCAGTGTCCACCCCCGTGGAGATCAGAGGACCCAAAGGGAATCTGCTGGTCAAGGTCTCCAGGCCGTTGGTCACCGACCCAACACAGGAGGAGGGTGTATAGGATGGCTAGGTTCTGGATCTGGGGCAGCGGTCCTATGTCCTCGTCCCTCATCCGCTCCGGGTCGCGTGTCGCGGAGTGGCCCGATCGCGCATTGGCCGAGGCGCGTACCAGAGGACAGCGCCTCGCGGACGGCTGGTGCGTCGAGGTCGAGGCTGAGGAGGAGTACGTGGATCTGGCCACGCGCGACGACCCAGCCGCGATCGGGTGGGAGAGGCTGCCCGATCAGGAGAGCAACATCAGGCCCGCCTGCGCGAGGTGTGAGTTTTGGACCGCTCGTGAGTATGAGGCTGGGCGATTCGGCATGACTGGGGTGTGCTGCCGCTATCCACCGAGCCTGCCCAGCATGGAAGGCGGGAAATTTCCGATTACGCATGATCGAAACTGGTGCGGTGAGTTCCGCCCGATGACGAGGAGGCTGAACAATGACTGATCTCTGGCGCATGCGCGATCGAGTGCGCGATCTCCGTGGCTCTCACAGCCCAGGCCCGTACCCTGTCCGCCCAGATCCGTGATGTACTCGACGCGAGGAGGATGTAGAGTGGACCAGCCCATCACCCATTCGATGCCCGCAGGAGAGGAGGTGACCCAGACGTGCGACGGATCACAGTGACACTCCCACCCGTGCTCGAACACGAGCTTGTAGCCTACATCCGTATCCGCGACCCAGACCGTAGGAGGAGTATCAGTGACCATGTTCGCGACCTGATCCGACGAGCTCTCGCTACCGTCCCAGCCGATGGAGCCGACCCACAGAAAGAGGAGGAATAACGATGACCCAGACGAAGGACAACCCGCAGGACCTTGCACCCGAGGCTACGACTCCCGAACAGGCCGACGACGTCAGCATCGCGACCGGCTCCGCGACCCGCCTCAGCTGGGACCAGCGCGTCGACACCGCGCGGATGGCCATGGCCGCGAAGGACGTTTCTGTACCGTCCCTGGAGAAGGCACCGTCCACCATCCACATCACAGGAATGGCTGTATTCCCTGCCAAGTCGGCGGCCTATCCCCAAATCGAGGAGGTGGCTGTCATTCGCTCGCAGGAGGGCATCTACCGCACGTTCACGGCCGCAGGTGTTGAGTCGGTGAAACTGGTCGCCTCGCTCCTCGGTCCCGCGCCGTGGCCTGAACCGTTCCTCGTTTCCGTCGTCATGCACGAGACCAAACACGGGAAGCGTGCCGCTCTCGGACTTCCAGCCTAAACATAGAGGAGGAAATGAGATGTTCCGTCTGCGCGAACTCGTACTCCGGTTCCTAGGCTACTGCCCGTGCGGTCGTCCGCTGGGAAGGGATGGACTCTGCCGCCATTGCGACGTGTCCACGCTCCTCGTCGCGTGGTCGAACACCCTGCGCGGCTAACCCCGTGAGACGCCGTTTGTAGACAGAAACCGGGGCGATATGACAGAATGGGACGGGGTCGTCTACAGCCCGTCCCATCGGTTTTCCACCAACACATAGAGGAAGGGCGCCCGTCCGCGCCCACGATCAGTCTAACATCGTGGGCACTTGGGCGCAACCCGGAAGGGGTGCGCTTTTGGCACGCAGGAAGAAGCACGGGGACAGGTCCCGCGTCAGCCGCGTCACAGGCGGCAGGCGCTGGACCGAGTCGTACCCCGTCGCACGAACTATTTGGGACGTGTATCACACCGAGGACTCCCGCCTAATGCCGAGTGGGGAGGGCGCGATCAACCCGTCCACCATGATCTGGATCGGGTCCATGCTCCAGCATGTCCTCCGCACACCCGCGCAGAGGATCGAGGTGCGGTTCATCGCGCGGGTGTACCGCGACGATGGACAGGGGGGCGAGGAGGCAGTCGGCATCCGCTGGCACTCGATCCCGCTCACCCGCGACCAGGCCGAGAGTCTGAGGCCGAGCACGGAGCAGACCCGAGCACTGTCTGGCGGTCGCAAACTCGATGCCCACGAAGAAGCACTGTCGGTGTTCGACGCGCTGGTGTCCCGGGCGAAGGCGGGCGGGCTCGCCGACCGCCGGGCACGAGGGGTCGCTAGGCGAGAGATGCAACGCGCGCTCGGGTACGCGAACCCACGGTCTCTCACGAACCTCCTTCAACCAGGCGCCCGGCGCGGCGTATCGGCGGACGTCAAGTCCAGGCTGGACGCACTGTATGCGGATCTCGGCGCGCCGCCGTATCCACCCCCTAAATCGGGTAGGTCACGAGATGTTCCGTGGTCCGATACTACGGTGCAAATCGAGGACTCACTCAGGGCGTGGGTTCAGGATCTAAAACGTCGAACGGGACCAAAAACGGACCGCATCTCACGTGTTGAATTCATCGCGGTGGAGGTACGGGGGGTGCGGCACGCGTGAGCCAGGCGTACGCGCTCACACCCCAGGAGCCGTCGAGGAAACCCGTGCGGTACGGCGTATTCGACATCGAAACGTCTAGGTCGAGTCAGGACCACTCGATCAACACCGAATTCCTAGTTGCGGGCGCGACCTTCGACGGGGAGGACGTCCGGTATTTCACCACCGCCGACGATCTCGCTGCGTACATGTTTCAGGCCAAGCACGACGGAATGATCTGGTACGCGTACAACGGTGGACGATTTGATTTTGCCTACGTCCTAAACGCGCTCCAGGGGAAAAAGGGATACGACGTCGTCCTCGGAAACGGCCGCGTGCTGTTCGCAGAGGTACACCAAGGAAAAAAGACCGTCACGGTAGACGCACATGGGAAAAAGCACTCGCACGGGCGCGTGCGAACATGGAAACTGTGGGACCTGAACCAGGTGCTCCAGGGTACGCTCCGCGAGAATCTCCTAGCGTTTGGCTGCAGCACCACCAAAGGCGAGGCTGACTACGAGACCCTAAGCGACACACCCGAGACCCGGGAGTACCTACGCCGGGACGTGGCCGGCACCTACGAGCTCGTCGCTCGATTCTACGCCCAGCCGGAGCTGCGCGGCATCCCGCACTGCCCGACGGCGGCGTCGCTCGCCATGCGGGTGTTCCGCACGCACTACCTCGACGTGAGCGTGCCGGTCCTGTCCGCCGATCATGAGGAGTTCGCCCGGCGCGCCTATGTGGGTGGTCGGTGTCAGCCGTTTCGCATTGGCGCTGTTAGCGATGTCACGTGCTACGACGTGAACTCTATGTACGGCGAGGCCATGACGCGCCCGCTCCCGGTGTCGTCCGCGATCGAGGTGGTCGAACGCACATGTAGGCCGGGCGTTGTCGGGATCTACCACGCGGTCGTCGACATCCCGCCCGGGCTGCGGTTTGGTCCGCTCCCTGTGCGCTACGGCGGAAAATTGATCTATCCCGTAGGCCGAGTGGAGGGCGAATGGTGCAGTCCCGAACTCGACCTGGCGGAGCGGATGGGCGCGAAGGTCGAGGTGACGTACGGACTCGAATTCGCCGCACGCCCGTTCGTGAGGGATTTCGTCCTGGCGCAGTACGAAGCCCGGAAATTCGGTGGGGTGCGAAAACTGCTCGCGAAACTCCTGAATAACAGCCTCTACGGGAAATTCGGGATGCGCCGTGAACGCACGAAATGGGTGCACACGGACGACCTCGACTCGCTACCACCGGGCGCCGTGTCCGTATCCGACGAACTCGGGCTCTGGGAGGTGGGGACGGAACTGCGATCGGGCGCGATCCTCCCGCACGTCGCGGCGTGCATCACCAGTTACGCGCGAACGATCCTCTATGAGGGACTCCTCGTAGCGGGTGAACACGCGGTGTACTGCGACACGGACTCGGTCTACGTCGCGGACGGTGCGCAACTCCCGCCGTCCATGGTCGATGACTCGCGCCTTGGAGCGTACAAAAATGAGGGTACGTTTGACTCCGGTTTCATCGCGGGACCCAAGGCGTACCTGCTACGCAACGCGAGCGGGGAAAAGGTGAGGCTGAAAGGCATGCCGCAGAGCCTGGCGCCTGCGGTACTGAGCGCGCTCGAATCCGTCGGTGAGGGCAGCGCTGAGTGGTGGCAATTCATCGGTCCAAAAGAGGCGGTTCACGTCGCCCCAAACCGCCGCACCGGTTTTCGATTCGTTGGCGAGATCCACCGTACGCGATCCGCACGCGTCGGGTACACCGGGGCGCACGTACTACCCGACGGCACCACGCGCCCCTACGACACAGCGGAAATCGACGCCCTCGAACGCGAGCATGCGGAGGAGGCCGCAGCCGAAATCGCGATGCGTGAGGAGGCCGAGATCATCCGCGCGTTCCGGCGTGAGCTCCTGCGGCAGGGAGGGGTGCGCGCAGGACCCGACGAACCCATCCCCGCGTGGGCCAAACGCAAAAACGGGCTCGCGATGGACGATATGGCGACGATCCTCGGGCTCCCAGGCGCGGATGCGCTCTACGATGTCCTCTCAACGGGGCGCGTGCGCTATGGACAACGTTGACATAATCCGACACAATATGCCTATGGGCAGCATCATTTCGCTGTATTTGTGGTCGCTCCCGCGCGAACGAACGCACGGGAGTGCCTACACGTACCTCGTACGCGTGCGCGAGGCGCGGCAACACGATGCTGCCTATGATGCGCTCTGGGGAGAGGAGGACGGCGCTTGGCAGAATCCAAATTCGACCGGCTCGCGAGGCACATCACGCGTGAGTACCAGGAACGGGGCTACAGCGAGGAGGAAGCACAACGGATAGGACAGGAGACAGCGGCAAAAATCGGCCGCGAGAAATACGGAGAGAAGAAGATGGAAGAGAAGGCCGAAGCCGGGAGGGAAGCGACGTAGGCACCTGGATACTAGGTCCTCGCCTACGCCCGAGACGTGTGGACGCATTTGGGAGGAGGAAGAAATCATGACTGAGGAGCAATTTGTCGCTCGGTATACACCCTACGCTGAGAGGGCAGCGTACCAGATCGAATCTCTGACTGGTGGTAGTCAACTAGAAGCTTCTCTCTCCGATATGATCCTCGCACAGTGGGCACTGGAGACAGGGTGGGGATCGTCGCAGGCCGCAGAGGCAGCGAATAACCTAGCCGGAATCACCGGTGCGCACGGACAACTCGCACAGTATTCCAGCCTGGATGCATTCGTTACCGCCTACGCATATCTCATGGTTGCTGACTGCCCCGCGCTGCGCGAGCATGCTGAGATCGTGAGCGCAGTCGAGCTTTTCCGCGACAGCGACTGGAACCCAGCCGCCGACTACGGCGCACGCGTCCAGGCCGTCCTCGTCGACGACATACTGCCGCTCGTTACGACCGCGCCTACGACCGAGAACACGCCAGCGGAGCCAGCGGAGCCTGCGGCCGTGACCGTTCCTTCAGTCACGGAGCCTGACGTGGTCACTCCCTCGGAAACTGTGCTCGTCGATCCCAAACGTCCGCGCGGGGAGGTGATCCTCTCCGTGCAGGCGGACCCGATCGCGCTCGCCGATAGCTACGCGTGGATGATCCGCGCGGGTGGCGCGGTGTACGCGGGCGGGAAAACACTCGCGGACCGTATCTCGGCTCCCATTCAGATCGACAGTGGAGATTTTGAGGTGACGATTCCCGCAACGCTCGCCCAGAGCGCGGGTGTAACCAGCACCGAAACCATCGGGATCAGTGGCGCGACGGGGAGCGGCCAGGTTGGCGAGGGGGTGTGCAACCTCGTGCTCTACGACGACGCGGGAGCGCCTGCGGTGATTCTCCGTGACGTGGCATGCACGATCGACCCGGCGCTCGACGTGGTTTTGTTTGGCGCGAGGCTCCCCATCACGCGCGGCGTAGGGCTCGTACTCGACCCTGGCTATGGGCTCATCACGCTCTATTCCGCGCCTGTGAAGGGGTGAGAGGCATGGCCGACGAGATCGAGGTTCATGTCGCCGAGGCCGAGCCAGCCCCCGATCCTGCGCCCCAGGCCGATGTCCAGATGGCGTACGCAGCGGGAGAGGCGACGGCGAAGGCCGAGGAGGCCGAGGAGAAGGCTGATGCCGCCGAAGAGGTAGCGGAGGAGGCAAAGGCCGAAGCGCAGGACGCGGAGGAGCGCCTTAGCGCCCTCGACCGAGCCCTCGCCGAGGTGCGAGAGACGGCCGAGCGTGCGGAGGTTCTCGCACTGGCGGCGGCTGCGGCCTGGGCGGAGGAAGAGGACGCGGAGGTCACCGAGGTTACCGAGGTTGAGGAGGGTGCGCCTACCGTTGCCCCGCTCCCGGATGTGCCGGCTCGGGCGGAGGACCGGCCGCACTGGTCACGGCGACAGCGGCCTTGGGTGAAAATCGGGGGTGACGCGCGGTGACAGCGGAGGAGGAGATTCTGGAGATCCCTGAGGCTGTCGAGGCTCCGAAGCCGAAAAAGCCTCGCAACGTCAAACCTCCATCGGCGGACGCCGAACCGCTCCCCAAAAAGGCGCGCGGAAAGAACACAAAGAAAAAGAAGCGGCGTGAGCCGAAGAAGAAGCTGACCGCGACAGACCTATCACAGCAGTTCTACGGTTTGCACCAACTGCTCGCCACGGTCACGCGCGATCCCGCGCTCGCGGTTACGCAGGAATCCGCGGATAGCGTCGGGGTTGCGGCCTACGACGTGATCGAGGAATACGATCTCTGGTGGATTTTCGCGCAGGTGCCCATTGTGGGGCTCATCGTGGCGCTGCTTACAGCTGAGGTGCCGATTCTCCTGCATGTGATCGTAGGGAAGAAGGGCGATAACGGTGCCGGAGAACGAACAAACCCAGAACCGAGACCGAGAAGCATTCTCCGCGAGCCTCCATCGGTTTTTGTCGCTCCTGGACCTGTCACCACTGATCCCGTCACCATCGTCCATGCCGCCGATGGTGCGGATGATGCTAGGTCGGACGGGAATTGATCTCTCCAAGATCGACGTCACCGCTGTGATTACGTCTCAGGTGGACGCCGCGCTATCGCAAATGACCGACGCACACTGGGCATTCATCCTCGATCGGAATGATCGCGGTGACGCCTAATATTCCCGGTCCCACGGATCGCGCCGTTTTTGTGGGCGCATCCGGGAGCGGGAAAACGTACGCAATGCGCTGGGTCCTCGGCGCTTACTATGGCGAGCGGCAGATCCTGATTATCGACACGAAGGCGGACCCGTCGTTCGACGCTCTCGACGCCGCGCGTGTGCACCGCTCGTCCGCCCTCGGGCGCTATCGCGATCCGGAACGCTGGCCTGTGATCCACTACCGGCCAGCCGCAACGGACATGCACGCCGAGATCCTCGACGCCGTTTGCGAGTGGGCGTACCAGCGGCAGAATACACTCATCGCGATCGACGAGGCGACGCAGGTCACAGGCGGGAGCACCAGGCCGGGTCCGGGACTCCTGTCGGCGGTCACGCGCGGTCGAGTGCGTCACGTGTCGGTCTGGTCGGGGACGCAGCGGCCTGTCGGCCTCCCGTCGATTCTCCTCACCGAATCCGAGTGGGCGTACGTTTTCGCGCTGCGTCGTAAAACCGACCGGCAAACAATCGACGACTACACCGAGGACGGGTTCGCGGAGCGTGTGCTACGCGCATCGATCGACACACCAGGATCACATCCTGTCGGCGTGTATCACATGGGCCACGGTGGCGAGGTATATCCGTCCATTCAGCGCGCGCTTTCGACAAAATAGGCGGAAAACGTTGACGCGAACCCCTGCCCATACTCACGCTGAGTATGGGCGATTTTGTTTTCGCGTGAGGAGGTCGAGCAGTGGAACAATTCCGAGCGGGTGTGATGATCGGGCTCGCCGTGTTCGCGGTTTTGCTCCTCTGGGCCGATGTTGTGAAACCGACTCTCAATTCGGCGGGGGTGACAGTCTGATGGAAGATCTCGTTGTGGCTGCATGGGTGATTCTCACGGTTTTGGTTCTCGGTGCGACGTGGAAGGCAGCGTTTCACCAGGATATTTCGCTCTAGAGAGGAGACAGTACATTGGCAGGAATGAGTGCAGCCCAGATTCAGGCCGCCGACAGCGCATTCTACGCGGCGGCGGTGCGCCGTAGCGTGAAACTCTCCCCGATTCAGGTCACGTCCGGTGACGTCGTGACGGTCACGATGCCGCACGCGGGCATCGGTACGTACGCGCTCATGACGTTCGTCGGTACGCTATCGCGCACGGAGGGTGCGACAGTCGGCACCGTGAACACGTCGCCGAACGGGCCGTGGAATGTGTTCCAGAATCTGAGTTTTACGGACTACGCGGGACTTACCAGGCTTGGAAATCTCTCAGGGGCTCTGTTGAACCTCCGGCGTCGCATTCTGACGCCGCGATTCGACACGCAGCTCTCGACACCGGGGAGTCCAAATGGCGAGCTTACGAGTCTCACCGACTACGCGTATTCGATCCCGGCTGGAACCGCGAGCTCGACCACGACCTCGACGCTCGTCACGACCGTCCTTGTCCCGTTTAGCATGGCGCATAACAGCGTGAAGGGGAGTTTCCCGTTCACGGTCCCGAACGGTTCCTCGAACCTCACGTTTACGATCCAGCCGACCATTTCGATGGTAGGATCTGGCACCACTCCTGATCCCCAGAACATCGCGCTCATCCCGAATGTGTCGGGTGCTACAACGAGCGTGAGCGTGAGCGGAACGATCAACATCACGTACTACTACTACGACGCGCCCACCGGCACGCCGTCCCCCGTGGGTGAACTATCTGAGGTGTACGAGCTCGTGAATGTGAGAGACTCGACGAACCTGACCGCTGGTGGTACGAAACAGTTTGTGCTGCAGACCGGGCGCACGTACTATCGCATCTACCAGGCGCTCGTGCTCGCAGGGTCGCTCGAAACCAGCAACCTCACGGAGCTCTCGTTCAAGATCGATTCCTCGACGCCGACTACGGATGAGTACATCCAGTCCTATGTGAACCGGATGGCGCAGTTCTACGGTCAGCCGCTCCCGGATGGCCGCATTGTGTGGGATTTCTCGTCGCAGCCGTGGTCGCCTGATAGTTATGGGGCGCTCGAAACCGACCTCAACATTTCCTCTACAGCATCGGTCGCCGCTCCCGCGTACCTCGACACCACGCGCGAGTGCCTCTATGTCTCGCAGTCCGCGCCAAACCTGGTCCAGAGCGGGTCCACCGCAGGATAGGGAGGGAGGGTATCATGCCGACGATGGGCGACAAACTCCTGGCGCTGGTGCTGGCCCTGGCCGGACTCGCGGCCCTGACATTCGGCCACGTGGTTGACGGCGCCGAGACCGCTGCCCTGTTCGCGGCGGTGGCTGG
>JAEHJW020000333.1_pt1 | contig 10539 bp, 11 predicted proteins | sample 9271431 | NCBI WGS metagenome assembly JAEHJW02
GCTGCACTCATGGCAGTCGATCGAGCCAAGGCACTCGCTAAAAAGACCCGCAAACACACCGTTTGGGATCTTGCAGAGCTACTCAAGGAGGGCAATTGACAACACTGTTTGAAGTCCTTGGGGCGCTTTTGATCGTCATTGGCGTGGGGATGGTCTACCGCCCAGCGGCGGTGATCCTCTTTGGGATCTGCCTAGTGGTTGCGAGCGTCGCGTTTGATGCTCCGCAGAAGTCGAGCGACTCGTGACCGTGCTCTCTCGGCTAGTCCAAAAGAGAGCGGCAATAGTCGGCTCGTGGCAATCGATGGACCCAGCGGCGATACCGCCCAACTCTGCGAGTTTCAGCTACGCGGCTGGCGTGGTCGTCAACGATCAGACGGCACTCACTCTCGCAGCGGTCTTTCGTGCGATCTCGATCGTATCCGAGTCGGTCGCTCAGATGGATTGGGCAAGCTATCGAGGCGTAGGCACAGAGCGTAAGCCAGTCCCTAATCAGCCCAACGTGGTGCTAGATCCTTTTGTCGGCGTGCGCCGACGTGAAGGCATAGCGCAGATTATGGTCTCACTCTTGCTGCGGGGCAACGCGTATCTGCTTATCACGCAGCGAGACCCTACCTTAGGCTGGCCGCTGAAGGTGAAGATCGTCCACCCCGACGCAATCACGGTTCGGTCTGCCAACGGAGTGATCCAGTATTTCACCGGAACGAATACGCAGATCCCGACTGAAAACATCGTTCACATTCGGGGCCTCACTCTTCCTGGAATGGAAGTCGGCGTTAGCCCGATCGACCTAGCCGCTCAAAGTTTTGCAGTCGGGATCGCAGCTCGAGAATTTGGCAGCCGTTTCTTTGCTCAAGGCGTGAACCCCTCGGGAGTCATCGAGACCACCGACCCGATAGACGAGGACGAGGCTCGGCGCATAGCGCAGCGCATCCAAAAAGCCCACGGTGGTAGCTCAAACTCGCACCTACCGCTGATCCTCGACGCTGGCATGAGTTGGAAGACGATCACCCTTACGCCAGATCAGGCGCAGTTCTTGCAGACCCAGGATCACTCACGGTCTGAAGTCGCTACCTGGTTCGGCGTTCCTCCGCATCTACTCCAAGACGTGTCCAAGACGACATCGTGGGGAAGTGGGATCGAAGATCAGATGATCCAGTACGTCACCTTCACAATCCGAGGGTGGGCGCAACGCATCGAGGAAGCGTGGGACACCGAGCTCCTCCCGCGTGGCAACTACGCCAGGTTCGACTTTGAAAGCCTCTTGAGGGCAAACACCCTGGTCAGGGCGCAGTATTACATGATGATGAGAACGATCGGCGCACTGTCTGTCAATGAGGTGCGGGCGATGGAAGATCAGCCTCCGGTGGAAGGTGGCGACAGTTATACCCAGCCAATGAACGCACCGACACCCCAACCCACTCTCTCGCTTGCGCCAGCCGACGGCGCAAAAGACGACTCGAAAGGATAAGCCATGCCTGCTATCCCGTACAAGAAAACTGGAACGAAAGACGGCACTTGGAGTGCTAGCGAGGCTGAAAAGAACCTCAAGAGCGTTGAGGCCGATCTCCGCATGTGCTTTGCTTGGGTCGATCCCAACGGCAACGCCGACGCCAAAGGCTCGTATAAGTTCCCTCACCACTTTGTCGCATCGGACGGCGTGGTCGGTGACGCATCAGTCGCAGCCTGCCACTCCGCTATTGCAGTCCTGAACGGCGGGATGGGCGGCGCAGATATTCCAGAAGGCGATAAGCAGGGCGTTTACGATCATGTGGCGCACCACTTGAGGGACGCAGGGATTGTGCCGGCAGAGATGAAATCCGCTCCCAGAGCTGACCATCGGCACGCCGCCTTTAGCGGAACTCATACCCATTCTCACGCCGCAATGGGATCACAAGGTGGAGACGAAACCCATACCCATGAGCACTCGCACGACGAAGACCACGATCACTCCCACCACAAGACCGAGGGGAAATCTGCTAGGGCGTTTGCCAAGGGCACTGAGCGCAGACAGCGTTCGGCATCAGGTCTCGAGATCCGATCTGGCGACGCAGGGGCATTGACCTTTGAAGGCTACGCGGCCGTTACGGGAGTGCCCACGGTCATAAGTGATTGGATGGGCGAGTTTCAAGAGACCATTAGTCGAGGCGCTTTTGCCAAGACGCTCGCCGAAAGCGACGATGTTCGCTTGCTTCTCAACCATGCCGGAACGCCCATGGCAAGGACCAAGAGTGGAACGCTTGCCCTCGAGGAAGATGCAAAAGGACTCCACGCCAGGGCCTCCCTTGACGAGTCAAGTCCGTTGGTTCAGGAGATCGCTAGCGCGATGCGCCGTGGCGACCTCGATCAGATGAGCTTCCAGTTCCAGGCTATGAGGCAGGAGTGGAACGCCGATTACACGCAGCGATCCGTCAATGAAGCGAAGCTCTTCGACGTGTCAATCGTCACCTATCCGGCATATCCAACCACCTCGGCAAGCCTGCGGTCGGCGGTGACAGATCCCCATCTTCAGATCCGGCTTGCCTACTTCGCCCACGAGCTCCGTGAGGGCAAGACCTTTAGCTCGGCAAATATGAAGCAGTTGACGGATCTCCTCGACGCCCTCGCGCAGATCGACACTCTGACCGACGAATGGCAACCGAAGCTCGCCGAGATGATCGGGGTGCCAGACCCAGACCACGACGACGACACCAAATCTGACGACCGTCGCTCATCGTGGCTGTCGCCCACAATCGCCGCTGCATTGGCACTCGCCAAGCGGTAGCAAACACTCGCCACGCCGGAGCCTACGCCGGAGCGCATTGCGCCACCACCTGGGCCACCACCTGACGCTATGCAACACAACCGAAAGGAAAACGCAATGAATCTGTTAGATCAGTTGCGCGCATCCAGAAACGAAGAGTCCGCAAAGCTCGAAGCTTTGCTTGCACCGATCGTAACGGCCAAGCGCAGCGCAACAGCCGAGGAAGAGACTGCCGTTGAAGCAGCCACTTCCCTCATCAAGCAATTAGACGCTCGGATCGCTGACCTGATCGCTCAGGAAGAGTCCAGAGCACAAGCCGAAGCTAGCTATGCGAAGCTCGGTTTGGGAGTCGCTCACGTCAAGAGCGAGCCACGCACTTATGACCGATTTGCACAGACCTCCTACTTCCGAGACATGTGGGGTGCTCGTCAGGGTAACTCAGCCGCACTTGAGCGGTTGTCACGGCACGCCAAGGAAGTGGAAGTCGAAGCTCGGGCAAACCCCGATTCGGTAGAAGCTCGTGCGCTGTCAACCACAGACGGCTCCGGCGGTTTCCTACAAGTGGCCGCCGCTTAGGAGCGATCCTAAGCTAGCAAACTTCGCTGTATCGGTGAACCCCTCCGCTTGGGGAATACCGAGGCAACCCGCACAGGGAGAGTCCGTAGAGACTACACGCGAAGCTCTGCCATAAGCGCCCAGGACTGTGCATCCTGAACCGCTGGCAGATGAAGATATAGTCCGGCCTGCATCGATAGTAAAGATGCAGAGTCAGGCAGAAATGACCTGGCCCCTGGCTCTAAGCCAGCGGTAACAATCGTACTTTGTGCCACCTGCGTGGCTAGTGAACAAATACGTCAAGTTCGCTCGTGAAGGTCGTCCCTTCGCAGAGCGGTGCAATAAGCAAGAGATGGTCAAGGGCACGGACGTTATCAACCTGCCCAAGATCTTGACTGGTACTGCTACCGGCGCTCAGACGAGCGGCCAAAACTCCGGTGTGCTTGAGACCGATTTGACCGACACGGTTGTGTCGTCTCCGGTTATCACCCGTGCCGGACAGCAGACAGTGTCTTTGCAGATGCTTGAGCAGTCGCCCATCCCGATAGATGAGGCTTTGATGGAAGATCTTCTCGGCGCTCTCGCCGAGGATATCGATACCTTGGTCTTGACTTCGCCAGGTGGAACCGGCGCTTTCTACGGTGTCACTACCTTGCCCGGAACAAATGCCGTTACCGACTCGGGGACTACACCGACGGGAATCGAGATCTTCCAAGACATTGTTAAGGGACTCTCTTTGAGCCGCAAGAATCGCCACCGCATGCCGGATGCGATCTACATGACCGCATCTCGGTGGTTCTGGCTGACCTCCCAGGCTGACTCGTCGGGTCGCCCGCTCGTTGTGCCTTCGGACCAGGGCGTGATCAACGCTATCGCCACGATGACGAAGAACAACGACGGAGACGCTCCGATAGAGACCCCCGTCGGGACGATCTACGGCATACCGGTGATTTTGGACGATCACATTCCGGTAAACCTCGGAACCGGAACGGACCAGGACGAAGTCGTCGTTGCGAGAATGTCGGATCTGTGGCTTTATGAGTCAGTCCCGACCTTCCGCAATCTGCCTCAGACCTACGGGCAAAACCTGTCGGTTTTGTTCCAGATCTACGAGTATGCGGCGTTTCTGGCTCGTCACGACAAGGGCATCTCGGTTATCGGCGGCGCCGCGTTTGTTGCGCCTGCTGGCTACTAATCCTGCGGGTTTGGGAGGGTCTAACGGCCCTCCCAGCCCATCACTCGAAAGGGTCTGCCAATGCGAGCAGAAGCGTATATCGAAGGCTTGCTTGAGGAACTCAGGCAGCCTAGATCGAAGGCACACGAGTCGAATATCCGAGCCGAGCTTGCACGCTTGGGAATACAAGCCCCAAGCGCAAAGGCGATCAAGGCTCAGTCAAGCCAGTCTCAAGCAGCACCGGCACCAACGGCGACTGAGGACGTCGCGCCCGCGTGACCGTCACATCGTTCGCTTCACCGCCGAATGACACGGCAATCTGTTCGCTCGATGACGTAAAGGCTTACCTCCGTATGCCTCTCACCGATACGAGCTATGACGCGGAGCTAACCAACTTGACTTTCGTGGCAACCGACATGATCGAGCGGTACTGCAACCTTCCGATCGTGCCTAAGGCAATGCCGATCGAGCGTCACGATGGTTGGGTCGGAGATACGATCGAACTCAAGTATGCGCCGGTGGTGACGGTCGCCTACGTTCACGAGTTTTTCGCCGGTTTCCTGAACGTGCTCTCGGAGTCGACCCCCTCGAACCCGATTGACGGATACCAGCTCGAATACCAGACGGGCAGACTCGTGAGGGTCTTTACAAACGGATTCCCTCGACAGTGGTATCCAGGCTCCCGAAACATCGAGGTTTCGTACTCGGTCGGCCTCTCTCCGATTCCACCGACGCTTTGGCAAGCCGCTAGGGAGCTCGTCGGCCATATCTTTTCGCAAGGCGAGCAGATCAACCCGAGCAATGTCCCGAAGTTCTCGGCAGGCGTCGGATCCTCGGACGAAGTAGAGACAAGCCCTGAGATGTGGCAAGGAATCCCCTACCGCATCGAGGCCAAGCTCAAGACCTTCAGACACCGGAGCATCGCGTGAGCGCGGCGCAAGGCGCAGCAGCCCTAGTAGCCCTCTACTCGATAACCTCGACGGTCGCAGCAGCAGCGGTCCCTCCGACCTCGATCGCTACCGATTCAACGGTGGCAGCGTACTACGGGGCAGCTCCCCCGCAGCAGTTCAACCCTCAATTTTTGATAGCGGCCACAGGTGTCGAAGGCGTCAAGCAGACCCCTCGCTATATCGGCTCTGGCCGCGTCGAAGAGTTTGAGCTCAACGGCGTGGTGTGGGGGTCGATCGCTGACGGCGCAACCGACAACCTCGAAGCCCTCTCAACCTTTCTGCTCTCGCTAGTGGACTCCATCAGCGCAGCAATAGACACCGATCCCTCAATGGGCGGTGTCGCTCTCATGTCGTGGCTATCCGGCTACGACCTCGCATTTGACGTGGCAAAAACTGGTCGCACCGTGCAGGTCGACTTCCAAGTCCACGTCGAAACACAAGTTTCCTGAGTCGCTCCCCGCACCCAGGATCACGCAGGGCGCCTCCGCTCTGCGTGTCCTTTTACTAGATCGACCCTCAGAAGGAGGCAGTTATGGCAATAGGTGGTGGCCTGGGCGGTTCCGTAGGGATCGGCTCAGAAGCGACTTATGGGACTTTCGCAGTCCCTACAAGGTGGTTTCCGTGGGAGACTGAGAAGTTCAGTGTAGAACGCAAGTTCTCAGAAGCAAAAGCGATCGTCAGCGGCTCGCTGGTCAAGCAGTCCGCTCAGACTGTTTTACTAACTCAGCTCGTCAAAGGCTCCCTCAAAATGCCGGTGACTACTTCCGGCATGGGACTCTTGCTCAAAGCGATCATGGGTACAGCGGTCGGACCTACAATCATCGGCACCGGCCCTGGCTACAGTTCGGTGTTCACGGTCGGCCCTACGGTCGGCGAGAGCCTAAGCGTTCAGATTGGCAGGCCCCAGACCAACGGGACGGTCACACCGTTCAGCTATCTAGGGTGCAAGCCCGAATCGGTGGATTTCACCGTCGAGTCCGGTGGCGTAGCAGAGATGAGCGTCGATTTTGTCGGTCAGCAGATGACCGAGACCGAGGCCCTGACCGCTCCGGTCTACGGCACGCCTAACCCGATCGTCTTTCCTTTCACCGGCATCACCTTGTCTGCCTCGGCCACAATCGGCTCAGAAGTCGCTATGGCTAACGTCCGCAAGCTGTCGCTGTCTCTCAAGCGCAAGCTCGACGACAGCCGATATTACATCGGTGGCAATGGCCTTTTGGCAGAGCCGATCGAAGATGATTTTGTCGAGATCTCCGGCACAATTAGCGCCGATTTTACGGATACCACAGATTGGGATACGTGGGTAAATGCCGGAGCCAAGATCTCCCTGATCCTCGATCTTGTCGGGCAACAGATCGTCAGCGGCACGAACTACGGCTTGTCGATCGCCGTGCCGGTCGCCCAAGTCGAAGGGGCAGATCCAGAGATGAGCGGCCCGAAGATCGTCACTCGTGAAGTGAAGTTCTCCGGCGAGAACGACAACACTCACCAGCCCCTAACAATGACTTACACCAGCACAGATACCACGCTCTAAAAAGGAGAGAAATGGCCATATTGGTTCCCTGGGAGGGAAAAGTCTATGAATGGGACGGTGACCTCGACGTAGCCGAGAGTGCCGTTATCAACGCAGCTACCGGTATCCCTGGACTTGCGCTGATGGATATCCTGAACGACCCCCACCACGAAAAGTTCGTGCTTGCGCTGCAATCCCTCCTATGGGTGTTCAAAAGTCGAGCCGGTGAGAAGTGCGACTTGCTGAATCTCAACTTCAGGATCGGCGCTTTCATGGAAGCCCTCTCTAATGCGCAGAGCACCACGGCAGCCGGAGACAGCGAGACCCCAAAAGCCCCAGCGAAGCGCAAGGTCGTAGCCCAGACCCCAGGCTAAAAAGCGATATGTGGGAACTGCGGAAGCAGTACCTAGCAGCCTTCGCGTACTACTTGCACATCTCGCCGGTTGGCTCAGAGCACATGCGGTGCAGCGAATTAGTCGCTCTCTCCCGCGTGGTCGACCAGATAATCGCATCGGAGAAAAATGCCCAAGGCTAATGCATCAATGCGAATTGATACGGGAGAGCTAAAGATGTTCGCTCGAGGTCTGCGCTTGGCCGACCGAAAGCTCTATCTTGAGATGAACCGGCATATCCGAGAAGCGGCCACCGTCATAGCCGACGACGCAAAGACTAACGCCTCTTGGTCTACTCGTATCCCTCCGACCATCAAGGTCAGGGGTGGCGCAAGTCGTCTGAGCGTGGTCGCAGGCAAGGGAGTGCCCTACGCGGTGCCTTACGAGTATGGCGGCAAGCACATGGCTAAGGGCACCTTCAAACATCCGGTATTCGCCGCTAAAGGCACGACTCGCTACAACGAAAAAGGCTCTTGGCCGACCCAAAAGACTCGGCCCTTCCTCATGCCAGCAGTCGCAAAAAACCGGCAGCTCGTTATGGAGCAAATCGTCATAGCCGTCAATCGCACCATCGACGAAGCAATCGCAAAGGGGCACGCATTATGAGCCTTAGGACAAGCGAGCTTAGAGTAATCATCGCCGGAGATGCGGCTAGTTATCTCCGCACAATGGCCGAGGTTACGGCGGCTACAGATGAGGCCGCTAATGGCATGGGCACCAAGTTTGAGAAGTCCACCTCCAAGGTTGGGAGCCTCTTCTCCGACCTCGGCCAAAAGATGCAGAACTTCGGCATCCCCTTCGGCAAGACCGTTTCGGACATCGGTAGCAAGCTCAGTTCAGCCGAGAGCAAAGCCTCCAAGTTTTCTAGCGTCATTTCAGACGTTGGCAAGATCTCCCTTGGAGTGGGTGCCGCAGCCTTCGCAGGTATAGCAGTCGAGTCCATCCGCATGGGGACGGCCTTCCAAGCGGCAATGACTCAAGTCGAGACCGGAGCGGGCGAGCTCCCACAGAACATGAAAAAGGTCTCCGATGGAGTCCTAGCCATGGCCGGAACGGTCGGCCAGACTCCGCTAGCTCTAGCCAAGGGCCTCTACACCATTGAGTCCGCAGGATACCACGGCGCAGCAGGCTTGAAGGTCTTGAAGGCCGCAGCCGAGGGCGCAGCGGTCGGCAATGCGGATATGGGAACCGTAGCAGACGCTACGACCACCGTCCTGAACGCCTACGGCCTCAGCGCAAGCAAATCGACCTCGGTTGTCAATCAGTTGATAGCGGTCGAAAAGACCGGCAAGTCTCACATGCAAGATGTGGCAGCCGCACTCTCAGCGGTCGTGCCAGTCGCGGCAGCAGCGCACCTCAGCTTTGCCCAAGTCGGCGGTGCATTATCGACCCTCACCGGACAGGGCATGAGCGCAGAGCAGGGCACTCAGGATCTAGCGCATGCTATTCGGGCACTCGAAAACCCGAACACCGTAGCCGTGAATGAGATGCAGCAGCTCGGCCTCAACTCCAACCAAGTCGCAAAGAACCTCGGTAAGAACGGCCTCACAGGGACGATGAACACTCTCACCGAGACGATCCTGAAGAACATGGGACCTTCCGGCGAGGTCATGCTCAAGGCGTTCAACCAATCCAAGGCCGCGTCTGGCGATCTCCAAATCATGCTTGGTGCGATGAACCCCAAGACGAGATCCTTGGCCCTTGAGTTCGAAAAGGGATCTCTGACGGTCACACAATTCAGGAAGGCCCTCCCAACCAACGAACAGGGCACCGTCCAGCAGTTCTCGACCTTATATAACCTCTCTCACGGCTTCAACGCCCAGCTAAAGGCAGGGCAGCCAGCAGCGCAGACCTACGAAGCAGCACTCGCCAAAATGACCGGTGGTGCCACCGGCATGAACGTCGCTTTGATGCTCACCGGCTCACACGCCGCTACCTTTGCATCGAACGTCAGGGCGGTCGGCTCCGCAGCTCATCACGGAGGGTCGAGAGTACACGACTTCGGTCTCGTACAGCAGACCTTGAGCTTCCAGATGAAGCAGGCAAAAGCCGGAGCCGAGGCACTCGCCGACAAGTTCGGTCTGATGCTCATCCCTTGGGTCGAAAAAGCTATCCACGTCACCTCTTCGATGGTCGGATGGATGACCAAGCACAAGGCGATAGCTGAAGGTCTTGGGATAGCTATCGGGACGGTACTCGCCGGTGCAATTGCGGTTTATGTTGGCGGGATTGTGGTCGCCACTACTAAGAGCATCGCAAGCTTTGTGAAGATGGGGATACAGGGCGGCATTTGGGCAACCAAAATGATGACCTCCTCGGGCCGTGCAGAGTTAGCCCAGCAGCGAGCGGCCAAGGCGGCACAGACGACCGCAACCGAAACGCAGACAGCAGCCGATCAGCAAGTCGCCGCAGGCGAGCAGGTAGCCGCATCATCGGAGACCACAGCAGCCACGGTCGAGACCGAGGGCGGTGTCGCAGACGCAGCCCTTGAGACTACGGCCACGACAGCGGAGGCTACCGGAGCAGCGGTAGATACGGCTATGGGGCCGATCGGTCTCGCCCTTGTCGGTGTCGGTCTTGCGGCCGGTTTGCTTATGAGTCACTGGAAGACGGTTTGGGCCGATATCAAAAAAACGGCAAAGGCGGTTTGGGACTGGGTAGATCCAAACGTGTTCAAGCCGATAGCCAAGTGGCTCGGGCCGACCGTCACAGCAAACATCAACGCTCTCAAGTCAGTTTGGAAAACAGGTTGGACTGTCATCCACACCGCAGTCTCGGACGCTTGGAAGATCATTAAGCCGATCTTCGACGGCATCGAGGGCGCGTTGAGTGCGATATCCAAGGCAGCCTCAGCAGTCGGTGGGTTTATCTCATCGATCTTTGGTGGTGGAGGGGGTCACTCGACCGGAGCGATCCAGACGCACAACCTCCCACATGCCGCTAAGGGCGGTCTCGTCACACGTCCAACCTTGCTAATTGCCGGTGAGGCTGGCCCAGAGATGATCGTACCCCTGAGTAGCGGGGGTGGAATGTCCCTACAGCAGCCTGGGGGATTGCCTCGGACAAGCGCATCGGGAACGCCGACAATGCAGATCAACTACGCCCCGAATGTCGTTATCTCCGGCACCACGGAGCAAATGACACAGCAATTCCAAAAGATGCTCGACGAGCATAGCCAAGAACTAGCAGACAGGATCGCAGCACATGCCGCCTAG
>JAEHJW020003613.1_pt1 | contig 10534 bp, 8 predicted proteins | sample 9271431 | NCBI WGS metagenome assembly JAEHJW02
TCCTTCAAATACAAAAGAAGCATATCTCACCCAAATGTAAATCATATACAAAAGAGGATCACCTCTATAGTTTCTAAAGGTCATGTCTAATGAATAATCACTATAGATTTTACTCGTACTATCTACCTGAGCATAGACTTCTTTATAGAGACCTGGATGTGATGTAAAGGTATCTAAAACTATATCTGGAAATCCAGATAAAGATAGTAATGCGTTGGTGAGTCCTGGTATGAATGCTTGTCTAGGATCTACTAGAGGACAAGATAATTTTTCACTCTGTTGTTTTTTGTCATATGTGTAGCCTAGTTGTAGTCTAGGATCTAGTGTACAGCGTACGTATCTTTGTAGACTAGCTGGTGTTTCGTTTAATAGATCATAAAACAATCTTTGATTTCTTATGTTGTTTCCACTAAGATTTAATTGAGGTCTTGTAAAGAACGTATAGCCGTATACATCCTTATTTCCTAGAGCCCCAGGAGGTGTTTGTCTATGATTAATACCATACAAGTTTCTGCTGATGGCTTTATCTACTGACCCAATTCCTGTGGTTCTAAAGTAATCATCTACTGAAAATGGTAGTATGATTTTTGAACTAGACATTGTTTCTCCTCACACTTTAAAAGGCTCGACCCATGATTGTTATTACTTTGCTAGAGTATGCTTTACAGAAAGTCGGTGGTAGTTTAGACTTTATTGGATTAAAGAATGTTTTCGGTAAATTTGTGGGTGGTTATAAACAACTAGAAGGTACGACACTTCTGGATGCTAGTAAGAGTACTAGAGTGCGTCCAATCACAGTAGTGTCAGAAGATCTCATTACTCTACCTGATCTAGATGCAGCTCTACAGAATATTCTCAGTGTCTTCACAGCGTATTACCTACAAGCTGTTGCTGTCAATAATACAATTAATGGAGTTAGTGTAGAGAAATTACTGAGTCGCTTTAATCCAGGGCTGGAATCATTTAATAATAAACATTGGTTGGAAAATAACTACACTTATAAGCTACCAAAAACAACCCCATCTGAGCTTGAAATGAGTCTAGAAGCAGCTAAAATATCTGAGGTTGAAGGTAGTAAGAATGATACTCTTAAAGAGAGTGCTAATCTATCTGTAGGTAAGCTCATCAATGTATCTGTAACCTTTAATGAGCCTGGTGTTGTAAATCCTAAGAGTAAACAACCTCCTAGTGACACTATAACTACTAGTACAGTACCTGTTCTAATTCAATTAGCATCCTTTGTATTGTCTAATAGCATTATTACTCAGATGATAGCTACCAACTCTATTGATAGATCATTAATCGGTAGATGGCACCAGTATATGTCAGGTCAGATAGAGTTCATTAATGATCTTATTCTCTGTAGTGATATCATAGACGAACAGCGTAAGTTGTTACTGTCAGACGAGAGTGATACATACTACAATATCTTAAAGCGTCTTACTAAAGGACAGTGGAAATTTATTACTGCAGAACGTGGTTCTATGGCGTCTGCTTCTGCTATATATGTCATTAGTGAAGAAGTTGCTAAAGATATTGAATATAGTATCGGTGGTAAGCTGGATAACTACCATACACGTCAACGTCTATTCAAAGGTAACTATGGAATGATTTTAGTGGTTATGGATAGAGAGTGGGAGAGAGCTACCTTCTACTATCGTGGTATGGACACAGGTACCGTAACCTCGTTTAAGGCACTTAAGAATTCTGCTAATAAGGACATGAACATATTTGATGTGTTCAAAACCTTAAATAGTGGTAACTCACCCATCTTTTAACTGAGGTTACAACAATGAGTCTATTTACATATGTTCGTTCCTTAAAGAAGTTCTTTCATCGTGATGAGATCATAGATGATATTCGTGTGAGTATGCGAGAATACTCTGAGTTTCTTATACCAGCTTTAAGAGCTATTTATAGCTATGTTGAGCTGAATCCATTAACTAGTGAAGAAGCTCGTGGGTATAATCAGGTCTTTATTACTAATGTAGGGAGCATCAATACTACTGGTAACTTTATTCAGGACTTAGATAAGCATTCTAAACTGATATTAAAGCACGCAGAGTTTATCAAAGATGAACTACAGAAGATACTACCTGAGCAGAATATAGCTGGAGGATTAACTGCTAAGAAGGCTATCCTGATTAGGTCTTCAGAACAGTTTAGTTTCTTTGTAGACTATCTCTCGAAGCTATTGAATGCTGTCTATATCGATGAGACTCACAGCACATTGATGCGCGATGGTAAAATTGATGAGGATGGAAAAGGTAAGATAGAAGTAGATCTATCTCCTGCTCAACGTAAAGAACTCGATAATGGAATGTATGAATTCATTAAGGCTTTCGATACATTAACACGTTCTGATTTTGAAAGTAGTATAGATAAGATTCCAAATGTAGCAGTAATAGATGTAACTAAGAGTGATATGGAACAGAATCCTGCTCTAGCTCTACTACAACAGACAGTATTAGATCCATTTAACACTACGAGTATGTCTAATGCTACTGTAGATCCTGATGGTAATTTGATGCGTGGATTTATTGGTAATCCTCTCTATCATTTAAGTACTATAAAGAGTATGTATCTCGCTAATAAGTATCGCACCGCTCAAGAGCGTAGAAAAGTTATTGAGATGCGTCTGATGTACTTACGGTCTTTACAGAAGAAAGAGTATAGTGCATCTGTTGAGAATAAGATCAATAAGATGCAGGAGTACCTTAATAATCTCGAATATAGTCTTGAAGGAATGAAGGGGAAATAAAATGGATGAACCTGTCGTCCTCCAATCGGGATTTATAGCTGTTCCTAATAACAATTACGTCATAGATCCTCCTACTCGTGAGGAGGACTTTATGATGAGAGATACTAAGTATAATAACCACATTATTCGTATGCAATCTAGCTATGCGTACCATGGTGGGGTGAATAAAGTATTTCAGGAGTTTCTATTAGATCCTCTACAGTTTCAATCTTTTGAGAAACAAGAAGAAGTATATAGAGCAGTTTATAACGCATTTGGTACTTTTTCATTTAAGGAGTGGATACTACTACAGAGTAATAATCCATTTCTATTAAGACAACAGAAAGAGTTTATAGAAGAAGTGTATAGGCTATTACGATATGAGATGCCTATCATTTCTTTTGCAGCATGGAATGAGATTATACATGCTGATAACTTTAAAGCTGGTAGTGATGCTAGTGGAATTTATAATACCGACTCACCCGTTTCTACAGTCACTGATTTCATACAGAGAATCATGGGAATACGTAGTGGGTTGAATCATCTGATTCTAGTAGCTGGTATCATCTTTGGTAATAAGTTAGTTCCTATTTTAGCCTAGTCTATCTACTCCCTACTACTCAGTGGGGAGTGGTATTATTTTTTTAAGGATGGATCTATGAAGAGACGATTAATTGCACTCGAAGCAGTTTATACTAGCGATAGTATAAGTGATATTGAGGCTTCAGCTAGACAAGATATTCCTGGAGATCTAGTCGGTAATGAAACTCCAGAACAAGAACCTATAGTAATAGATCTTAAAGGTATAAAGGATGCTAAATCAACATCAATTAGTACTGAGATAGATAATAATCTAACCAATATTACAGGTAACGGAGTAGATAATCCATTGTCTATGGCTAATGAAATTACCAATAGTAATCTCAATAATGATGGTAGTGATGACTTTGATTTTGCTCCAGCTATAGAGAGTTATGATAATCGGAGTATAGAGATTGATACTGATATAGATACTTTAGATAACGGTATAGAGACTCTCAGTGCTCTAGGTGATCTATCAGAGGCTGCTAGAGGCATACATGGAGATAACGACTCTATATCTGATGCTGGTATAAATATCCTAAGAATATCTACTGAATATATTGCTAATCAATTAGGATTAACAGGAGTAGTTTTAGTACCTAGTCAGGAAGCTATAGCTAATGTTAATACCAATCAAATTCTCACTATAGTACAGGAAAACATATCCGATACTATCAAGAAAGGTATAAAAGCCATTAAGGATTCCATAGTAAAAATATGGAATAAGCTAGTAGAATTTGTAGTAAGAATCTTTAAGAAGATTCGTAATGGATTATGGAAAACTCTAGAGATAATTGTTAAGTACAATGAACTCACTAGACCGACATACGGTCCAACTATAGTCGTTGTATTTGAGCATGAGAATATGGTAATAATGGAAAATGTAGCTAAGTGTTTTGCTAAACCTAATTCCAGTAAGTTATCACCTAAAGACATTATTCGTGTATTAGAAAATTGCTTTAAGTTAGATAATGTTACTAAGAATATAGGTCAGACTCTCATTAATAGTTTTATGACTTTAATGGGTGATATAAATGCTGATACTGATCCTAAAGAAGTATATGCGACTTTCATTAATACTACACTTAAAGCACAACTTCTTAGTCACATAAAAGATACTCAGCTACCTTATGGATATCATTTAAGTGAAAATGAACTTGAACATGGATCTATGAAGTTTGTTAGTTCTTCTCTTACAGGTCCTAATAAAGTATCTGGTCATATCTCTATAGAGGTAGCTGGTAAGGATGAGGTAGATAGTATTATTGAATGCATAAAGCAGAATCTACAGTATTTAGAACATGCTGAAAATGCAGTAGTGAGATTGAATCATCTTAAAGATGAGGCTCTCAATAAGTTAGAAGTAGACTTTAATAAACTATCTAAGACTACAGATAGTGATAGTCGAGTCTTACAATTAGATCATCAGGCTATGCATGTATCTGGAATGTTCTTTGGTGGTTTAGCAGGTTTTCTGAAGTCATTACTACATGTAGTGTTCTTAGGCTCTAGCGTTGCTACTAAATACTGTAATAAGTGTGTAGAGTTACGGCAACAAGGCCCAGTATAGTATGATAGCTCAAAGAGATTCTAGATACCTCTGGCTATTCTTTTCTATTTAACTCTTGGAGATCTCCAACATGGCTATTCGTAATCGTGGTTTGTTTAGTATTGCTTTAGAAGGTGATGAAGGTGTATTAGTTCTGACTCCAGCTGAAGGTGCTGAGAATGAGATCAAGACAGTAGAAGCTTGTGATGACTTAGATGTCACTGCTGATGAAATTGGTAACATTACTGGTACTATTGATAATGCCACTAATTGGGTTGATGAGCTGATGCGTGTTGGTGACTCTTTAGATAAGTCGGCCATCGCAGGAGTAGGTATTGATGAAGTATCTCTCGAGCCTACTATGATTGCCGTAGAAGCTATCTGCTATAAGCTAGGTCTTGAATCTATGATGGTATTTCCTTCATTAGAGTCCTTTAAGAGCCCATCTACCCGTATTATCTCCACTCACGTAGTGGTTGAGAAGATCGGTGATACTGTTAAGAAGGCTAAGGACACTATCGTTCGTTTGATTAAAGCACTTATCGAAAAGATGAAAGAACTCGGTAAGAAGTTTATGGAAGTTATGATGAACGTAATTCCTAGACACATTAAATCATTAGAGAAGCGTATTGAAGCACTACCTGATAGTAAAGAAGCGTTAGAGATCCACGACAAAGGTTTAATACGTGCTTTTGGTAAAAAGGGTCAGACTAAAGTTACTGTACAGGATGTGGAAAAGGTATTAACATTCCCAGAAAAACTTAAAGATGTATCAGATAAAGTAGAATCTATAGATGATAATCTTTTATATGATAGTACAATAAAAGATGGACATATAGTTCACCAAACCGATAATGAAGTTTCAGATAGCGTTACTATTGAAGTTGCTAATAAGGATCAAATGAAAGTATCCTTAGAATTGATTCGTAAATACACTAAGATGAGTTCTGGTATTAAAAAGGCTCTTGAGGGAAGTGAACGTGGAGCTAGTAGAATAGCAAGCCTAAGTACTGATGAAGAGAAGAAAGAAGCTTATGCTGAAGTCGCAAAGCACACAGCTCTTCAACGAGAACTCGTCAGACTTTATACCTTAACTGCAAAGGAAGGTATTAAGTATATCGAGCGTTGTGTTACTGCTCGTAAGGCTGCTGGTAAGAAATAAGTCTTAATTACCTTAGTTTTAATTGTCATTAATACCACCAGCCCTACTTGAGGCTGGTGGTATTATAATATGGTGTTTAATTTAAGCACCATTTCTTGAAGAAATGTAGTCTCGTTTTTCCAATTGGAGATTTTAATTATGTCTATTCGTAATCGTGGTCTATTCAGTATTGCTTTAGAAGAAGAAGCTACTGGTGGTGAGGGTGTTGATAGCGCTACCATTTATGGTGATGGCGTGGCTGAAGCGGAAGTAGCTGCCCGTGATGCCGAAGAAGAAGTACAACGTGATTCTGAAGCTGCAGATCGTATTTTTGATACTGTTGATGAAGGTATTGATGACACCGAAACTCTGGATGCGGTTGGTGGATCTTTAGGTGAAGCTGCTGATAAAGAAGTTGGCATCACTGATGTGGGTATTGCTCCTGTCATTATTGCCACTGAAGCTCTGTGTCGCAATCTTGGTCTAGAGCGTGTGAACATCTTGCCTTCTTTGGAATCCTTTGGTTCTAAGAGCAGTAGTGTCACTGCTACTCGTATGGCTTCTGTTGCTATCGAGAGCGTTGTTAGTGATGCTATTGCTACTATCAAAGCCATGTTGGTTAAGGCTTGGGAAAAGCTTGGTAAGTTTATGGACGGTTTAGTCCATCTGACTGAAACTGTTGTAAAGGTTCGTATTGCTAAGATCCGTGGTGCTGTTAAGGCTCTTCCTGATGATAAGGATAGAGAGGAAGCTAAGTTTAAATCCCCTAGCGTTACTCGTGCTTTTGGTCTTCCTTCTAAGCGTGATGTTAATCCTGGTTGTGTAAAAGATGTTTTAAAGAGCCATGTTGGTGTTGGTGAGGCTTTCACAAAGCTTGGTGCCGCTACTACTGCTTTTGGTTCTAAAGTAGTTGAAGGGGCTAAGAGTAAGAAAGATTCCAAGGAAGTTGATGAACTCTATAATGCGTTCATGAAAGACGACTTTGGTCATGCTCTAAGTGGTGCTATCGGTAAGGATGCTCTTGTTGATGGTCGTCGTCTTGATGCATCTGGTGTTAAGGAAGACGGTACTCCTGACTTTAAGGATGAGTGGGCTGGTAAGAGTGTTGATGAGAAAGATGAAGTTCATGCTGGAACCAAGGCTGAACTGAATGACATTCTGAAAGAAATAGATGTTGTTATTCGCACTATCGCTTCTATCCGTAAATCTCATACCGATATGAAGAAAGGCATTGTTGAAGATGCTAAGAAGATCGAAGGTCTTAAGGATCTAGATAAGGGTGCCAAGAAGGCTGTTGATACTGCGTACAGCAAGTACTATTGTACTCTTGGTATTACTTCTTCTGATCTGGCTAAGTTGCAGATGCTAGCTGTAAATAAGGGTCTGGAATATGTCGGTCGTTCTGTAGCAGCTCGTAAGGGTACTGGCAAGGCTGACGAAAAGTAAGATTAACTTAGTAGTAGAAACAATAGTGTATCTGTAAGAATAGCTACTAACCACTTTCCTCTTTTGGGTTAGTGGTTAGTAGCACTTATGTCGGTATCGTATGAAATCTTAAAATTCATGAGGATATAGAACATGACTAGTGTTGTACTACCTCTACCAGAAACAGAACAATCTATTACACGACCTGTTATAACTTCTGTTGTTAATGATATTATAAAGAATACTCAGATGTGGCCAGGTATAGATATAATATATCCAGCACAGCTATCTGTAATGCCTCAGCCAGGTAGTCTATTACAAGATACTAATCGTGGAGCTCAATATGAGCCTACAACAAAATTAGTAGTTGAAGTAGAAGAGAGATTTAGTGATAGTTATATAGGTAGTAACCCTATATCTAGAACAGATATTAAGCCTATATTTCATGATAGAAAAACAGGTGTGTTTATAAAGCCTATCTATACTAAAACTAAAGTAACATTGAATCTTAGATACTCTCATGTCAGTAGAAATGCTCTGATACAGTGGAGAGATAATCTACGTATGAGATTATCACAGACCTTTGATAGCTTTATAGATCAGGTAGAGTATCACTACTTAATTCCATATCAGTTTATGGATCTGATGCAGTTAATATGGCAGTATAGAGAGAATCAGGGTGGATATGGTGATGACTTTCCAACATACTTAGCAAGTTACTCTAGTAATAGACTCACTCAGGTGAGTACCTTGGTGGGTGGTGATCCACGAATAGGTATTAGAGAAAAGCAGATTAGAATGCTATCCTTAATAGAGTTTGATGCTCTATTAGGTGATGTTGAGATGGATCAGGAAGGTACGTTATGGGCTATGAATTTTGTATATAAGTTCAACTATATGAAGCCTATAGGTTGTAATATGAGCTATCCTCTTATGATTCATAATCAATTACTACCTCTTAAGTATATACAGCCTATTCTACCTACTCAAGTAGATAGAGTATTACCTGAAACTGCAGATCAATTAATTTCATCTTTAAGAGATTTTGAGATATATAGATTAGGTAATAGATTTTCTGGTAAGACTAAGCCTATCTGTCTACCGCATATGGATGATTGGTATCCCGAAACTGCTCCTACATATTGTGCTAATATCGTACAATGCTTATGTCAGATTAATCCTAATAACCCAACAGAGTTATTGAATCTTTATCATCTAGATAGTATATCTCTAGATCCTTGTATCTTGGATTATTTTAGTACAGAATACTCCTATCTTACACAGATATATAAGTCCTTTTACCATATTGCTTTATATGAAGATAATATATTACTTAAGGATCAATATATCCAGGTAGATAGCGATCTAAGTGTTACAGCATTAGTTAATCTCGACATAAGAAAAAGATACCATATATGTCTGTTTATACTAACAGATTGGTCTGCTATTTATAGAGCAGCTTTTGATAGATTTAGATTGTATCCTTGTGCGGTAGTAAATACTATTAGAGCTATATCACAGACTCTAAATCATGATCCACATATTGATGGATTACTAGGATTAAAGCAGCTCAGTATTTATGATATGTATCAGATCTATCGGTATCTTACAGGTAATAATGACTTTCTGACTGCTAGTGAATTATCTAATCTAGATCGTCTAAAGGCATATGGATACTTAACGAAGGGTGCTTGGGCGTCTCTTAAGAGAAATAATACCCAGAGAAATACAGTCATGAATTCCTCAGTAATAGCTGTTGAAAACCATTTAAATCCTGTTAAAACACCATAGGAGTATTACCAATGAGTCAGAAGTTATTTATGTTAGCTCTTGAAGATGAAGTAGTAGTAACACCAAACTCTTTAGATGATTCCATCAGAGTTCAATACTCTATTGATAATGAGTTAGAACCATTTAAACCAATTAGCGATGAGTTAGATTCTCAAATACATAATCTAGAGTTTGGAGTTGAGAACTTAACTACGCTAGAGTCTATTATAAATGCAGTCAGTTTAGAATCGATAAATAATCCAAGTACAGCTCAAGCTGTAAACATATCTATTGAAGCTTTATGTTCTAAACTAGGACTGGAAGCTAGTGATATGACTTATCCTTCTTTAGAAAGTAGTCCTGAAGATGTTAAGACACAAACTGAACATTCTCAAGGTAAATTAAAGAAGGCTTGGGATAAGATAGTAGAATTCATTAAAGGTATTTGGACAAAGTTACAGGAATTCTTTCATCGCTATACATCCATTATAGCTGCTAATCTAGTAACATGGACTAGCAATATGACTAAAAGAATTGAAAAGCTACCAGATAGTGGTAAAGGCTATGATGCTACTGTAGAGATTGATAATCTAACACTAGCTAGAGCGTTTAATCTAACGAGTCCTTCTTCTGTATTGTCTATAGAGAAGGCTAACCGCTTTTTAACTCAGTTAGGATATATTGAGAAATCATTAGATTTCTGTTTTAGTAAAATCCATAGTCAAAATGTTGACTTCATAGATAATGAAAAAGGTGCTATATCGGCTATGATTGCACCTATAAAGAATGAAGTGCTTGTTGGTGGTTTAGGTGTATCTATTAGTCAGGATAGCATTGAAGTAAAATATGAAAAAGCTCCAACGGCTGGAGAAATTAGATTACACACACCGTCTAAAAAGACTGATTTGTCAGGCTTAAATAAAGATACAAGAAGTCACATGACAGCATTAAATAGTTTATTTATCAGACTATCTAAAGATACTCAACTACAACAGCTTATAATTTATCAATTGGGAAAAATTGATGCAAAAGGTAAAGGATTTAATAATCTGTCTGCTGTACAGGTAAAAGAACTTAAGGAAGTTTATATTGCTGTAATGAAGTTCTTAAAGCTGATGCAAGTTGTAACTACAGATACGTATAGAGCTTTAATTAAGTATATATCTGTTACCTGTAATGAGATTGAAAAACTATCGTAATTAATAGACTCCAGGCTCCTAAAGGCCTGGAGTCTATGATATGAACTGTTTACTATACAGGTGCTATATGGCTATTGCTAATTACAAGCCTGGGCAACGTCCAGAAACCTTTAATGAAGTACCACAGA
>JAEHJW020010003.1_pt1 | contig 10534 bp, 13 predicted proteins | sample 9271431 | NCBI WGS metagenome assembly JAEHJW02
ACGGCGGAACCAGCCCCAATGCCAACGTGAAGAGTTGCTGCTCAGGAATCATCTCTACCCCCAGCTCACCACCACGACAGGACCCCTATCATACCCCCATTACCCACTCAAAACGTCGAGGAGCCAAAACTATTGGGGTTGAGTTTCTCTTTGCAATAATGGCAAACAACCATCCAAGGCCCCAAAACCACAATGATGCGTACATTAATTTTGCCACAAAATAAATTACAAAAATAATTGCTGTCACTTTGTTCTGTGGCGTTGCAAGGTCAACACTCACAGGCCAAAAATATAAATTTGCACCACCTGTTTGCACAAAATAACTCACCGCTGTTACAGGAAAATTAATAGCATAAGCCACATCCTGAATAGACCTGAAAACATTCACCGCACTGTCGTCCATTGACCATCTCCATCCCTGCTGTCATGGCAAACCTCATCAGTGTATCTGCATGATCGATATGGCACCAGAGCGTCCGTCGGTCACAACAACATTTTTCTGTCACCATAAATCCACCAGAAAAGGTGAAACCATGCCCGAACAGTAATCCTTATCCATACCGTCCCCGGTCCTGATCCAGACTGGCGCGCACTTTGCCGTCTGCAAGACCTGCCGTCTGCAAGATCCCTGGAAAGCCCTACGGCACCAGCACCTGAGAGACTTTTTTCAGGAGCGTCATCATGTCCGCCATCGTCGTCGATCTCCAGGATCATCGGTCGCGCACCGAGTCCACTCATCGTAGCCCATCGAGCGCGGAACCCGACTTCACGCCCGGTCAAAGGCAAGCCTATTACGGTATTCTGGACGGCATCCGCCGCAAAAATGCTCCAGGCGCATTGCTGCAAGGCTATGCCGGGTGCGGAAAAACGTATCTGGCCGCGCGCGTCATCCGGAAATTGCAGGAAGATGGCTATCGGGTGGCCGTTACCGCGCCGACTCACAAGGCCGTACAGGTTTTGACGCGAGAACTGGCGAAAAACGATGAAATCCCGGAGATCATGACCGTTCACGCCCTGTTGGGATTGCGAATGGTCCGTTTTTACGATGGAACGCAAAGTTTTCAGCCATCGTCCCATAGCAAGATTCATAATTTCGATGTCATCATCGTGGATGAATGCTCGATGATCGATTCCAGATTTTTCCATCTGCTTCAGGAAGGCCATGCGTTCCTGTTGTTTTTGGGCGATCCGGCGCAATTGCCACCCGTAGGAAACCATCGGTCATCGCCGGTTTTCGGAAGTCATCACCTGTTGCGATTCACCCTCGATGAAGTGGTCAGACAGAAAAAAGGTTCGCCCATCATGGAGTTGGCGCATAGTATTCGCAGCCATGACGTACCGTTTCCGATCCTGGAACTGCACCGCCATGCCGATGGAAAGTCGTTGCAGGTTTTCACCAAATCCACGTTTCGTCATGATTGGGAAGGCTTCAACACGCGCATTCTGGCATGGAGAAACCAGTCAGTGAATCAATATAACGAAATTCTTCACGGCGTGATGTTTCCGGCGGACCGGATTCCCTACACGGCGGGAGAACGGATCGTATTGCAGGAATCCACCCAGGCAAATAGAAACGGTCAACTCCTGTTGCTCCCAAACGGGGGAGAAGGCGTTCTGGAATCCGTGCGGGAGGCAATTCATCCCGATTGGCCGCATATTCCGGCCTGGGAAATGAGCGTCATCATGGAATCGGCCATCGCCTGTGATGTCCAGGAAGAACCATACTCTCATACTGAAGATGATCCAGGCCATCATCGCCGTGTAATTCAGCAGGTTTCGGTAACTCTGTGGATTCCCAAAGACCCTCAAAACGTCCACAAGCAAGCCGACGATTATTTTCGCCTGTACCGTCTGGAATCGACGAGAAAAAATGAAGCCAAGGCCAGGAAATACTCGATGATGGGCTGGAAACTCCGGGATGATTTCACCGAGATCAAGCAAGCGTATTCCAGCACCGTTCATAAATCGCAGGGCAGCACCTACGATACCGCCATTGTGGATATTGCCGACATCGCGCATCCCAAGGCCAGACCGATTTTCAATCGTCTGCTGTATACCGCCGTCACGCGACCCGCGCGCAAGCTTCTGCTGATCGTGTAACGGATACAAAAATCCCTGAACATCGTGCCGTAACAACGTTCAGGGATCGGGTTGAGAAACGGGAACCGCTTTCCTTTCGGGCGTTTCTTGGCTTCCCGTCTGTTTTGTACCGTATTTTCTAAAAAAGTTCAACTTCAGAAATGAAAAAATCCTGCGACAATATCACCGATCAATGCACCGGACATCGCCGCGAGTAGAAATATCCACCAGATTTTTTGAACAACGATAGAAAAACTCTGGAAACTGCGCGTCTGTTCCTCCAGTAGATCATCCAGCTTTTTAAGCGGATTACCCATCCCCTTGAGTGCATCACTGATGACCTTTTGGTGCTTGCCCATGTCATCCAGTAAAACCTGACGATGATCCTGCGCTTTCGTCAACATATCGCTCAACAATGCCCGATGCTGCTCTGCAAGGGCTTCCACATGCGCCAGTTGTGCCAGGTGCGCATCCATGCTCCGAATCCACACGCCGATGCGCTCGATCTCGGAACGAAAAGCATCATTATTGTACTGCTTCTCCAGCATCTGGCGATGCAGTTCCGCCAATCTGCGAAAGGTTTCCTCTGCGGATACGCCCTGCGCGGATGCCTTCATGGATTGCGACGATGAGTACGAATCCGGTTCCTCCGGTATCCTGTTGATATGCTGGCCCGTCTCAAGAGATTGCTCCCCCGCAGGGGGTTGCACCCCTGCAAGGGGTTGCGTTCCGGCAGGGGGTTGCATCCCTGCAAGGGGTTGATTCCCTGCATATGGGGTGTCACCAGCCAAGGGTTCCGATGGATCACTGATATAATCCTCTTCGTTTCCGTTAGCCATTTTCCAGTACCTGCCCCAATTTCACCATGCCGCGCACGTTGGCCAGTTCCGGGCTTTGCGGGATGTGCGTCTGTTTCCATAGCGAAAGGCCGATGGATTCCGCGAGGTAGGCACCGCCGCCGACCAGTAGAATCCTGTCCAGATCCATGAGTCCGGCGACACCCTGACCGGCGCTTAAAATCTGCTCCGCCTCCTGCAAAATGCCGGGCAATACCGTGCGCAACACATGCAGGCGCTGGCTGTCCACGTTGTAATCCTGCCCCGACGCCTTGAACTTGCCGGACCGCAAACTGGCCGCCGCCGTCGAGAACGGGGGCTGCGCAGGCAGACGCAGGGCTTTTTGCAGTTCCAGGGCCAGTGCATCCGCCAGATCGGACACGCCCCGGCGAAAACCACCGGAACGGCTGACCTCGATGGCGTTTTCTCCGCCGTCCTGCAGGAGATACACGGCCACGTCCGTGGTCCGCGCGCCAATATCCACCACACCCACGGCATCCATCCGCAGCATTTGACCATCATCCTGAATCAGGTGATCGAAAATCGCCGCCATGCCCTGGGGAATGATCTTGATGCGTCCCGGTACGGCCAGATGACGCTGCATTCCGTCCGGCATGTGCTGCACCACCGGCTTTTTCAGGGATTCCACGCGGCGTTGCACGGCTTTCTGATTCACTCGCCCGTCATTCTCGAAATAAACCGACATGGGCAGGCCCGTTACCAGATTGTCACCGTCCCGCATGCCCATTTCCGCCGCCGCATGGCGGCACAACGTCCGGTTCAACGTGGAGTTGGGCCAGTCGTCGAAACGGGTATCCTCCGCGTTCGCACCATCCTGTATTGTGAAAATCGAGCCCTCACTTTCCAGAACCGGCGCACCACCGATCTCGAAATTGCCGTCCACATAGCGGGAACGCACCACCCGTCCACTGATGGCCTTGCTGGGAAACACCCGGAAATGCCGCCCGTTCCCGATTTTCAAATCTCCGTATCCATCATCGATTGCGATCATCCGTCATACCCCTTTCCAAAAGAACCCATGAGTTTTCGTGCCTGCTCAACAGCGGTGGGTGAAAAACGCATTTCTTCCTCCGTCAACAGTCCGGTTCCCTGCGGAACCACTGCCCGTGGAGCTGCGCTCGGCTGGGCTGCGCCCGGCAGGGGGCTGCGTCCCTGCAAGGCTGCTTCCGGCTGAACCGCCGCCTGCAAGGCTGCTCCCGGCGTGACTGCCGACTGCAAGTCTGCCGACTGCAAGTCTGCCGTCCGCAGGACTGCTCCCGGCAGGGTGGTTTTCACATTGCCTGAACCTTCTGGTGCCGCAACGACAACCGGTTTGACGAGCATTTCGGAAATCCGGTATTCAAAGGATGTTTTAACCGCTCGCGGCTGGGCCTGCGGTTGCAAAGATGGTGACGGTTGTAACGTCACGACCGCGGAATGCTGTGATACCGATACCGATGGTGGTGGACACGTCTGTACGGGCAAACCGAACGTCTCGTGGTGGTCCGGTACCATCGCCTTTCCCGTTGCCTGATCGCCAAATCCTGGTTGATCTATGGGACCCCGGCGCTTGCCGGTACCTGGTGGTTTGCGCGTATTCAACGATTTGCCGGGATTATGCCGTTCAGCAGGACTACGCCGTCTAACAGTGCGGCGCTGTCCGCCGGACAAACTGTCCGCCAGGACCATGCCGTCCGTAGGTCTGCTGCCTGCGGGTCTGCCGCCTGCGGGTCTGTTACCTGCGGGTCTGCTGCCTGTAAGTCTATCGCCTGCAAGGCTGACTGGACCACTGTTATCGATTTCTTCTTCCAGTTGCGCAAAACCCAGAACGATGGCGCGTTTCACACAAGCCTGCCAGGACAGCCCTTGTCTCTCTATCAACGCGAGAAACCATCGAATTTTCAGATCATCCGGCGTGACATCCTCGATCTGCAAATCGATCCGTAACATTACCGGATTCTCCAGTCGCCCTGCATGAAACGATTGACGAGAGTAAATACGTCCAGCAGACGCAATCCATACACCTTGTTCAGCACAAACATGAATACAAACCACAACAGCAGCAACGCGGTCCATATCCAGCCGTGAACGACCAACAACAACCAGGGAATCACCGGAATGAAAATGTAATATTCCAGACCGAAAACCGTTTGCGGGACCATCCCCGCGTTACGCCAGCGCATGTTCCGCCTCCAGAATCCGATAGGTTTCTTCCGAAATGATGCCGTCACGGTAACGGTCCTCGATGTCCCGGATCATGGGCCTGCCGTGCTGCACCAGCAGGTCGTCGATCACCGGATACAAATCCTCGATGGACGTTTCCAGAAGTTTCTTGCGTACCGAAGTGCTAAACGGTAGATACTCCCGAATCGCCGTGTACTTGCCATCCGTCGATTTTATCAGCAACTGTGAAACCACCAGACGCAGGGAATAGACCAAATCCTGTTTTTTCATGGGCTTTTCCTCCGTGGGAAAACCGGAGATCAACCGGTCGATGGTGCTGCCCACACCGATGGTATGCGTCGTGGACAGGACCAGATGGCCGGTCAGCACCAGTTCTATCGCCGCCGCGATGCTCTCCTTGTCGCGCAGCTCGCCGATCAACGCGCCACCGGGATGACGGCGCATGGCCTCGCGGATGGACAGGCTAAAATCCCGGATGTTGGTGGGTACCTCCGCGTGATGAATAAAACTGCGCGGAATTCGTCCCTCATGGATCATGTTGGTAATCACATCCTGCAAAATGATCTCGATGGGATCTTCCGCCGTAATCAGTTTGATGGAATGTTTGCCGCGTTCCATCCAGTCGCGCAGCATGGACGCCAAAAGCGTGGTCTTGCCTGATCCGGTCGGTCCCGTCACCAGAACCATGCCACGGGTATGAAAGAAATGCTCCCGAATCGCATCGGGAATACCATATTCTTCCGGGAACTTGACCATGCCCGGTAATGGACGGATCGTGATCTGCACGTTGGTTTCACTGTTGGAGTTCTGCCCCTGCACCATATTCACGCGGAAACGGTGTTTTTTGCCGCGACGCTCATGGCCGATGGGATGGTGTTCTTCCACCACATAGGCCACATTCAACCCGCCGCGTGTCCGGTTCATTTCTTCCTGCGCCGCCGAGCCACGAAACAGATGATTGGCGATAAAACGCATTTCTTCCGGTAAAATACATTCCAGGTGCAGGTTTTCTGCAGATTCCGTATCCAGAATGCGCCCATCGCGTGTCAACACCCGGTGGTCGCCATACAGATTCAAAAACATCGGGTATTCCGTCTGCAAATCGAGATCGGATGCCCCCATGTCGGATGCCAGAATCAATGCGCGATGCAAATCTTCCACCGTGAACATCAGAGCTTGCCCGCTTTCTGGATTTTTTGTGTCGCTAATCCAGGATTCCAGATCAGGGTGTAGTGATGCACCAGCCGCAAACCGGAAACATGCCAGGATGCCGGTTTGGTGATGCGCAAGACGCGATCATCTTCACGCAAATCCGTACCGTGATTGACGGTGCCCAGATTGCTGATGGCGAAGTACGGCGATCCGATCCGGTTTTTCGCGTGCAGACGGTCGTACAGCAAAATGCCCAAAAATGTGCGACGCATGGTGTACACCGCATCCGTGAAATTGTTTTTGGCGAGACGGACACCATCGCTCCAGCCTTTTTTCAGGCCGGAACGCCACGTCGCCCGTTGCGCTGCGGTATGCGGCAACAGCAGGGCGGGAATATTCCGCTCTTTCGGATACGGTGGCAGATCCGGCATGAGATAGGACTGCCAGCGCGGGGTGCTGGTCAACATGCGCGCCGGCGCGTGAATCCGGTAGAGTCTGTGGGAGATGGTCAGAAAATCCGGATTGTGCAGGTGCATGGCTTCATGCGCCTGTTCCAGGATCGGGGGCATCACCCACACCTGTTTTTCGGAATAGGGCACGGTGAAAATCCATCGACGGAAGTTCCAGACGCTATCCAGATACGTTTTCTGACCCTGCAACCGCGCCCAGATCACCCGGTCCTCCCAGGCGAGGCCCGCCTGAGCGCCGACCTGCATAGCCTTCCGATAAATGGCCTTGCGATGAATGTGATAAAGGGGGTTGGCCTTGGCGTCCTGGTTTCTGGAACCGGAACCGCGACCCCATTGCGCCATCTGCGTGTAAGGGGAAGCGGGTATGGTAACGACTTGTGCTGCCGGTGTAATGATGGGAAGCATAATGAAATCCTCTCGGTAAGGGGGTTGCACCCCGGCATGGGGTTGCACCCCTGCAAGGGGTTGCACCCCCGCAGGGAATGCTCCCCGCAGGGGGTTGCCTATCCTTGGTGCCGCGCAATGCGAGGCGGTTGAATCATCTGAATTTCGTAGCGTCCATGCCCCAGGCTTTTCACCGTGGCGGTACCGACAATATCAGTGGTGGTCCACGGGGGTATCGGTAACGGGGGTATCGGCAACGGGGTATTGGGCAAGACGGCGGAAGCGCGGGTTGGTGATTTTGTAGCGATTTGCATATGGAGAAGAACCCGATCCGGCGGCATGATTCTACGAACAAACTGCAGCGACTGCGGGGTTTGTGCAGGAGTATTCATCAAGAACACCAGCAAAGAAACCATCAGCAATAGCAACAAGCCCACGCCGATTTTCCCCAGGATGGGATAGTGCTCGGCCATGCGCTCCGCAAACCCAATCATGACAGTGATCAGAACCCACAACAGATAGATCGCCACGATCAGTACAAAACCGGCTTTCAGCCATAGCACGATGTCGGGGTGAAAGATCACCTGCCGCGAAAACATGGGCAACGCCGAGCCGAAGCAAAGCAAGGCGAAAAAAAGTCCGAACAGGGTAGAGGCCCAGACACCGGCAAAAAACACCTGACGGATGATCCAGGCGACACCGGCATATCCGGCATGGAAGATGGACCCCAGTGCGATTCTCCGGGGGGCTATGGGTACAGATGGTGTACCGGTCATGAACGCGTCTCCTTTGCGGCGATTACCTCTCAATCCCTATGGTGCCGCAAAGCAGATGTTCCCATGACGACGATGGTGGCGGACGTTTTCACGTCGAGACATCACGCCTTCCGAAGTCTTCTCTTTCCAGTTGTACGAATCCCAGAATAAGGGCGCGCTTTACCCATCCCTGCCTGGACAGTTTTTTCTGTTCCAATATCCGGAGAAACCGCTGGATCTCCAGATCGTCCGGCATCCGGTCCCCAAGCCGCAAAGTGATTCTCAACATATACATCCTCCTCCCCAAAAGTTCTGAAAGGCCATCGTAACATGGGTTAAATGTGTGTCACAAAAGACGCACATTACGATACAAATTTCCGGCACGTGACGGAAGGGTGCCGGAAAAATGACGCCACGGGAGACGCGTATTTCCGACACGTGACGGACAGGTGCCGGAGAAATGACGCCATAGGAGACGCATATTTCCGGCACGTGACGGACAGGTGCCGGACGGGTGACGGACGGGTGACGGATGGGAGCCGGAGAAATGACGCCACAGGAGACGCATATTTCCGGCACGTGACGGAAGAGTGCCGGACGGGTGACGGACAGGTGACGGAGGGGTGCCGGAAAAATGACGCACTTTTGGCACCTTCATCCAGTTTCAGGGGGTAGCGGAAAGTGGTAACGTGTAGGTGAGAGTAATGGGGCCGTAAGACAAGCATTTTGGCAAAAATGCGCGCTCTGTAGGCCCCTATGAGTCGGGAGAATCGGGGAATGTCAGAAAATCGGGTGAAATCGACAGAGGTTTTGTACGGTCGTTTCGTGCGTCGTTTATTGCGCAGGAGTAAGGCGGACGGTGTGCAGACGGTCGAGGAGTTGGGGGAATGGATGCGGGGGCAGCGGTGGAGTGTGGCAACCCTGCGTATCTATCGGATGGCGTTGCTCTGGTATTTCGTGGATGTGGGGAGGCAGGGGACGCGGGAGGAATGGTCGCGGTCTTTGGGTATGGAAGGTGCGGTTCGGTTGCGGCGTCGAGGGGGGCCGGGGAAGCGGCGGAAATCGGAGAAGGGTTGGGGGATGGTCAAGGCGTGGTTGGAAGAAAGGGAAGGGGGCCGGGATGTAGCTCTATGGATGGACGCTGGCATGTTGGCGGGGTGGCGTCCGGTGGAGTGGTGGACCTGCCGGATCGAGCCAGAGCAGCGGCGCTTGTGGCTGGCCACGGCCAAGGCCAAGAAGGATGCGGCAGGGAACAGGCTGCGTGGAGTCGGCATCGAGGACCAGGACGGGCGGGTGTGGCGCTACCTGGACTTTGAAAGCGAGGAAGATTGGCGGGTGATACAGGCGGCGGTGCAGTTGCGGGATCGTCTGGCTTGGGAACGGCAGGATGGAGTCGAGGGAGTCCTTGCGGAATATGCCCGGTGGTTGCGGCGGGGGTGGGATGCGGTGCATGGCTCGAAGCGCCCGCGCATTACCCTGTACTCGGCGCGCCATGTGTTTGCCGGTCGAATGAAAAAGGCGGGAGTGGATCGGCGGACGCTGGCGGCGGCGATGGGGCAGATTTCCACGAAATCGAGTAAGGTTTATGGTAGGGCCATGCATGCGGGAACGGTGAAGCCTAGTGTGGTGGTACCGGTCATGCTGGTGGATACGGTACGCTCCTCACGTTCGGGGAGTCGTCCGGTTCCGGTGTCTCCGGGCTAACCTGTAAGAGGGGGATGTGGATGAGCGTAATGGACGCTGACGATCAGAGGAAGATGGATTCGATAGCGGAACGGCTGGCGGAGAACGGGGGCATTTCGCGGGCTTCGGCGCGACGGCTGCTCCGGCAGGTATTTTTTCAGGAGGACATCAATGACCGCTATGTGCGGACGGAAGCGGGTTTTGTCGCCCTGGGCCTGACGGTGTTTGTGCCGGAGAAGGTCGTCATCCCCGACCGTCTTCCGGACTTCTACCGGAATCTGGATCGATTCCCGCCCGATCAACCGCGTCCGACACCGCCGACGCCGGAAAATCGGGAGCGTCTGGAAGCCGCGAGCCGAAGGATGGAATTTCATGTCGCTCCGGTGGCGGACAGGCCGAATCATTATCGCTGGATGGTTTCGGTGGCGAAGGATGAAGCGCCGGAGATTTTGCAAATATGGGATCGGTATGTGCGGTCTGAATATGCGGCCAATATGGTCCGGATGTGGGATTCGGATGAGGAAGGTCGGGAACGGTCGTCATCGGATATTCAGCGGGACCGTCATCGCGTAGAGTTGGCGGAGGCCGAAGTGGAGCGGGAGAAACAGGTGTGGAACCGGGAGCGTCGCAAGCATTGGCCGTTTCGGGTGGTGGTGGATAATACGGTCAGGGATGCGCCGGATGGAGAAGAACAAGACAGTCCCAAAAAGGATAAGGGGGATGGATGATGCACTGGCTCATGGGTACAAGGCACGGCGCGATTTTCGTGGTGTTTTTTGGTGTTTTGGTATTGCTGGTGTTGTATCTGACCCCGTCATTGCTGGCCTGGACGCAAAACGCGATGCATCTGCGTGGTATCGTGTTGTGCAACCTACTGTTGGGCTGGACGGTCCTGGGGTGGCTGGTGGCTTTGGTATGGGCGCTGGTGGATGGGTCGCGGGATGCGGCTCGGGATACCTGGCCGCAAGCGGAAGGAGAGCATCAGGAATGA
>JAEHJW020000284.1_pt1 | contig 10533 bp, 17 predicted proteins | sample 9271431 | NCBI WGS metagenome assembly JAEHJW02
GGAGCTCCCGATTGCGCCGATGAGCACCAGGATGAATAATAACGCAGAACATCCGCCGCACCCGGCGAGAGCGAAAATTAGTGGTTTTTTCAACGATTGCCTCCTACTGCCCGTTTTCTGCTTCCGTGTAGCCGTCTTTTTCTGCCTGCGAAATGCTCATATATTCGCCGTACTTAGTGCGCCCGTACCAGCGGGAGCCTGGCAGATGAAAAACGCCCGTGCGAGTATTCACCCAGACCGTCGTGGAACTGCCCACTGGCCGCGCTGTGCGATGATAATGCCTCTTGGTCGAATAAACGTGCCCGTGGGCAATATGCGCGCCGCGCAGGGGCATATAGCGCAGATACGCCGCTACCCAGTTGGAAGCGATGGCATGCTGGGCAGCCGCGATTGACAGCGCACCGCTGCAGACAAGATCATGCAGTTTGTTTTCCAGCCTGTCTTTTCGTCGCGAACTCCATTCGCCATGGCGGGGCTGCGGCCACAGATTGCTCTCGCGGTTGGAGCCGCCGAGCTCTAACGGAATGAGATGATCAAGTTCGTATCGGGAATGTTGACCGTACGGAATTTTGTAGTGGCGAAAAACTGCGAGGCGCTCACGTTCCGTAACATGACGCTCACTGCGGGCGTAATCCGGCGTGCAGACATCGGAAACAACGCGATCGCGGACGCTGCCGGGCGTAAGAGAGCGGTTCGGAAGATCTGAATTGGGAACCGCCGCGGATGCGCCTATAGTTGCGGCTACCGCGATGACGGGAACGATAAAAAGCGTGTACTTCATATACAAATCCTCTCTGCAGCGAGGGCCACTGCCAAGTACGCGGCCGCGCGGTCTACAGCGCAGCCTCCAGCGGCAACGCCAGCAGTCAATAGCCGCCTCATTGGCCGTTTACCTGAAACTCTGCGAATTTCCATTTCGCAAAATCTCCGTTCACGGGAGCCGAGAAATCCCAACCTGCACCGGGTGCGAGGCTTGCGATGCTGGCAGTAGCCGTACCGGTTTCGTTGCCATCCGCCCCAAAAATCGCGAATGTGATCCTGGCGTTAGGCTCTTCGATTTTCGCATCCGAATAGACGATACCGATTATCGCGTTTTGCGATCTGCTAAATCGGCACGCAGCTAAGGTAAACCGTTTATCACCGCGGTACATGGGCATTTCGGCGAATAAAATGCCGGGGAAGGGCTTATTTGCCGCGGACGATGCGTTGGGCGGCGAAGAGCGGCGACGGAGCGGCTTGGCCGCGATTTTGACCGGCGATGGCGCGGGAACGCTGCGGCGAGGCGCCGCGCCGAACAGCACAGATAACAGGCCTCCGCAGACGGCAATCGCGACCGATATTAACAGCCCGGTCAAAGCGAAGCGTTTCATGATTTTCCCTTTCTCACTTCATGTTGCGCAGGTGCTTTTCTACTGCGCACGCCACTTTATGTCGGTCGTCGTGACCCGACGGAATGTACTGAAATGGCGGAAGTATCTCCTGCCTGAGTAACCACTCTGTAATTTCGTGAATGCAGACCCTGGTAAGCGCGCCGCTATCTGGCGCGTGTGCAACGATGCAGTTTCCAAGCACGCAGCCGCGCGGGCGTGGGGCGTATCCGACGGCGAGCTGTAACCCCCATCGATCGCAAAATTCGTAAATGTCTATAATTGTCGGCCGGTTAGATATGGATTGAAAAAGAAACTCTTCAGCGAGCGAAACGACGTCGGTAACCCAATCCACCTCGTTTATTCCTCCAGTATTTCGTTCTCTGTCGGCCGCCTACGACCGATTACTAACTCTGCCTCCTTTGTTTTGCGCCAAAGCGCTTCGGCGATAGTTATTACCGCTTGCTTATCGGCGTCCGCCATGTCGGCGTAAAATGCAATAAGCCTTTCCTCGTCTGGGGAAAGATCGCTAAGTTCTGGCGATGCCGAATACCCGGCTAATCGCAAGGGTTCCTCAATCGGCCAGTTCATAGCGACTGCAATCTCTTCGACCGTCTTGCGCGAAGGTTGCGGTGCCGCGCCTGTGCCTGGATGAGGGCGCCCGCGTTCGAGAATGCTTATGTAATTTTTGGAAACGTTTGCCCTTTGCGCCAGTTCCTCCTGCGATAGTCCTAGTTTTTTTCTGGTAGAGAGCAGCCAGTCGCCAAATGCCGTCATAAAAACCTCGCAAGGATCGTGCTGTGACGCAGTGTAACACGACACGTTACGCCATGCAACCAATAGCGGTTTCACACATGTAAGACCTCATTTGACAAAATGGCGTCAAGGTGTTAGAATTGCGTCATGACGACTTTTAGGTTTGAACCTGAACGATTGAGGTCCGCGAGGCTTAGATGCGGCGTATCCCAAGCCGCGGCGGCGCGAGCTTGCGGAATGTTTAAGCAGACTATGAGCAAAATCGAGGCAGGCCGCGTTCGACCGTATGCCGACACGATCGTAACGTTGGCGCAATATTACGGCGTAGCACCACAGGATTTTTTTTCGCAGGAAAGTAACACTGTAGTTGACATATAACAAATATCGTGTTATTATTTAGTTGTGCATCGAGCGAAATTTTCTCAACTTAGCGAAAGGAGGGGCAAACGAATGACACCGCGAGAGATCAGGAAAGCTGCAGGAATATCGGCGGCCGACATGGCGGCTCGAGCACGAATATGCACCTCGTACCTGCTTAGGTTGGAGCGCAACGGGCGTGCGCCGGAGCGCATGGCGCTGAGGCTGTCGCGCCTATATGGCTGCAGGATGGAGCTTTGGCTGAGGGGCGAGCGGGCTAAGGGAAACTAAAATAAAATGCCCACCCGGGACGGCAATCCTGGGTGGGCGGAAAGGCAAGTTTATGAACAACCTCATTGTACCACAAAACGGGCTTGGCGACATGGAAAGCGTCGCCGGCCACTTCGTTCGAAGCGGATTTTTCAAAGACGCCCGCGATGTGTCGCAGGCGGTGGTGAAGATTATGGCGGGCCGTGAGGTAGGTCTAGAGTCATTCGCCGCCATGAGCGGGGTGCAGATCATCCAGGGCAAAGCGTGTTTCGGCGCATCCACGTTGGCGGCGCTCGTCCAACGCAGCGGCAAGTATCGTTTCCGCGTGAACGCCAACAGCGCTGAGTGCTGCTCGATTGAATTTTTCGAGAAGGCGGACTCGTGGGCGAGTGTAGGAACCAGCGAATTCACCATGGCCGACGCTCAGCGCGCGCAGCTGCTGAGTAATCCCACATGGCAGAAATATCCCAAAGCAATGCTTTATGCCCGCGCCATGAGCCAGGGCGTGAGAATGTTTTGCCCTGAGGTGGGGTGTGGCCCCGTTTACGTGCCGGAGGAACTCGCCCTTCCCGGCGCTCAAATCGGCGAAGACGGCGAGGTGCTCGACGCCGAGGTACTTGCGCCTGCGCCGGTTGCCGCTTCACCCGCGCCGGTATCCGCCCCAGGCGCAACCCTCGACCCCGCGCCGGTATATCCCCAACCGCTTGCTGCTGTTGCCGTTCCCGCTGCCTGCACGAAGGCCCAAATCGTGAAAGCGTGGGACGATCGCGCCGCCATGTTTGGCAGCCGGGTTAAACGCTCGGCCCTCATCCGCAAGCTGGCCGGTGAACACGCAATCCCCGACAGCGATACCGCTTCCGCCACCCTCGAACTCCCCGATGCCACCTGGCAGCGCGCAGTGGAAGAAGCAAACTGGGAGATGGACGCTGCTAACGTCGAACCCGACCCCCAAACTGACTTTGAGCCGGTCGTTAAACTGCTCGACGAGGATCCGACGCAGGATGGCAGTGTCGATGTCGACCCGTTCGAGGTCTCCGGGCCGGTGGGTTTGTCTCCTGCCGCAGCGGTGGGACCGGCAGCCTCGCAAGGGGACATCGACACGATGTATGCGCTTGCTGCGCGCGCAGGAGTTGAGCCGCCAGATGCGAGCGCGATGACCGCGGTGCAGGTGAAGGCGCAGACGCGAAACTATTCATCAATGATCCTGCAGGCCAACGCCGAGGCCGCGAAACAGAAGAGGGCAGCGAAATGACAACCGGCATTACCGAACTGGCTGCCGACCTGGCGATGGCAGATCTCATTGACGACGATGCGGATTGGATGGACTTTCTCACCGAGGACATGCGCGCAATGGTCGCATCCGGAGGCACCTTCTGCATCGAGGACGACGCCAGCGCGGACTGGTATCTGAAGATTCTTGGGCGCATCGAGGCCGAACTGGACGCGCTCAACGCGCAGTATATGGCGCGCGTCGAGCGGCTTGCTAAACAGAAGGAGAGTTTTAACAAGCGCTTCCGAGAGCAGTTCGATCGCTTCGTGTGTGCACGAATAGAGGAGCCTGGCTTCAAGGGCGAGACGTTGCACCTTGGCTACGGCAGCGCGGCGGTTACGTCGTTCAAAGAGCGCCTGGCGGTTATGGATGAAGCCGCCGCGATGGAGTTCGCCCGCAAAAGCGTTCCCGCCGCAGTGTCTGCGAAAGTGGTGGAAAGCCTGGTCGCCTCGGCGTATCTCGACGCGGCGCAGCAGGCGATGAACGATACCGGGGAGATTTTCCCAGGCGTGGAGATTGTGCCTGCGCGCGACAGCGTGGCCATTAAATGGCCGGAGGCGCAGAAATGAAAACACTCACGCTTATTGTTCAGCTACGCCTTGGCCGCGATTGCACTCCGGAATTGAGTTCCTCTCTTTCGCGTATCGCCATGTCTGAATGCGCGATATGCGGGATCCAGGCGACCGACGTTCATCTCGTTACCAACGCTGGCGATTTCTACCATATCCGGCGCGCCTGCGGGTTGAAGTGGCGCAACGCAGTTTCGGCGCAATTGCTCGTCAGTATCGGCGTTGCTGATGATCGCGGGGCGCAGCGCGTTGACGTCAAGTTGTGGGCGGCCGCGGTGAAGGCGTTGAGGCGCTGGGAACGCGAAAACGCGAAGGAGGGCGACGCGAAATGACAGAAGATTTCAAGCATTTCGAACCATTCGCGCCGCGCCCGTTGCGCGTTCCAGCCTCTCGCATAACGCGGCTGCGACGCGCCCTGGCGGCTAGCGTGCGCATCAACATATTGCTCGTGCTCATGATGGTCGGCATTGGTGCGGCCGCTGTGGCGATAATGACCGACAACGTAGCGTTGCATTTTCAGGTTGCACATATGCACGACCAAATCGTTTTGTTGCGACGCTGATCACGTCGCCCCGCCGGGCCTCCTATCCGCCAACGCGGTGCTGACGCCCGGCTTTATTTTTTTCTACGCAATTTTCCTCATGGAGAGAGAATGAAATGAAACTGTTTGAATTGCTGCAACTGCCTGAATTGCGCTGCCTGCCTGCCAAGAGCCAACTAGCAATAGTAGGCCTGGTGCACCTGGTTGAAACGCGAGGCAACGAACCAAAGCTGACAGACACGCAGCTGCGCAATGCGCCAGGTGTTGACCTCAAACCGCACGCGTGGAAGCAGCTGCGCGAGGCACTTGTCGCCGTCGGCGCGGCCCGCGTAGCGGATGGCTTCTGCGCCTTCAATGCCGATTTTTTCGGGCAGGCGGCCGGGCACGTGCCGCGCAAGCGTTACCCGAGCGACGAGAAACGTGCCCAGCACCGACGCTCCGCATCTTCTGCACAGGCGCGGACGCAAGAGCCGCCGCGCGCAATTGAACAGCCCGTTGCAGATGCTCCTGCGCCTGTCATAATTCACGCGAAGCCGCCGCTTACCGATGAAAGCCGCGCCGCGATACGTGGGCGGGGATGGACCGACGCGGAAATAGACGAGGGGCTGGCGATCCTCGCCGAACGCAAAGTGCCGCCGCGATCCCCGGCGGGCGTGTTGCTAGCCGGCCTGCTCGCGGAAGTTCGGGCCGGGCGCAGGGCCGCAAGGCAGCAGGCGATGCCGATGTTGGCGGTTGCCGTGAATAAGGCGCCAGTTGCGGTTCCGTCGCGGGGCTTCACAGACGAGCGCGCCAGGCGTGTGCTGGGATTGCCTGCCGACTTTGAGCCGGCGCGCAACGCGCTGGACGCCATTGCCGCAGGCCTGCAGAAAGCGAGGGCAGCGGTATGAGCGACGCGCCCTCCTCGCTGGATATGATAAACAAGCTTAACATGGCCGAGATCGCGACGAAATGCCCCGAGATCGCCTTCTATATCGAGGTGCTTTTTCCGTTGCTCGCGCAGCATGTCGTTCGCTGGTGGGCGTGGGGCGATGCAGGAATCGCGGCGATAGAAGTGGTGGGGATGATCGGCAGCGAGTCGTTTGTCGCACACATTTTCGTGACGCGAGGGTCTTCGACCCCCGAAGGGCAATTGATTTCGGTGCGCACAGTAATGCCGGATGGTGCGGGTGCGCGGAAATGGCGCGCGGAAACGCTGGAGCGCGCAAATCGCGGAGTGCAGTCGCGCCCAACGACACGCAGGAATCAGGGGAATGAGGTGCTGCAATGAACATTGACCCACAAAATAACTTCGTGGAGGCCGTGCGCGAAATGCGCGACCTGCAAAAGCGGTTTTTCCTGTGCATGGATGGCAATGACCGCGCTGCTCTACGGCGCCAGGTCAAGGCTGCAGAGCGCAAGGTTGATCTGCTGCTGCGGCAATACGTCGTCGTCGAAGAGGCGGCAGGAGGGTTGTTTGATGAATAACGCGAAATGCCAAAGGGAGCACGGTTACATCTGTGATGACCCGCTTTACGACCAAGCAGTTAAGCTTGTGCAGGAGGCAGTTGACGGTGATCCGTTCACCGATATCGATGATGCGGAGGAGCTTGCATACAAACTTATTGCGATGTTGGTCCGGTACGCCGTCAATGCGGGCGGTGCGGCACTGGAACGAGAGGGCGTAGCGGGCGCATTAACAGACCGACTGAAGCGCACAGATTTGTCGGAGCCGGCGCAGAAGGAAGTTCATGCGGCGATAACGGCATTTTGGTTTCGGGAATTGGCATGATAGCTATGATAACTACAGAAGAACTGGAACAGCGCGCGGTAATTGAGTGGTGTGAGTGGAATGCGTCGAGGTTTCCGCAATTGCGGTTGTTATTTCATATCCCGAACGGCGGCTCGCGATCAAAATCCGAGGGCGCGAAGTTTAAAGGAATGGGCGTGAAGCCGGGCGTGCCAGATCTGTTTTTACCTGTGCCAAGGCCGCCATATCACGGCCTTTTTATCGAAATGAAATCCGCGCATGGGCGCGTTCTTGAACCGCAAAAGGGATGGCTAATTGCGCTGAGTAATGCAGGATATAAAGCGGTCGTTTGTTACGGGGCCCGGCAGGCGATTAACGAGATCGAGAATTACATGCGGTTTTAGTGCCTGTTTAGATTTGTTGATATTTTACTAGTTACATTCACAGTGCAAATTCCGGCAGCCGATTGTACATCTATGCAAACGCTACGTTGAAAGGTGCCAGATGACAGAGCCACTGACTGCAGGTGTGGACGTGCGTTGCCCGCGTTGTTCGCGGTTTCTCGCAGAGCTGCTCTCGGTGCGTGCCGACCGCGGGGCAACTCAACGGCTGCGGTTACGCTGCCGTAATTGCCATGAAGACGTTTTTGTGTCTGTGTCTGAAAACGGCCACGTCCGAACTCTTCTCGGCGTGCAGCATGGCTAATCGCAAACTCACTCCCCGTGAGGCGAAATGGCTGGACGGCTACCTAACCCACGGCAACGCATCGCGCGCGGCTGAAGAGGCCGGTTATAGCGCACGTAGCCGTGCCGGCCTCGCAGAGGCGGGCTACAGACTAAAAGTGCGCCTAGCGCCGAACCTTCACGAGATGATGGATCGAATGGAACTGGGCGAAGGCGAGCTCCTGCTGCGGTTACGCCAGGGGCTGGACGCGATGGTGGTCAAAACAGCGCAGACAGGCGGCGAGATCACCGACGAACGTGTCTACATTGATTTCCCCACGCGTGCGACCTTCCTGGATATGGCGCTCAAGTTGCGCGGCCTTTATGCGCGAGGGCAGGCGTCCTCCGCAGAGCCTGGCGCACTAGATTTCCTGCGTGGCTTGTTCGTGCAGGTCAACCAGGTCGGCGGTGTGAATCACGCTCAACTGGACGAGGATGGCGAGTGAATTTGGTTTACGCGTCGCTCAAAAGCTGTGGGGATGGCAACCACATAGTACCGGGCAAATGGAGTGGATGCTGTGCGACGCCAAAGTGCGCGTTGGCGCATGCGGACGGCGCTGGGGCAAAAGCGAAAGCATAGGGGTTGACGTTGCGTTATACGCCCTCGAGCATCCGCACACGTCGCAATTCGTGCTCGCACCTACTGACGACCAGACAAAAATCATCATGGAGGAGGTTAGTCGGCGCCTGCACGCAATTCCCGGGATGACCAATGTCATTGATGAGAAAAAAAGCCCGTTTTGGTCGATAAAACTTATAGATGGCACCGGGCTGAAACCGCAAACATCTATACAGGCGCGAACGCTGGGTGTGGACGGCAAGGGATTGCGCGGGCACAAGGCACACAGGGTGATCATCGACGAGGTTGATTTCGCGCCGCAGGAGGTTTTGCAGCGCGTCGTTCCGCCGATGCTGCTGGACTACGATGGCGACCTGGTTCTCATCAGCAGCCCAAACGGGCGCAGATATTTTTACAGGCAATTCCTGGCGGGCCAGGATATATCGCAGGACAGGGTGCGCAGTTTCAGGTTTCCCAGCAGCGACAATCCCTATTTGAGCCGCGCGTACCTGGAGCATGAACGTAAGACGCGGCCAGACAGGATTTTCAGGATTGAATATTTGGCTGAGTTCCTGGACGATGACGGCAGCGTGTTCCGCGGCGTACGCGACTGCGTGGGTCTGCCAGTTGGCCCTGCTCAACCTGATTACGTGCTCGGCGTGGACTGGGGCAGGTCGAACGACTACACTGTCATTACTGCCCTCGACAGCATCAACAGGCGAGTTGTCGAGATCGATCGATTTAACCAGATTGACTACCACTTGCAGCTTGGCAGATTGCAGGCACTTGCGATGCGATACCAACCCACTGTAATCGTCGCAGAGTCGAATAGCATGGGGCAGCCATTGATTGAGCAGATGCAGAGGCTTGGGCTGCCGGTTCAGGGCTTCACGACGACGAACCCTAGCAAAGCGGTCATCATCGAAGCACTGGCGCTCGCGTTGGAAACGCATAACCTTTCGTTGGTAGACGACGAGGTGCTCATAAACGAGCTCGAGGCATACTCGCACGAGCGGTTAGCCGGAGGCATGATACGGTACGGAGCGCCTGAAGGATTACATGACGACTGCGTTATGTCGCTTGCGCTAGCGTGGTATGCGGGCGGCCAACAGATTAGCTATGCGCCTGGCATTTGGGGATAACTATGCAGACATTTATCGATCACTCGGCTATACCTGAAGAGGCGGAGCGGATGGCGCGGATCGCGGCCGGATGGAAAGCGTATTACGGCAAATTAGAGGATCCGCTGCGCGTTCGGCTCAACCAGTCTAACGACAATGTGAAGGCTAATTTCTTACGGCCGATTGTGAACAAGAGCTGCGCGTTTATCTGGGGCAGCGGCATTCAATTCGATATTCCTGAGAACCAGGTCGCAACTGACTGGCTGAGGTTGTGCTGGAAGGCAAACAGTCAGAATAGCTTACTAAACCGCGTTAGTATAAACGGCGCGGTAGGTGGGCACGTATTCCTGCGAGTGTTGCCCCCTGTACCGCCTGCGAGGCCGTTTCCGCGCGTCGTTCTGCTCGACCCGGCTCTTGTGACAGTGCGTTGGAGCGAAGAGGATTTTGAGGACATACAGACTTACAGCATACAGTGGAAGACCACGTTGGAGGACGGTGTAACAGGTGCGATGCGCTGCACGCTCATAAGCCAGGAGCACGGTCGATGGCGGGTGCAGGACATGCTCAAGGGCACTAACGGAGGCTTTTCTGTTATCAGCGATGTGATGTGGCCATATGCGTGGGCACCGATATTTGCCGCGCAGAACCTGCCTAGCCCTAACGAATACTACGGAGTGCCAGACCTGACGGAGGATGTGATAGAGATCCAGCGCGCGATCAATTTCGCGTTTTCTAACACGAACAGGATCCTGCGCAGCCACGCACACCCCAAAACCGTCGCGACCGGCGTTGCTAACAACAGCCTGCTGAAAACAGCACCGGACGAGACGATTTGTTTACCGAACGGCGCGACGTTGATGAACCTCGAAATGCGCAGTGACCTCTCTGCCAGCCTGGAGTTCTTAAAAACGCTCAAGCGTGCATTGCACACCGTTTCTCAATGCCCGGAACTCACTCCCGAAGAGGTTTCTGGGATTGGCACGTTGAGCGGTTTGGCTCTGCAGATACTATATCAATCGCTCGTAGAGAAGACCGATCTCAAGCGCACGAGTTACGGCAACCTGCTAGAGCGTGTAAACTCTGCGCTATTGGAGATGGGAGGACTAGGAGCCGCGCTGGACACTCAGATAAAGTGGCCACGAATGTTGCCGGCCGACCCGGCTGCAGAAGCACAGACGGCGTTGATGTACGAGCAGCTAGGCGTGAGTGACGCGACGATATTGGCGCAGCTCGGGTTCGATGCCGACTCTGAAATGGAACAAAGCCGCGCTGAGA
>JAEHJW020010008.1_pt1 | contig 10532 bp, 9 predicted proteins | sample 9271431 | NCBI WGS metagenome assembly JAEHJW02
TAATTGTCATTATGATTATTCAAATAAATATAAAATATGCTTTGTTCAAAAATTCCGATCAACGAAAACCGAGATCAGTAGACCTGACTTTTAATTTAACCAAGTGGTCTTGAGATGTTGAAAGCATAGCTTTTGGTCAGGTTTTACCCTGAAGTTTATTTATATACAAGTTCTATGAGCATATACTTCTCTTGAGATATCGCACGCGTTATTTCAAATTCAGTACAGAAGATAATGATGATTAGAGAATTTGTTGTTTGGGGTTAGTTGCAGTGACCCAGAAATAATGTCTTCAATAACTCTTTGAATGCTCTCTTGTCTAATTCCCGTTAAGTCGTCAGTTGTGACCAAGAAATCAGAAAGTCCAGTAATTTCATAATAATTGCGTCGATTTATCCAGTCTTTATAGTATTGCTTTTGGTCAAGTTCTCCAAGGTGCTCCCAGTAATACGTTTTACCATCAACCCATATAGTAAAGTCGGGATGAATTGATTTTTCTTTGCCTTCTATTTTTAAAGGGCGTTCATATTCGAATGTCATCCCTCTTTCTCTCATCGGTATCAATGACCTATAAATTATGAACTCTATGCGAGATCGAACCATAACTCCGGGCTCTGGCTCAAGTCTACTATCTGATTCTGAAGGTTGGTTAAAAAGAGATGTATTTCTGGAAAGAATAGTGGAACTGTTTCTTGCAGTTGACAAGAGGCTCTCGCTGTCATTTTTTTCTAAAAACAAGGTGACGTGTCCTTTTGACCTGGTCAAAGCCGTATATATAACCTCTCTAGATAATAAGCTTCTCTTCTTAGGTACGATTACAAACACATTATCGAATTCACTCCCCTGAGATTTATGGACTGTTATTGAATAGGCTAGCTCGAACTCATCACGATCTTTAAAATCGTTATCGTTAAATTTTCCGACCCTTGGAAAATACCAATTTTTGTAATTGAGTCCACATACTACCCCCATTGAGCCATTAGATAAAATAAGGTCCCGTTTCTTTTGCTCTCTATCCCAACCGTATTTATTTGTGAGTCTAATGATCTTGTCCGAATGCCAGAAAACTTGTTCGGGTTCGTTTCTTTTAGGTTTGAATGCCTCTTTATATTCTTGTCTAATATATTGGTTCAATCCAAAAGTTCCATAAAATCCGGCTTTGTAGGGGGTGATAAGCTGAAGGTAATCAAGAGTGAGATTGTCTGGGTCATTATTTGGGGTGTTACCATTGATATCTAAACCAAACAAAGAATTCAGGCCTTCCCCCTTTTTATTTAGAGAACTAATATTGAGCTTGCTACATATAATTTCAGTTAGTCTCTGATCTATTTTAGATTGTAATTCGCCGTAGTCCCTCCAGAGATCAACTGTAAAGCCTTCGCTTACCTTACCACCTCTCTCAAGATTTTCAATTTGCTCTTCGTAATATCTGTTGACCCCCATAAATACATCCGCTATGCGAAGTATCTGGGTATCGAATTTCTGTCTGCAATTTGTCTCAAGGTGGACAAGGTGTTTCGACCGTAGTTCTTGTTTCGATTTAAGATACTCAACTATATCGTAGAATACACGACCGTATCCAATGGGGGGCAGTTGATTTTCGTCGCCAATAAGTATTACTCTATTGACCTGTCCTCTGTTATCTTCTCCACTAATTTTCAATAATAAAGCCAGTCTTTTAAGGTCTACCATCGAGCATTCATCTATTATCAGATTTTGAATTCTTTTTTTTGGCTGTATTTTCATGCTTGAAAAGAGCTCAAAGTTTTCTAGGAAATCCTTGCAACCATTCCGATATAGGTACATATCTATGGTTTGGGCATCTTGGAATTCAGTCTCTTCTCTCAGTCTGAGTGCCGCCTTTCCAGTAGGTGCTAGTAAAGTTACTTCTTCGCCCTTACTCGTGAGTTCGGAAATTATTTTCTTTATAGCCCTTGTCTTTCCAGATCCAGGTTTCCCAGTGATTACCATAAATGAATTCTTGAGTGCACCTTCTAAGAGTGATTTCCGTTCTTTCTTGAACCCATCTAATGGAAACCCATTTATCTTATTGGACAGCTCCTTGCCTTCGTCTTCTAGGAACTTTTCCAACCATTTGAGCTCAATAATGTGGTCCCTTCTTCTTCCTATTAGCTTGGTTATCTGAGCCCTAATTATGTCTTCGGCCTCTTTGACTTCTTTTAGGTAGAAGAAATATGTGTCTCCGATTGGCCAAATGATTAATCTCTGATTAAAGTGGGTGAGGTATCTATCTTGAACTAGTTCCTCCTCATTTATACCTATACTTTCCTTATAGAATAGCGGATTTTCTGCAATTTGACGGTATATCTCATGCAGCGAAATAAAACAATCCCCTGAGCTTTCGATGCTTCTGAGTTGTTCTACAATTAACGCTCTTAGTCTTTCCGGGCCATAAGATACTAAATTTTGCAATCTTTGATCCGAAATACCCCCGTTTTGCCTATCGGGAAACATCCCAATATCAATAGAAGACAGGTCTATGTGCCCATCCACAAACTCTGCTGTATCGAGTTCCTTTCTAGAAGGAACATAATATTCACATAGCAGATAGGGGTTCTTTATTATATCATCTATTTTGACCGATACAGACCCAAATGGCATTTCACTTATAGGGTCTTCTGGGAAGACGATTCTAAATAATTGGAACTTAGTTAGGTTGAAAAGAGAAAGTTTTTTTAGGAGCCCTATTAATGAAGCCCTGTGTCTAAATCCATTTCTTGCATCACTAATGAAATCTCGATAACTTAAGAGGTAATCAGGCAAATTTTCTTCACCTTGAAGAATATTAAATAGAAATTCTAGTTCGTTTTCCCCTGGAGATTGATTAGCACGTACCAGACGAACTATCTTTTCACCGTTTCCGGTGTCAGTTTTTGGGTCTGGATCAACAAGCAACTCCAAAATTTTGCCCAAACTCGGGTATCTACCACGCAGTTTCCAACCCATTTTTATGAGAGTTTTAATCTTTTCTTCTTCTCTATCAAAGTTTACAATTCCATGACCTTGGATATTCTTAATAGCTTTCCGAAGTTTGTAAAGCAAGTAAATAGACTGGTCATCATTTAAGGACTCAGTTACATATTTGAATCTTTCAATTAATCCTTCCTCATCAATTAGCACCTTTATACTATCTAATTTCTGTCCTTCTTCAGGATGAGCTTCAACATAATTCCAATACTTCTGGTAGGGAAGCAATATTCCTGAATTTTCAAAGTCATAGGATAACCTTAGGGCCCAATTTATCTTTGGAAAATACTTGTTATCGTTATTAGTTCTTCTTTTTTCAGATAATTCTGGATCATCAAAGCTATTCCAAAAGTAAGTTGGTTTTCCCTTTTCCTTGAGTAATGCGCAACCCGCTAATGCATATTTTGATTCATTTCCGGATATTGGGTTACTATAATTCAAATAAAAGAATACGATTGATTCTCCTTCTTGAAACTTGGAATAAAAATTACTTATTTGGTCCTCGAGGTCTTTCCTGTATTTTCCGTCCTTTTTCTTATTCTCGTCTGTGTGATTGAATGAAAGTCTGAATGGCCAAGAGAAAGAAGAAAAGGCTGGAAGGGTTTCTTCTATTGTTTTTTTAGAAAATTGAGGATATGGATGAACATGCTTTATCTGTAAACTATCTTGCGAAAAGGAATTACTAGACCAAAAGCAAGGGGGGATATAACCATGTACGCTATCAAGTCTCTTTCCTCTGTTGACATTTTCCTTATCTAAGTCCCTGTCCCTTGCTAGTCTCTCTGACAGTAATGAATAAGGGCCAACGCAATATACGTTAGCCTTTGGATCTTCGCAAATAGAGCCGTTCCAATTATTGTCATGCCAAGCAAGTCGGACAGTTAAATGAAAGGCCATTACTATCCAATTACAGGTTTCAATAAATACCTTAGCAATCTAGGATAGCTCAAGCCGTTGAAGGTCTTCATCTATGTGTTTTGAGAAAGGACAAAGTAGCTGAAGTAGTCAATGGATTATTCTGGAAGATATAACCGAAGGGAACTACGTTAATATAGTCTTGCACCGCAGCGGCTTTGTCGTTTTATTCCTTATTTAACGACAAAATCACGAATTAAACGACAGATTTTCTAAATAAAGACAAAGCCACTATATAGGGCTTTGTACTTTAATTGCCTAAAAAAGTACAGAATGATAAATAAAAGTACAGGCCTAGAAATTAGAAAAGATTATTAAGTCATGCTTCAATAGGATAATCGGGCAGAAGATATAATGATAACAAATATCACAATCAACATTACAAGTGACGAAAGCGTCAATATGTTTTCTTATTCAAACAGCCCTCATATCACTGATTTGGGACCAGTTACGCCCGACTATACGACTTGTATAAGCCCTTACCTCTACTATTAGAATCTACCAGTTTTCCTTCTTCCACTCTATCTGGCCAAGCGTGAAACCATATCCGGATATAGGAGCCTGTGATTTTATTTGTTCGTTTACCGTCTTTTGGATCGTTGCCTGAAGTTGCTGCATTTGCTGCTGATTTACTTGGGCCCCTTGAGGAGCCTGTACGTTCAGAGAAATATTTAATGTCTGAGGCATTTGACGATTTGCTTTCAACTTTGCATTGACCTTAAAAACATTCAGAAATGCCTCTGATTCTATAAATGCCCCCGAGATTTCCTTTATTTCGTACTCATCTGTTTGTTTATCCTCCAGTACATCTTGCGGACTGAAGACCTTAGCAAGATTCAGTTCCTCCTCATATTGGAGATAGAGGTTCCACATGAGATTCTCTTGGATTGGGGAAGCGTCAGTCACTTCTAATCCGAGGGATCTAGCCTCCGAGCGACTTATACCATGTCCATGAAAGTAAATTCTTTTAACCAAGTTATTGATGATTTCGTTGATTTTTCCATCATTCGGGACTTTCTTATGTGTAGACAAGAGTCTCGAAGCAATCATTCGGATATAAGAAGACTGCCTATTCACATTTCCCAGTGCGAGTGGATTTACCTGTGAGGACAAGGCCTCCATTGCTTTTCCTATTTCTTGCTGGTGAACAATCCCCGCTTTCTCTTTGATGAGTGAGATATAGGAGTACACATCCTCTACGTTGATCGGTAATCGATTGCTCTTTGTAATCGGATCGAGGGGATTGAATTCGTTTGTAGTTGATGGTTCGATAGGACCAAGCTCCCCTTTTCTACCCATAATTATATTATCTGCGCCCAGTGCTATGAGTGTCGCTGCACTGTAAGCTCTGTATGGTATAATCACACTTAACTCTGTACTGAACTCTCTTAGGAGAGAGATTATCCTCCAAGGAACACTTGTATCCCCTCCTATGCTATAGAGAAACAAGTCAATTCTACCTATATCTTTCTTCAGTTGAGTCAAATGGTCATAGAAAAGACGCGGCGTATCCCCTCCAATTTGAAAATTCAAATTTGGCCTGTCGCCTACCACATACGCTATAACACTGGAGTCGTCTTCTATCTGTAATTTCTTGATTAAGTCTAATCTTTCGTTCTTGCCCATGGAAACACATGAAATGCCCAATATATACCGTTTCGGGTACCAATCACTTTTCCATATTTGACTCAAAATTTATTTAATAAAAGTAAAATGGGGAAAACATACTAATACATAGCAAAAATCAACTAAATGACAAAGATGGCATATGGATATGGACCTGTTGCTGCTGCAACTTTTGTAGGATTTTTTATAGGATTATATATTAGATATTATTATACAAGAGGTCTTGGAATCGACCTGCTGGGTTACTTTCTTCTCTTTATTGGCATTATAGCAATGTTGTTAAACAGAAAGGTCGTCACAGGGATTCCCGGCGGTCTTCTGACCGGAATAGGTTTGGGAATTACTCTCGTCGCAACCATTTAGTCACTTCCAATCTTCTAAATGGGCTGATAACGTAAGCCCAATGATTTGGCTCCAAGGAACACTTGTACTTCCATCTCCATTTTCCACTTTCAGGGTTTTTCCAATATCGATCATTCTGCCATAAATTACAAATTCCTTTGTAAGAATGGTACCTCCAATCATAACATTTGATTTTAGAAATAGTTCACATTCCAGAGACCTATTCTGATCTAATCCTATAATGAAAACTAATACCATTATCACCAAAAATAGAGATCCATAAAGAATGACATCGTCAGAAAACATCCTGAAGCCAATAGACTCCATTCGGGGATATGATCTTTGCATCTGCTTTGAAGGTATACACAACCTTTTCATTGAGGAGATTCACATCAGACATTAAGGAAGCCATGCATAACGGTTACGTATCTCATGCTCCATATTTCACAACAGTATCCGCTTACATGAACAAACCGGAAATGGAACCTACACTACAGAAACTTATCGGGTTATCAGCCATTCCATTGAAAAGTATAGAGACAGAATTCGCAACGGACAGTACTGGAGTCCGCACTACCAGGTTCACTGATTATTTTGACGAGAAACATAACGTTCATAGAGAACACAGATGGAGAAAACTTCACATAACTTGCGGAGTGAAAACTAACATTGTTACTGCGGTTGAAGTTTCGGATGAATCTGGTGCAGATAGCCCTTATTTCATCCCTCTTGCAAAGAAAACTAACGAAATTGGTTTTAAAATAGAAGAGATGAGCGCAGATAAAGCATACTCCTCCAGGAACAATCTAAACTATATTGACAAACTTAGAGGAGTCCCTTTTATCCCATTCAAAAGCAATGCAACTGGAAAACCTATGGGGAGCAGAATTTACAGGAAAATGTACGATTTTTACACTCTTCGTCAGGAGGAATTTATGGACCACTACCACAAGAGGAGCAATGTGGAGTCAACGAATTCCATGATAAAATCTAAGTTTACTGACATTATCCGAAGTAAGAATGGCATAGCTCAGATCAACGAAGTACTGTTGAAAGTTCTATGTCATAATATTGTGGTATTGATTCAGAGTATGTATGAATTAGGGATTGAACCAGGGTTCCTGAAATAAAGCCTACAAGTGGGGTGAGAGCTAACCCTCGGTAGCCACTTAAGTTCTTACTTGCATACATTCTGTTTAGCTCGATTGCATTTTTAATTATTGCAGTTATTGTTTTATCAGTTATAAAAATTCATATTCGCAGGTCAGGATCTGCACAGTTTCATTATGGTTTGTTAATTCCAAACTTAATATTTTAATACGGTCAAGGCATTTAGGCAGGTAGTAATATGGGGGAAAATCTTCTTCTTTCTAGTATTCCTTTCATAATTTCCTTTTTGGCTGCCCTCTTTGCCTTTGTAGTAGGGAGCTGGATTTGGAACTATATTAATAGACCTATTTTAGAAATGGAAGATGTTGCAAAAGAAGATGAAGAATATGTTTCAGGAGGGTATATGTTCAGTCCGCATCCTTCGCATCCATCCCGAGAAGATGATGAGGAGGATTATGGAAGTCCTTATGATTTCAACGCTATCACTCATTTTGTAAAGGTCTCCAATCTTGGAAGAACCCCTGCAAAGAACGTGCGTGTATATTTGAGAATAAACGACGATAGATTCAAAGGTGAAAAGTTTCTCTTGAAATGGAAATCGAGAGAAAGCCCCAGCAGCTATTCTTATTATGATGGAAAGAAAACACATAGTGAGACCAATTACGAAGCATTGTCCGATGACAGATTGGCAATAGACGTACTACCTGGTAGTGAAAATTATGAATTATTGGGATTACTACTAAGAAGAGATTTGTGGCTAGAAGAATATATAGAAGAAATTAGAAGGAAGGAACCTATTGGCTATGATGCTCGATTGATTTATTCTCCACAGCCATATTATACTTATGAATTCCAAAAAATATTGTTGAGCAAGGTTGACACATATAATAACTTGAAGGTACGTGTAGACAGGTTGGTTCCCGATATTAAGGCAGTTTTACATGGGGTATTAACAATCACATATGAAGGCCCTCCAGTCACCTACAATGTTGAAATAATGAACGTCTCGGTCCTCTGTAAAGAACCGATAAAGGTTAATTTAAGGCGGAGAAGTCGGTATTCGAGAACTTGAATAGCAAATCTGACTGTACCACTCAATTTGAAGTTGCCTAGTTTCGCAAACAAACTACCGGTCAGTTCAAATGTCGCTAAGACCATCTTCTCTTGAACAATTAAAGCTCAGAATAATGAATAAAAGTACAACTTAACGAAAAAAAATACAGATTTTGAATTAAAGTACAAAGCCCACCGCAGCACAATAAGAGCCATTGTAGAATTACAGGGATGATGATGAAGAGGAGAATTCCAGGGAAGTAATTATCACGAAACCATCGCCGGATGTTTCATTGAAACAGACCCATTCGTCTTTCGCTTTATTCGAGGAGATGCTTCTAATGGTCGCAATGGCTATAAGAGTTGACGGTGGTTTGTTAAAATAAATGCATCTGCAACTCAGGCTATAACCACAACAAGATTATAGTTACCACAATGGCCACAGTTTTCTTGTCCCAGAGTTTCTCAGGTTGCTTTTGAAGATCGCCCTCCTTCACTCCGCTCCCTACCATCCTCTCTATTACATCGGTGGAATGCCACAGTTTGAGGTACCTGCCCTGCATCTCAGCGCTCATGTCATTGGGGTTCAGTCCACCCTGTTCCCTCTCCTCGTCTATGAGCATCTTCATCGACTCGACCTTTGCGTAATCAGTCTCGGCATCTTTCACATGACCCGGTCTATACCTCTCCCGTTCCTTAACCCACAGCTCCTTTGCCCACAGTGGCGGATCCATGAAGGGCATCGTGTCCAGGTCCAATCTCATACGGTGTGACGCTGTTCACCATCGTTCCCGTCTCCGTGAGACCGGAAATGGGGCCTATAAACGTCTTCTCCTCAACTATCTCCATCTTTGGCTCTTCAATAGTCTCAATCCGCCCGTTCCAGTCCCTAGGGCCTAAATATCTGTACAGAGTTGCATATTCTTCTTCGTGGTACGTTGCAGGTCCTGCAACGACCATGTCACGAGGGTGAACTTCTCTCCGATATTGACCTTCACCAGCATGGTCATCGCATCGTTTATCCTATCTACCATCTCCTTAAGATCCATTGCTTCCACCACTTATGTTAAGACGGGGGTGATGTCCTGGTCCAGAAGACTCAGCATCTCTTCCTGCCCCGCTACTATCCTAACTTCCACTAAATTACCATTTACGTTGTAGACCGTTATCTTCGCACTCATCCTGCCTTGTCCCGATACCACTTTAGTCTCTCTTTCTTCCATTTCATCTTCTTCATAATTTATCCTCACGGTATGTTCCTCCGGAGACGGCGATATGCCATAGGGCATTCCTTCTGCCCTGATTCCTTCCCTTCCATTCCTCATTGTCAGTTGAACTGGCAATACTTCAACATCAACTTCCAATCTCTCATTTTCCAAGTTTTTCACATCCCATAATCATATACTTCATTCACCTCCTACACACACATCACATATGAACCTGCTCGGCAGGTTCACTCACCAATACCCAAGAGGATATCACTCCTCAAAATTCCATTTCAACTCACATAAACGGTACCAATGGGCAGACAAATAAATACGTTTGGATTGTGATTTTATACAATTAAGGGCGTCTTTCAAATTCAGTAGGAATTTTGTGATATCGGAATTATAGGTAATGTAGCGCATGGATTCTTTATTGATAAAAGAGGCATAGATATGTTGCAAATATGACGAAGATGAATATAGTATCTACGGAGTACAACCTACACAATAGTAATGCCACGAGCTAACTGGTGAATAAGTTTGCATCAAGGCGAGATTTACTTGTACCTTAACTTACCATCTCAAACCATACGAAACTGTCCTCTACTAGAAGTCAATTTATTGTAAAGTATCTGATCTTAAGATAATCTATATTAGGGAAGCTAAAGCCAAATTGATATCCATAGTAGGGCTGAATTGAGATTAACCAAGCACATTTCTTTTATCTCTATATTTTATGTTTAGAGAGCCATTCTGTACCGTTTGCAGTGATAGAAATTAGGATTGGAAAAGTCTTGTTTTTATGCCACCGTATGTAGCCCTGACTAAGAAGAGTCCTCAAGACTGATAAGTATATTTCGGGTTCTTGCCCGCTTTCCTGTAATAACCCCCCTAACATAGTAAGCGGTCTATCTCGAACTGCAAGTGGTTCAAGTATCTTCATGGTTATGTTCCTTAAATCGTCCTTAGATAAGATTATGTCAACGGGATGAACAGAATCCTTCAAAGATGGCTTAAACTGAGAGACAAGTTTATCATTTTCATTCTTGAGAATTACTTCGCACTCTACAAGGAAGTTCTGCTCCATTTTATGAAATTTCTCGAGCATCCATGGAAGGCCTTTCAGTATGTCTCCAATTTCCGTTGCGTGTTCTCTAAAATATTCCTTTCTTTCTCTGTGAGCCCTCCTATCATCGAGGGAAAATGATAAACGCATAAGGTTCTGAAACTTAGTTTGATCGTCATTGCTAACAAGTATGTCGCTAAACAGAGCCTTGAAAACTTCTCTTTTGA
>JAEHJW020001727.1_pt1 | contig 10524 bp, 11 predicted proteins | sample 9271431 | NCBI WGS metagenome assembly JAEHJW02
GTTCTGGAATGCGTGAGGGCGGCCACAAGGCAGGCGCAATGCTTGTCGAAGAAGCAAAAAACATCCTGGGAAGCTACCCGCCCCCAGGGCCAGCCGATCGGTTTGGGCTTTCTGGTATGCTGCCGTATGATCCAATGCGGCAGTGGCAAGAGCTTGCGCCCATCACGGTGCATGAGAAGACCGAACTCGGATATTCTCCCCCTGACAATCCGTTGGTTAGAACAGGCGAGATGCGTGATAGCATCTCGTATGAGATCGCGCTTGACTCGCGTGCGATGGTTATAGTGGTCGGAAGCGATGTTCCATATGCGGTCGATCAGGAACTCGGGACTGAGCGCATACCGTCAAGGCCGTTCCTGGGGCGCGCCGTTTATGAACACCATCGCGAGGCTATTCAGGTTGTGCTCGTTGAGATGATGAGGCCGGTGCTCCGATGATTCCGGCTTTTGAAGTTGGCGCGAGCATTGTCCTTGATCCTAAGATTCTGCAATCGCTTGAGCAGGTCATAGGTCAGTTCAAGCTGCTCGATGACGTTCTCAAGAACGTGCAATCGTCCCTGGATGGCATGGCGAAGGCGATGCGCGGAATTGCCGGTGACGCGCAACGGGCGGCCCGAGCATGGGAAAATGCTGCGCGGCAAATGAGCAAAGCGGCAAACGTTGGCGGCGGTGGCGGTGGCGGCGGTGGCGGCGGTGGCGGTGGCGGCGGTGGCGGCCGTGGCGGCAGCGGTGGCAGCGGCTCCGGCGGTGCGCTTGTTCCGTATGGCCCAGGTTATCCACTCGTTCCGTATAGCGGCGGGGGCGGCGGTGGCGGAGGCGGCGGCCCACTTGGTCCACATGGTGGGGGCGCTGCTGGTGGCGAAAGTGGTGGCGGTCCCATAGATTTGGGAGACCCACGTTTAGGGGGAGGTCCGCTAAATTGGAATAAGGCTGGCGGGGCTTATATGATCGGCTCGGCCGCAAGCCAAGCGCAGTCGGTTATATTTGGCCAAATACAAAATATGTTTCAAGCGGGCGCGCGAGCGGAGCAACAGCGCGCTGCACTTCATGCCGCCGGCGTAAGCAACGAAACAATAGCGGCTATCGAAGCTCAGGTCTTAGAGCTTTCATCTCAGATTCCAGGATTGACGATCGCAGGCGGCCTTAAAAGCGTGCGGGAGCTTCGTAATGTTTTTGGAGACTCTGACAAGCAGCTTTCCGAAACACGGCAGTTCCTTCCTGCCCTGCTAAAAGCGCAGTCAGTTTTCTCGTCTCTCGGGGTTTCTGGAGATGCGATTTATGACGTAGCTAAGGCGGCAGAGCTGCAACGGTTTCTCATCAACAAAAAGACCGGTCAGGTTGATCCCGCGACATTCCAAAAATATATCGACACGATAGCTACAGTTACGTTGCAAACCGGCGGCAAGGTGGGGCCCGCTGATTTCTTGCAATTCGCGAGGAACGCTGGTGCGGCCGGCATATCTCTTACGCCAGAGCTTCTATTCACCGAGATGCCTACTTTGATGATGGCTCTTGGGGCAAGCCGCGCCGGGACTGGCGTAAACGCTCTCATGCAAATGATGGGCGGCGGCGTGTCAAATATGTTTTCTTCTGAGTTCCTGCGCCGCATGGGGCTTCTGCCGGAGAATTTCAAGGAAAATGAAGTTCCCATTGGCCGAACTATTATCAACACGCATAAACTTTCGGGATGGCAGACTGCGCAAACTGATCCTGTAAAATGGGTAGAAAACTATCTTATGCCTGCTCTTGCTGCGCATGGCTATAAAACGGCAGAACAGCAGGCGTTTGCAGTTTATCAGGCGATCCCACAAAGGACCGCGCAGCGTCTTACATCAGAGATCATAGCCAACCAAGCTCTCATCGCTAAGGACCGCAACCTCATAATCTCTGGCGCAACCACGTCAAACGCTGCTTTCCAGACATTTTCGCAAACGCCAGAGGCAAGAATGACGGCGATGATGAGCGCCATCGAGAATTTCTATACCGTTCTTGCCGGCCCGAATATGCAATCAATGGTCAACGTGCTAAATGGTATAACAAGCGGCTTCTCTGGAATTGGCGGATTCTTTAGAGACAATCCAAATCTTTCTAAATTACTGCTCGACCTAGCCGCTGGCATGGTTGCTTTCGCAGCGGCGGCTAGAGCCATGAGCGTAATTATGATGGGTTCTATGGCATTGCAGGCGCTGGGCGTTCCGGCGCCTTTGGCAATTATGACGTCGTCTTTGGGTGTTGCCGGGTTTGCTTGGATGTTTGACAATCTTACATCCGCCAAGAGCGACCCCAACAGTCCTGGGTATGATCCGCGCAAAGATCCGAATTTTCCGTCTTTGTCGCATCCTCTTGGCGGTTTGTTTACCAATCATCCGATCTCATTGCCTCATTCTCCAAACGCGCAATCCGACCCTGGCACTCCTGCCGGAGGAGCGCCGAGCCTATTCCACAAGGAATCCTACACGCCAAACGGCGGCATGTCAGCGATGCCGGTTTACATCATCAACGTGCGCGATCTCTATCACGGGATCATGCACGGCATGTCGAACGACGCCGGGTTCCCGCCGATCGGCCCGACCGAGCACAATAGCCGGCTTGGTCAGCAGACCGGCGGCTATGTCGGGGCGTCAATCTGATGAGCGGCGTTGCTCTCTTCGAGGTCGAAACCCTCGCATCCGTTGCGCAAACCGTTATCCTCGGCCCGCTCATTCTGACTGGCATCGAGGTGCCGGAAAACATGCGCTACGGCGGCGCGCAGAGGATCGCGACGCACAAGCTTCTTGGCGGCGCGCGCGTCCTCGATGCGATGGGCCGCGATGATCTCGATATCGAGTTCAGCGGGGTTTTCAGCGATCAAGACGCGGTGCTCAGGGCGAAAATCCTGGATGCGTTGCGCGTGCAAGGCGCGCCGGTGGTTCTGTCCTGGTCGATGTTCTCCTACCAGGTCATCATTTCCGATGCGCTGATTGATTTCACCTATCCCGCATGGATCAAATATCGGGTTGTCGCGCGGGTCATCGCGGACAATGCGTGGCAGCCTCCATCATACCAGATTGACGCATTGGCGCAGGTCACGAATGACTTGCAAGCTGCGATTGCTTTCCTGCCGCCTGGGCCGGCGCAGGACGCGGCTGCAGTCGGCTTGGGAGCCATGGAGGTCGAGGGGGCCGCGACGTTCGGCACGGCATCCTATGGTGCGGCGCTGGGCGATATCGCGACATCAGGAGGCGCGATTGCCACTGTCGCCACGACGGCCGGCGAACAGCTTGCAAGCCTCAGCTCAGGGCTCACGGCTGGAATCCTTGGGACGACGGCGCCGCTGACCGCCATCTCGTCCGTTGGGACTGCCGCGACCGCCACAACCACACTAGCCGGAGCGACGATTGCCGGAGGCTACAATGCGCGCGCGTTGTCGAACATGAACGGGGCGGCATGATGGCGACGATCTCGCTGATCTCTGGCAACCTGTTTCAGGCGGCGTTTAACCAGTATGGCGACCCTACGCAGTGGATTGTTCTTGCGCAGGCAAATGGGCTGACTGATCCGTTCATCCTGACGCCAACTACGCTTACCGTTCCGCCGGCGCCTCCGCCTTCGACCGGAGGCATACCCTCACAATGAGCACGTCGCTCGCTGTTGGGCAATCGTATGGCCGGAAACCTCGCCTGCGGATCGACGTTGGCGGGGAGACGCTAAACAACCCGCTACGCGCTTCTATCAGACAGAATAACGCCTATCAGGCATCAACATTCGAGTTCTCGGTTGCGACGACCGGCGACAAGCACGACCTAGCGTGGTGGTCATCTCAGGCGTCCATCACGGCGGAAATTTTCATTGGTTTCCTCCAACCTGCCGTTCCTGTAAACTCTCCGATAAACTGGGTTTCGATGATCTATGGCGTCGTCGATGAGATCAACATTGATTTCGTCAACAAGATAATTTACGCGCGTGGGCGCGACATGACGGCCCTCTTGATTGATTCGCGCACGAACGAGGTCTATCCGAACCAGACGGCTAGCGAGGTTGTATCTCAGATCGCCGCCAATGCTGGGATGCAAGCGCAAGTCGTGCCGACGACCAGGAAGATTGGACGCTATTACGACAACGACCACGTCAGAACAAGGATGGGGGCACTGAGCGAGACGATTACGAGGTGGGATTTGGTCGTATGGCTCGCAGCGCAAGAATACTATGACGCCTATGTGAAGAAGAATACGTTGTATTTTCAGCCGGCCCAGGCGGAAAGCACGGCGCCCGTTTTCAACGTGCATTTCTCTACATCTCCGCGCGGCGCAAACGTTGAAACCATGGTCGCGAAGCGGTTTCAGACAATCGCCGGCAAGATAACCGTCAAGGTTCTGTCCTGGAACACCATCTTGGAGAAAACGATTACCGCTAGCGTGACAGGTTCGGCGAAAACTGGCAAAACGGTGAGAAACCCTCAGACATACGTTTTTTTCCGCCCGAACCTGACGAAGAGCCAGGCGTTGACTCTCGCGCAATCTAAGCTGAAAGAGATCACGCGGCATGAGAAAGTCATCACCGTCACGATGCCAGGTGACACGATCCTGACGCCCCGGCATATCGTGCGCGTAGCTGGAACCGGGACAAACTTCGATCAGGATTATTTTCCTGACGTGATCATCCGCGAGATCGATTTCCACTCTGGCTATCGGCAAGAGGTCGTGCTGAAAAACAGTTCCGCGAATATGATTGTGCAGGAGTCCGAGTAATGCACTACATGGACGAACTGCTAAATCACCACAAGCTCAGAGAAAAATCGGTATTTTCGGCATCGGGTCAGCCGCGTATCGGAATTGTGGAAAGCTACAACCCGAACAACGCGACAGTGCGCCTTACGGTGCAGCCGAACGGCGTGCTGACCGGATGGCTGCCGCTGATGGGGCTTTCGGTCGGCAGCGGATGGGGCGTCATCTGCCCGCCGGCAATCGGAGCGCAGGTGATCTATGTCTGCCAGGAAGGAAGTTCTCAGGACGGCGTCGTCATAGGCGGCGTGTGGAGTTCGGCGAATCTGCCGCCGGCTGCTCAGGCGGGAGAGTTCTGGCTCGTTCATTCGACTGGCTCGCTGCTAAAGCTGACGAACGATGGGAAGGTTACGATCACCGCGCAGTCCGGGTTCACCGTCAACGGCAACGTGACAGTAAACGGCACCGTCACAAGCACCGGCGATGTCGTGGCGGGGTCGATCAGCTTGCAGAACCATGTGCATGGCGGCGTGACCTCTGGCACATCCGACACAGCGGGGCCGGTCGGCTGATGCCTGATCTAGCGCACTGGTTCGGGAATGATCTGGCATGGAGTGCCACTGGCGACCTCGCCGTGGTATCCGAGCCCATTTCCGGTGAGCAGAGAGTGTTGCGGCGGCTTCTGACGGGTCTCGGGGCGTATATGTGGGAACCGGGCTACGGCGCCGGACTGCCTGGGCTCGTCGGGAGCACAGCAACTGCGGCCTCGATCCAGGCGCTTGTCTTCTCTCAGATTTTCCTTGATGCTAGTGTGGCATCGACTCCGGCCCCCACTGTTTCTGTAACCCAGAATGCAAACGGCATGTTCCAATGCAGCATATCCTACGTCGATGCACAGACTACCAATCCCGTGACGCTCTCGTTCCCTGTCGGCACGTTGCCGGCTGAGCAAATACCAACCGGAGCCTTCACGCCGTGAGCAATCCCGAAGTCGCTCAGACTCATTGTCGCATCACCCGGGTGAAGCCCAAGGGCGGCGGTGCGACTGTCGAGATTCTGCGGACTCCTGAGGTTTCTTCAAACGTTGTTTCTGCTCTGGTAGAAGTGCTGGGGATTGCTAGGCAAGGTAAGGTCGGCGCTTTCGCCATAGTCTTTCGCGTAACTAATGAAATGGGTGAAAACTCATGGAATCGTGCTTGGGCCGTTTCTTCCGACGATTTCCATCACGATGGGTGTAGCCTTTTAGGAAGCATTGAAATGCTGGCGAGCAGATTGCGAGAGGAATTGCTCAAATAATGAGCGGATCGCAGAACCAGGGCGGCACCCCCAACACAACGCCGCCGCCGCTTTCCCTTCTTAATTTCAATTCGCTTGTTCAAACGATGGCGGCATATGCCCAGGGCGCGGCTTCGGTCACTCTGAATTTCGCCGTTGGATCGGTTCTTCGGGCGATCTTCCAAGCGTCCGCAGCTATCGGCCTTTGGCTGCAAGCGTTGCTGGTTCAGGTTCTTGCGGCAACGCGGCTTTCAACGAGCACCGGCACTCAGGTTGATAGCTTTGTCAACGATTTCGGTTTGTCTCGGCAGGCGGCGGTTGCAGCGACGGGGACCGTCACCTTTTCGCGCTACACTAGCGCACTGACGGCGACGATTGCGCCCGGCGTGACGGTGCAAACCTCTGACGGATCTGTTTCGTTTGCCGTCATCGCAGACGCGACGCAAAGCGCATGGAACGCGGCCCAGAACGCCTATGTGATCCCTGCCGGGGTCCCATCGGCAAACGTGACGGTTCAGGCGCAGACGGCTGGCATTGTCGGCAATGTGCTGGCGAACACGATCACAGTTATCACGCAGGCCATTCCTGGGGTCGATTACGTCACAAATGCGGATGCGTTCACCAATGGCGTTGCCGCGCAGAGCGACGCCGCGCTCAAGATCGCATTTGTTCAATACATCAACACCCGCGCGCTCGGGACCGTGGCGGCGGCGCAATACGCCGTCGAGGCGCTTGGCGAGAATGTAACGGCCACCATCGACGAAAACGTTAGCGTGAGCGGATCCTATCAGCCTGGGAATTTCGTCGTAACTGTTGATAACGGAACCGGATCTCCGCCGTCAACCTTGATCGCCAACGCGCAGGCTGCCGTTGAGCAAGTGCGCGCCGCCGGGATTACATTCGCAGTGCAGCCGCCAACGGTTATCACCGCGAACGTCTCTGTCATGCTGACGCTTGCGACTGGCTCGACGGCATCTTCGATCCAGACGGAAGTCAACGCGGCTATTGCCAATTACATCAACGCTCTGCCGGTTGGCGCCGCGCTGCCATATATGCGGCTTGCTCAACTAATCTTTGACGCATCGCCTTATATCTTGAACGTGACCGCGCTCACGTTGAACAATGCCACCGCCGACCTCGGCGGAGGGATCGGTCAGGTTGTCCGCGCCGGAGCGATGACCATCAACACGCAATTCGGCGTTGCCTGATGTTCGGCGCAAATCCGATTGCCTCCGAACCGTATGGTTACGGCCCCTATCTGACCATTACGCCGACGCCTCCTGGGCCTACGCCTGCGCCGTCTTCTCCCGCGATTACGATCCAAGACATGGTATCGCGGATTCAGGCGCTCCTACCATTCGGCTGGTTTGGGAATGGCGCGACGCCCGTTTTAACGGCGGTTTTGACCGGCATCGCGGCTATGTGGGTATGGCTCAACAACCTGATAGGATATGTCGCTGAGCAGGCGCGAATTGACACCGCGACGGACGTAAACCTTGATATGATCGCGGTCGATTTCTTCGGCCCTTACAATGTCCTGAGAAAAGTCGGAGAAAGTGACGATTCCTACCGCGCTCGGATTTTAAGTCTCTTGCTTGCGCCGGCCAACACGCCATCGGCTATCGTCAAAATTATCAACGACTACTTTGGCGTTCATGCCACAGTTTTTGAACCCGCGCAGGCCGGTGATACCGGCGCATACGCAAGCGGGATTTCGGCAGCGGCAGCAAGCGCCTACTATCTTCAGACAGGCGACACGTCAGAATATCAAGGGCTATCGCAGGGTTTGGCATGGAACACGGCGGGTGGATATGGAAGCCTGGCGCTCCCGTATCAGGCGTTTGTCAAGGTTCCGCAACCGCTCCAGAACAGCATCGCCAATATTGCCGGATATACCGGGGAAGTCGATGGAAGCTATGTCGGTATGCCAGGCGGCTACGATGGCGGCGCGATCGAATGGATTTCTCTCAGAGACAGCAATGCGATCGTCACTGACGACGAAATATACGCTGTAATCGCAGCGACTATGCCGGCAGGCACTATCGCGTGGACGCAGGTAACAGGTGGGTAGGTAATGGACAGAGTATTTGTATATCCGGGCGAGATTCCTCGCTCTTCAGATATCCTACAGCTTCAGCGCTGGATAATGGAAGCGCATGGATGGCTTATTGCCGGCGCGATCGGACGGAACACGGCATTCACCGGGCTGCAATGCGTTCCGACAAGCCCGGCCAGCATGTCGGTTGTTGTCAACCCTGGTGCGATTTTCTCTCTTGAGGAAATTGACACAACGGCCTTTGGATCGTTGCCGGCAAACACAAACCCGTTGATGAAATCTGGCTTGAGCACGTCTCCAACGACATTCACGCTCACCGCGCCGTCAACTTCTGGGTATTCTGTCAACTACCTCATTCAAGTGCAATTCCAGGAATCGGACGGCAACCCGACTGTTCTGCCATACTACAACGCCGCAAACCCGGCGCAGCCGTTTAGCGGCCCCGGGAACAATGGGCAGTCGCAAAACACCGCCCGGCTTGAAATCGCAGCTTTGCAGCTTGTGACTGGCGTTGCCGCGCCGACTGGATCGCAGGTTACGCCGGCCGTCGAGTCTGGCTGGTATGGTTTGTGGGTTATCACCGTCAACAATGGGCAAATCAGTATAACCGCGGCGGATATCTCTCTGTATCCCGGCGCTCCCATGTCCGGGGCTCCCTTCGCTTCGCTGGCGGGGAACCCTAACCAGCAGTTTGCGACGGCGCCCACGACCGCGAACAATCAAGCGCCTCCGCTTTCGCAAATTCAAGCGCAGTTCGCTCCTATCAACGGCAACGGTTCTAACACTTTCGCGGTTGCGCCGGCGAGTGCGAGCGCGCCGCAGAACGCGCCGCAGTTTGGGCAGATGTTCGATCTGCAATCGCCGAGCGCGAGCGGCAGCATCACGCTTTCGGCGCTTCGGACGATCGTCATTCCAACGGCAACGGCTGCCATTACGCTCACAATGGAGCCGGGAACAACCGTCGGCCAGTGGTGTGAGATCGTCGGAACGTCCTACGGCGTGACGGTGCAATCCAATGTGTCGTCAGGAAGTCCGCTTTTCACATTGCCGGACGGGACGGACGTCTATTCGTTCGTTTTGTCCACCTATGGCGCGTCTCTTGTCCTGATATGGGACGGTGTGAATTGGCGCGTGCAGACCATTGGGCAAACGGTGGTCGCGGAAGCTACGGCGACAAATCAGGCACCCCCGCTCTGGCAGATTCAAGCAGATTTCGCGGCCCTGAATGGGAATGCGAATGAGACTTTTGCGGTCGCTGCCACAAATGCATCTAATCAGGCGCCCCCGCTCTCGCAGATTCAAGCGCAGTTTGCGGCGATCGGCAATGTGGTCAACAGTTTCAATGGGCGTCAAGGAGCAGTCAGCCTTACTTCCGGTGATGTTACGAGCGCGCTGACGTATATACCGGCAAATTTGTCCGGCAATCCAAATCAGAATTTCGCGGCAAATGCTTTTCTTGCATATGGGCTTTTCTATTCCCCTAATAACTCTGGCATTGTATGCGATCCTGGTTATACTGCCTCAGTTAATTATGCAGGTAATGCTTATGTTCCTCACGTATGCTCTCCTGCTGCTAATACCGGAGAAGCGGTTACGCTTGGGCAGTTCACATCTTCCAGAAATTCCGGCGGCCCTGTCATAATAGAGCGCCCTGATGGTCTTATCTTCCAATTCGGAACCGGCACTGTGACGGCATCAGGAACGGGTAATTTTTCCAACACGATTAATTTGCCGGAAGCGTTTCCGAACGCTGGGCTGTTTGCAATCGGCAATTGGGGGGGCACAAATCCGCCCGGCGGGGGTTCAGCATTCCCGTTCACGACGCCGTCAACAACGCAGGTAACGCTTGGAATTTATGCGCCTGGAGCAGGAACTTTCACGATTGCTTATCTTGCGGTGGGATACTGACATGCCACAGTATGCACAATACGATCCAAGCGTTGCAGCGCCATCGCCGGTCATTGGCTGGTTTAACACGGATGCCCGCGCGTATCCGAACCTGCCGCCTGCGTCCGATCTGGTCGAAGTGCCGGCGGATATCTGGGCGGCGCACTATGCGAACACGAACGGCTATGCCGTGAGCGGCGGTGCGCTGGTGGCCTATACGCCACCGCCGCCAACGCTGACTCTGACCCAGCAAGCTGCCAACGCCGCCACCGGCGGCCTGACGATCACGCTCAGCGGCACCATGACGCTTGCCGCGACGCTGTTCCCGACAGACACGAAAACCCAGAAAGCCGTTGAATCCATGAATGCGATGGCGCGGGCTGGCGTTCTGCCGCTCGGTTCAACGACCTATCCGATGATTGACGTAAACGAGAAATGGCATCACTTCACGGCGTCGCAATATCAGGCCGTTGCCGGCGCCATCGCCGCCTACGTTTCGGCGTGTGATCTCATCGCTGCTGGCAATCCGCTCGGCGCGGCTGATCTTCCTGCCGCCACAATTTCTCTGGTGGTGTGATGGATCGCGGCATCGTATATCCTTCATCCA
>JAEHJW020007983.1_pt1 | contig 10523 bp, 9 predicted proteins | sample 9271431 | NCBI WGS metagenome assembly JAEHJW02
TAAGAGTGACTTATTTGAACAAAAACTAAGTAACTTATATGAAGCAAAATTTCAAGAGGCTAAAAAATCTCTAGGTAAAGAAGTTTATTCTCATATTAATGAGTCTGTGAAAAATCTTTTATCTGTGATTGAAAAAGATGCTCAATCTAATTTACCTGTGCAAAAGATGCAAGAAGCCTTTTCTGTTGCTATGCGTTCATTAGCTCCATTTATGAATGTAAATGAGTTAGTAGAAACTGGTCAAACTAAAGTATTAGCTTTAGAATCCAAAATAAACGATTTAATTAAAACAAATAAGAAATTAACTGAGAAAGTTCTTAAAGCTGATATATTAGATTTAGTAATGTCTGAATGCACTGGTTATCCAGTAGATAAACAAACATTAATTCTAAAAACGGTTCAAAAATTAGAACCTAAATCTTTAACTGAAGCTAAAGAAGCAATTGATGCTACTAAATCCGCATTAAAGAAAAAAGAAACTGAAGCAGTTCAAGAATCGGTTTCTAATCAAACTACTCAAGTACCTACTGAAAATCTTTCTGAAGGTAAGGAAAGATTACGATTAAAACAACTCGCTCGAACTCTAACAGAAAATACAGAATCTACTGTAGAGGTTAATAAAGATTCTGATGCAACTTACGATTTTGCACAAATTTAACGTGCAACTTTATAAAAATACATATAATTAAATTTCAGGAGATAATGAATGCAATTAAACAATGTTCAACTCGAAACCCTGCATGAAGAAAAAGTAAAAGAGATTCTTCTTCGGGATGCCAATGCTGCTAAAAAAGCTGGCAAAAAACCTTTCTGGTCTACTTTTAACGAAAATCTTAGTGGTGCAATTAAAGATCCAGTATTTAAAAATAATGTCTTTTTACATGCTGTAAAATCTCTTCAATTTGCTACTAAATCACAACCTTTAGCTGAGTCCACTACAAGTACTGCTGTTGCTACTTATAATAAAGCTATGTTACCCACAATCATAACTCGCGTATTCCCCAAGATTGTAGTAACTAACTTTATTGCAACTCGTCAGCTTGATGTTCCTACTCAAGTTATTCAAACCTTCCGTCTTGCTCGTAATACTGCAAAAGATGGTCAGGCTGCTGGTGATGAATTCTTCGATCCACAATGGAACAAGCGGTATAATACTGGTACTGCTGCTCCAGGTGCCCCTCAATGGCAAGGTAACGTTGGTGGTCTAGATCCTTTCTATTCCTCACAACAAATCACTGGTGAAATCGCTGGTACTTCTGCAGCTGCTGCTTCTCTTGCCACAGTTGCTTTTGCTCCAGTTCTTCCTGGTACATTAACTGTTTACACTGTTAGTGACACCGATCCTCGAATTCGTACTTCTCTCGGTGTTGATAATGGATTAGGTGTTGTAGATACCAACTTCATTACCGCTATTAACTATGTTACTGGTGGTATTACTTATGGTGCTGGTAACGTTGCTCCTGCTGCTGGTTATCACTATGAATTTGATTATCGGTACAATCAAGAACGTAATAAGAATCTTTCTGAAATTACTTTTAAACAAAGTCTTATTAATGTAAATGCTCGTTCCAGAAAGAACTATGCTCAGATTTCTGCTGAAGCAATTCAGGATCTCGAAGCTTACAGTGAAGGTAAACTAGATGGTCTTAAGGAATTAGTAGCTGGTATGACTGAATCAATGGCTCTTGAAATTGATCAGGAACTTACTCTAGCTATGATGAGTTCTGCTGCAAAATTAGCTACCTATGATAACTACTATGCTCCTAGCACTTTCCGCGGTACTCAATTCGAAAAGAACCAGGAACTCATTCACAAGATGAACTTCCTAGCTAATGATATTGCTGTAGACTTCTTACGTGGCGATAATATGTTTGCTGTTTGCCATCCTCACGTATTTACCATTCTACAAAATACTAATGAATTCCGCATGCTAGATGTAGATCACAGCCATCAAGGTGAATTCCAAACTGACTCTGTCACTCTTGGCAAACTTTCCAGTGGCTTTACTGTAGCCAAAGCTCCTCAGTTCCCACAATCTGATAAGATGCTTCTTGGTTATACTTCTAAGGATCTTGGTAAAGCTCCTTATGCTTACTTCCCTTATGTTACTTATCTCACTCCTCCTTCAATGGATGTGTTATCAGGTGACATCTTCTCCAGTGTCGTAGGCCTGCAACAACGTTACGACCATCAAATTTTACTTGACGGGCAGTACGGTTTAGGTGTATTAACAGTACAAGATCTTTACAATTAATCTTGCTTAGATCCCCTTAAATGTGCCCTTTAATCAGGGCACATTTTTTATATATGGCACTATATTTTTTCTATATATATTCGATAATGGTTATATGACATATAACTTTAAAGATTTAACAGGACAAAAATTTGGTGAACTAACTGTTATCTCTAAATCTGAACCACCAGATTATATAAAATCAAATAGAGATTCTGCACATTGGTTATGTAAATGTTCTTGTGGAAATACTCAAATTTTTAGAGGCACTTCATTATCTAGAAATAATTATTCTAGGTGTTCTAATTGTGCTAAAAAAGTCAGGAATCTTTCTTCTAATAATAGAAGAAAATCTAATGTTGGTTATACTAAAAATCAACTGACTGTCATTAAAGATTTAGATGAATATGATTCAAATCATGGCTTACTTTGTATAGCTAAATGTACTTGTGGAAATGAAATTAAAATATGTCCAACATATATAAAAAATGGAAATACAAAATCTTGTGGATGTCTAAAAATTAACTTGTTAAAACAAACAGCTGAAAATCGAAGAATTGATTTATCCGGTAAAGTATTTGGCTATTTAACTGTAATAAAATATCTTGGAACTGTATATAAAGAAAACTATTATTATGGTCAATATGAATGCAAATGTGTTTGTGGAAATATTTATAACGTAAAAACAGAATATTTAAAAAATGGTGAAGTTACTTCATGTGGTTGCAAAACTCCAGAAAAACTTAGTTTAGCTCAGGGAGGCACTGGAATACCTTATGAGCATATTTCTTTAAATACTCAAATTAGAAAATCTCCAAAATATAAGGAATGGAGAGATACTATATTTAAAAAATATAACTATACTTGTCAAATTTCTAATATTCGTGGTAATAATCTGCATGTTCATCATATTGTTTCATTATTTAAACTAATAAAACAATACAATATTACTAAAGATAATATTCAGGAATATGGCAATATTATTTATGATCTTAATAATGGTATTGTAATTGCTGATGAATTGCACAATTTATTTCATAGTGAATATGGTATAGAAACTGATTATTTAATGTTGAATGAATTTAAGGAATTATATGGGTCGTAAACTTAAAAGCTTAATTGGAAATATATATGGTAATTTAACGGTTATTGCAGATTCTCAAAAACGTGATAACAGAAAGGTTATTTGGGTTTGTAAATGTTCTTGTGGATCAGTTATTGAGGTTAGAAGTGATGCTCTTGTTACTGGAAATACTAAATCATGTGGTTGCTCTAAAAAAACTGCTTTATCTTCAACTTTAACCTCTCCTTCAACATCACCTGTTAAATCTCGTTCAATAAAACCAACTAAAATTAAATTTAATTTCCAACAAACTTCTCCCAATATTACTGCAAGCCCATCCTCATTTTCTCAATTTGTTTTGGATTGTACTGCGCTGTTCCCAAAAGCTAATTTTATATTACTCCCATTTAATAATAATACGGAAACTGCCATAGTAGATAAAGTTAGTAATACTGCATTTTTATATATTGAACCTAAAAAATATAATCAAGAAACTTTAATACAAAATGGTATCTGTAAAACTTATGCAGAATGTAAAAAGTATATTAAATCACTACAAGATGAATTGATTAAATTATCTTATCGAACTATAGTAGTTTATGAGAATGAATGGCAAGATAAAAAACATAAAATTTCTAACTTCCTTCGTTCTGTTTTAAATCAAAATTCAATAACTGTTTTTGCAAGAAAATGCACTGTAAAAATGATTGGAAAACAGGATGCTGTAAATTTCTTTTCAGCAGAGCATATTCAAGGTCCAGCTAAAATTTCAACACATTTTTATGGATTATTTGATGAAAATTCTAATTTAATTTCTGTAGTGTCCTTTGGAAAACATCATAGAAATCAGTCTATTTTTAATAAACCAGATATTGCAGTATTGGATAGATTAGCAATTAAAGCTAATTATAATATTCCGGGAGGATCAAGTAAATTATTAAAATTTGCCGAAAATGATTTAAAGAAAGATAAATTTAAACAAATTGTAAGTTGGAGTGACAATAGAATTAGCAATGGTAATTTATATATTAAATTAGGTTTCTCTTTACATGGAGAGACTCCTTCAGATTATAGTTATTATAATGTTAATGAGTCACAAAAACAAAATAAATGCATCATTGAAGGAAAACAAAAAAATAAAAAATCTTGTCTGGGTATTCAACATCTTTCTATAACTGAATTGGAATATACTAAACAGATAGGAAAGTATAGAATATATGATTGCGGTAAAAAAGTTTGGCTTAAATCTATATGAAAGTAATATATAATAAAAATAAATCTATAGGATTTTTAAAATTGTTATATAAAGATATTACTAAATCTAATAGAATTTATTGGATTTGTGAATGTGTTTGTGGCACAATTTTATCAATACGTCAAGATAATTTACTCCATAAGCATGATTGTGGTTGTTTTAAAAGAGAATTAAAATTAAAATCAGAAGAAAATAATCCCAGTAGATTATTAACTTCGATAGCTAAACGAAAAATTTATTATAAAATTACTAGAGATTTATTTAAAGAGATTAGAAATAGAGATAATAATCAATGCGTTTTATGCCATAAAAAAGATGATTTACATGTTCATCATATACTTAAAAAATCTACTCATATAAAATATATTGCATCATCAGAAAATTTAATTACTTTATGTGAAGATTGCCATTTAAATAAGGCTCATCCAAATAACACACATTTTATTGATCTTGATTTAGCTCAAAAATTATTATATATTTCTTTTATAAATTCATTAAATTATTCAATTTCTCAAGAAATTCAAAAAATATTAATTAATAAACTGCAAAAATATTTGAAAATTATCTTATGACTAGTCCAGAATTTAAAAATTTAAAAACTCAAATTTTACCTTTACATTCATATACTAAATTAGCTTTTTGTGGATTGCAGAGATCTGGCAAAGATACCGCAGCAGATTTTTGTATCAATAATATTTCAAAATTTACTAATGCAAAGATATTAAAATTTGCTGATCCCCTATATGAAATTTCTGAATTTATTCAAAAAACATGTGGATTTCCTGTTTGTAAGGAAAGGAAATTATTACAATATATAGGAACTGATTATGCTAGAGCAAAAGATCCTGAAGTATGGCTTAATGTATTTAGAAAAAGATTGTCCGAAGTATCTCCGGATATTCCAATTATAGTTACTGATGGTAGATTTTTAAATGAATTAAACTTATTAAAGGAATTAGGATTTTACTTAGTAAAAATTGAAAGAGATGAAAACTTTCGCATTTCTTCTGGAGCTACATATACTACTCATGCATCTGAATTAGATTTAGATAAATTTAAAGATTGGAATTTAGTTATTAAAAACGATAGTTCAATTAGTGAATTTTATAAAACTCTAAAAATTATATTTGATGAGAGATAATTTATGTCAGAGTCTAAAGAAACTAAAAATAGAAAACAAAAAGCATTGCAGGTATCTAAAATTATAAAAGAGAGACAATCCGTAAATCATCATGTCAGAATCATTAAAGATACAAGAAAAAATAAAGAAAAATACCCATTAAATTTAGATATTGAATTTGATAATGAAGAATAACTCAAAAGAATCTATACAATTACTGACAATTATTTCAGAAACTCGCATTAACTCTACCAAAAGAACTTATGCAGGATATTTATGTAGATGTATTTGTGGAAATTTAAAAACTGTAAGAAAACATGATTATTGTCGAAATAAAGTAACTTCATGTGGCTGTAAAGTACAAAATATCAAAGATGAATATATAGAAGATTTTATTGGCTCTGTATTTGGAAGATTGACTGTTCTTGAAGCTACAGATAAACGAAAACATGGAGGTATTATTTGGAAATGTCAATGCAGTTGTGGAAATATTGTAGAAACCACAAAAAATAGTTTATTTTATTATAAACAATCTTGCGGATGTTTACACAAAGAAAATACTAAAGAAAGAAACGCAGCCAAACGAGAAAAATATATTGGTAAAAAGTATGGCTATTTAGAAATTTTAAACTTTGATTATAAACCTGATGAATATGCTCATGATGATTGTGTTCCAGTTATCTGTAAATGTCATGGCTGTGGAAAAATTATTACTTATCCACATGTTCAATATGTTACTAATATAAAATCCTGCGGATGTAAGACAGCTGAATTACATTCCCTATCAAACGGAGGAACTGGAATTCCCTATGAAAATGCTGCATTGAAAGAATTTTTACGAATGATGCCCGAAAATTTTAAATGGAAAAACGATGTCAAAAAGAAATATGCTTATAAATGTGCTATTTTAAATAAAATTCCAGAACACTATGAAATTCATCATATTGTTCCTTTGCATATTTTATATAAAACATATAAAATTACTATGGATAATTGGAAAGAATTTGAGAATATTTTATTTGATGTTAATAATGGAATTTTGTTAGAAACTTCATTACACAAAGAATTTCATAAGAAACATGGTTTTAATACAAATAAAGATATGCTTGATGCTTTTATATCAGAAAAACGTTCTGAATTAAATATAGATAATTGTTCCGGAGTAAAATAATATGAGCGAAAGAATGATGGGCTGGACCACGAATTTACAAGAGCCCAAACGAGTTAATCGGTATGAGATACTGTTTACTGATGATCTTAGATTAACATGTAAAAGTGCCAACATCCCTGATATCAATATAGATAAACAAGAAATTCATAGAATGCATAATTTATACAAAGTTGCAGCTGCTAAAGTAACTTATGGTGATTTTACTTGCAGTTTTTATGATTTTGTAGATAATAAAGCATCCGCTGCATTAGATGCTTGGCATAAACAAGTATATAATCGAGATACTTCTTTAATGGGATTTCCAGCAGATTATAAACAAAATCTAACTTTACTAGTTTATGGCCCAGATCACTCGGTAGTTGAAAGTTGGTTATTAGTGGGTGCATGGCCCTCAGATATTAAGCGGTCAAGTACTTTAGATTGGACTGATAATGGAAAACCAATTGAAGTTAATGTTACTTTCCATATAGATGAAGCTAAATTAATTTTATCTTCCGGTGTATAATTTAAAATAAGGATATATTAAATATGAGTCAATTTATTTCCCCAGGTGTGTATACTTTAGAGCAGGATCTTTCTGCATATGTTAGCAATCTTTCTGCAACTATTGTAGGAATGGTTGGCACTTCAGATACCGGCCCCACTAATACACCAGTACTTATTACTTCTCAAAGTGATTTTGTAAATACTTTTGGTCAAGTAAATCCTAATCATTATCTTGGATATGCTGCAATGGCATATTTAAGTCAAGGACAAATGTTATGGGTAACCAGAGTATCTCCTTCTGACGCAACTAAAGCAAAATCTTCAATGGTTTTACCAGCTTCCTATACTCCATTTGCTGGTAATTGGACCCTACAATCACAAACAGCCACATCAATGACTTTAGCTTTAACTGATGCTTCTACTGCTACTGGGGCATCTAAAGTTATTGCATTTAATCCAACTACTGATGCTACTGTGGTAATTCCTAATTTTGATTTTACAGATACTACTGGAATTTCCCCCTCTATAAATAAATTAGGTTCTGATTTAAATAGTTTTATCACTGCTAATCAAACCGGATTAATTACTGGAAATAGCTTTTCCGTGACTTTAGGTGCAGGTAAGGGTACTACAGCCACAATTACTGGATTATCAGCTGGTACTCCTTTAACTAATGGCACTCCTGTTCCAAATGTTACTTTACCCATTTCTGCTTTCTCATCTTTAAATTCTCCTACTACAGCTACTGCAGTTGGTAGTATCGGTATTGCAACTGTGGGTACCTTCACTCCTCCAACTAATCTAACCCCAATGTTAGTATTTGCTGAATCTGCTAACAATACTCCAGTTAGATTACTCTATAGTAATGCTGGTACTGCAACTACTACTTTAGCTGGGTTAACTTCCACAACTCAAGCTACAGTATTATCTACTTTAGAGGGTTTATTAACTGTAACTAGTGGAAGTGTATACGATATTGCATTCCCAATGGAAGCTCCTACTTCTGTTGCTAATAATTCAGTAAATCTTCAATTAGCTCAAGCAATTTTTAATGCTCTATTAACAGTAGTAAATCTTGCAATTCAACCTGCCCCAGCAACTTATCCAAAAACTTCTGTGATTTGGTCAGATTTACGTGTTGCTTCTACCGCATCTAGTATTTATGGTGTTGGTAGTATTGTTTCAGGATTATCTAGAGGATTTAGTGCAATTTCTGCATTAACTGATTCTTTAAATAACACTATTCAAGTACGCTTAAGTTCTTTAGTTACTGGAGCAAATGGTACTTTCTTATATTCTGCTCAAACTCCCGCTCCATTAACTCCTTTAATTGTAGCTGACCAAGTTATCTCTGGACAGTTTACAATGGGATTAAGCAGACCTACTTGGGTAATGTCTCAAGCTGGTACATCTTGGATTCCTACTATATTTAAATTCACTACATTAGGTGAAGCAGATGCCTCTGATACTGCTATTACTTTAAATATAAATTCTACTAATTTAACTTCCACTGGGTTACAAAATTATACTGTTAGAATTTATGAGCGCAATGTTAGCACTTTAATTTCTACTACCAGTGTTCAAGTATCTGATTTTTCATTAGTTGAACAATATGACGGTACTCCAGAAATTATTCAGTCATTAATTGCAGCTAATTCACGAAGAGTAGCATTAAAAATAGATTATACTACTGCAGATACTGTAAATTATACTACTGGTATTGTTACTCATGGAATTCCAACTGATAATCTAACTCCATCATTTGTGTTAGCCACATCCGAAATTAATCAAGGGGTATCTGAAGGATTAAATTATACCTTAAATTCTTCCGGTGCTTATGTAAGAGTGTTTGCAGATTTCTTATTAGGTGGTTCTGCTGGTTCTTCAATTACTTCTAGCACTATTATTGGTGATGGAGTTTCTACTGGACTATACTCATTTGCAAATCCCGAAACTTTAGATATTAATTTATTAGTTGCTCCAGGCTGGTCTTCAGATCCTGCAGTTTCTAAAGCCATGATTTCAATTTGTACTACTCGTGGAGATGCTTTTGCTATTATTGATCCTCCATTTGGCTTAGATGTTCAAAGTGTAGTTTCATATAGAACCACCTTACAAAATATAAATAGTTCTTATGGTGCTATGTATTATCCATGGGTACAAATTAATGATTCAGTAAATAACAAAAATATCTTTGTTCCTCCAAGTAGCTTAGTAACCGCTCAATATGCTTATAACGATCAGGTAGCAGATGTTTATTATGCTCCTGCCGGTGTTAATCGGGGTATGTTAACAACTGCATTAGCTACTGAACGCACTTTAAGTTTAGGTGATCGTGATTATCTTTGCTTAAATCAAGTAAACCCCATTCATAATGATGCAAGTCAAGGAATTTATATTAAAGGCCAATATACTCTTCAAACTGCAACAACTGCATTAGATCGAGTAAATGTTCGTAGACTTTTATTAAAACTTCGTAAAGTTGTTGCCACTGCATCTAAGACATTTGAATTTGAACTTAACGATAGCACTACTGCTTATCGGTTAAAACAAGTTGCAGAAACTGTACTAGAAGATCATTTAAAGAAGGGTGCAATTCAAAGCTATACTGTTGATGTGGGTCCAAGTGTTAATACAGTACTTTCAGCAGAAAATAATGAACTTCGGATGAATATCTCACTTGTGCCGACGAAGGCCGCTGAGCGCATAATCGAAACATTTATAATTCTTCCACAAGCTGGTGGTATAACTGTTAGCTAGAGTTATGATTAATAAATTGATTATAAATAGCCTCTTTCATTAGAGGCTATTTTTATGGCACAATATAGGCAATTATATGGCACAATATCCACTTGATTACAGTGATATTTTAGGTAAAACTTTTAATCAAATCACAGTTATTAAATTAGGACCACGAAAATCCTCCAGTGAACAAACTTTTCATTGTAAATGTTCTTGTGGTAATTTTTGTTTTGCTACAAAATATCAATTAACTCACAATACATTAAAATCTTGTGGCTGTAGAAGACAAGATAAAGAAAATATTATTGGAAATACATATAATCAATTAACTGTTATTGGAATAAACGGACGAAATAATCAAAAACAGCAATTATATTTATGTAAATGTGATTGTGGTAATACTGTATCAATATCAAAATATAAATTAATAAATGGCATTAACAAATCTTGTGG
>JAEHJW020000628.1_pt1 | contig 10519 bp, 13 predicted proteins | sample 9271431 | NCBI WGS metagenome assembly JAEHJW02
AAATTTCTCCTTCCTAAGTATATCTCGTGGTAACAGCCTTATATCCCTTACATTTCCTTACTTTTAATATTGAGTACATATACTTATAGTAAGGAATTTTTGCATTATAATATTGTAAATCTCAACTATAACTATTCAATTGGTAAAACTTCTTTCATTGGAACTTTTAGTTTACCTGATTCAGGCTCATATGGCAAAAATGCTGTGTCATCAGGTAATTTTCCTTTATTGATATCTTTTAGAAATGTTCTATATCCACTTGCAGTGTTCGGTTTAAAATCTCCATAATTAAAGCCTTCTGGCCATTGCATTGGATTGATTTCGTATTCTGAAGGATGAGGTCCATTTATGTATTCTACATCAGCGCCACTTTGTCCTCTCCTAGTAAAATTAAATTCTGTTTCATCATACATATTTTTTAATTCAGTCGGCAGCCATTCTCCTGTTCCACCATTTAATTGGTCATAATGAACTTTATTCCCCATATTTAATGCATCAGTAGTGACTGATAAAACTAAACGCATGACATGTGCATACTTAGTATAGTAAACCTGTTTGTCTAATTCCTCAACATCCGTTAATCCTGTTGCATAATCACCATAAATGCCTACTAACCCACCTATATTTTCATTTATAGTATCTGCAATGAACTTTTCCGTCCATTCACTGACATTATGCTCTGATATATATTTTCTAACACCTTTAATTCCAGCAAGAATTGTATCCTTCTCATCTTGGGTATCTGCATTGTACCACTCAATTGTAGTTTTAGCGAGAACAGCTTTTGATGAATTAGCAAGTCCACTGTCTTTTGTCGTATCATATAATTCAGTAGGTAACTCCATAGTAGACGAATTGCTATTACTATCTGTCACCACTATTGTTCCAGTATTTATATCCATACTTACATTTACAGTTTTAGTATCACTAGTACCATCAGAATTATCACTCTCAATATTCCCAGGCGTATTGCTATTGTCCTTGCTAGGTTCCCATTCACCATCAGCATTTATATAATATCCATCAATTGTAGTATCATATGCCATAGATCCATTTTCATCACCATAATAATAGTTCCAGCTATCACCATATTTTATCCAGCAGCCAGTTGCCATTTCTCCAGTAGAATAGAAATAGTACCTGTTACCATCTATATCATTTCGGCCAGTTGCCATTGCACCATTAGAATTTAAATAATACCAATTACCTTTGTCTTTTATCCAACCTGTTTGCATTTTTCCATCATCATCAAAATAGTACCATTTACCATCTATTTGCTTCCAACCTGTAACTGCTGTTTTATTAGAACCAACATAATACCAAGTAACATTACCATCATTGTCTTTCTCTTCTTTCCAACCTTCACTTTCTACCCAATCACCGTTATCATCTAAATAATATCCATCAACTGTTCTTCCCCATGCCATAGATCCATCACCATACAAATAGTCCCAATTATCACCATCTTTCAGCCAACCTGTTGCTACTTTGTCATCATTAAGATAATACCTGTGACCATCTTCAAGGTTCCAGCCTGTGCCTGTAACCATTTTACCGCTATTATCCAATAGGTATTCACCAACAGTTCTTCCCCATGCCATAGATCCATTGCCATACAAATAGTACCAGCCCTTACCAGAATCTATCCAGCCTGTTGCCATTTCACCGGTAGAATAGAAATAATACGTGTCACCACCTATATTTCTCCAACCTGTTGCCATTTTTCCATTATCATCAAAATAGTACCAATCATTACCGCATTTCATCCATCCTGTTGCCATTGTGCCATTAGAATAGTAATAGTAATAGCTGCCATCTTCTTCTTCTACCCATTTTGCTTCATTATCATCCATGTTACTTATCCCCTCCTTTGTATAACTTTTAAATTCAAAAAAAACTATATTTTTAGAATTAACTTCTAATACTCCATCTTCGTAAAATATATTTACGGGATTAGTCTTTTTTACTCCCATTTTCATTCCATCTTTTAATTTTTCTACATGCTCCTCATCTAAAGGCTATCCACAAACTTAAATGTTATTGCTATACTTCCACATTCATTGCATTTGATTATATCTGATCTATTTTCTGATGGATATTTAAATTTTCTTACGTCCATTGGCATGTACTTAAAATCTTTTGGAATATTTTTTTTAATTTTTCATCAAAAACTCCTGTTTCTTAAAATTCATAATATATATTTCTAATTTTTACTAGACCACTACAGATATTCTTTTTTTGCTTCTCTCTTTTCGTCAACTATATTTCTCAAATTGTTCATCCTTCCATAGTTTTATAGTTTATATTTAAATTGGCAATTTAAAATTAGTATATAAGTATCTTCTAAAATCGTATTCTTAATTAAGATTACTTTAATTACGTTTAATTAATGTGTAATCCTCTAAAGTTTTCTTTTTTTTACATTTTATTTAAAATGACCCTTAAATTATAGTATATTGATTTTATTTATTCAATATATATTTTCATTTTTTACAATTTGTGTATTTGAAATTAATATTTATCAATATAAATTTACTATTTAAATCAAAATATAGACAAATAAATAGATGATATTTTATAAATTTCATCGGAACAATAACCGATTATCCTATATGTTAATTTTTATAACAATATCCAAATGTTTAGTATATTACAATTCTCATGTTTACTAAATCCAACATAATACTTTTTAATACCACAAATTCACCATATTTAACCTCTAATTATATATAAATCTTTATATTCACAAGTTTTATTATTTCTATATTTATTTTATTTCATAAAACCATGAACTCAACTTATTTTTCAACTCATTACATTGTTCCATTGATAAGTATTGAGTTTCAATCCATACACCTTTACTGTTCCCCCTCACGTAGCACGTAACTCCCTTGAAATACTCTAATATACTATTTATATTAACACCATCATAATTCGCTGAATCGGGCGGTAAATAGTTAGTAATTACATACCCTTTTGATTCAGTTGGCGGTGTAATTGGTATCTTTGAATCAATAGCATTACAGAACCTATATGCAAAGCTTGACCAGCTACAATTATAATATATAGCCATGTCAGTAATACTATCACAAAAGCACATTTCAAAAATTATATTGGGTGCTTGTACGTGGTTCATTTCGTAAAGTCTTTCAAACTTAACACCCCTGTTTTTAAATCCTAATAAACTAAAATTATCACATAACTTTGTGGCATATGAAATCGCCCCACTATTTGCTGAACTAACTAAAGCTTCAACCCCATTTCCAGATCCATCAAAAGCATTCATGTGTAAGCTGATAAATAGATCTACATTCGCATTGTTTGCCTTTGTTGCACCTTCTAATAATTCCCCATTTTGAGTATTGGCATTACTATTGCAATCTATAACAGTATGTCCATATGAAGCTAATACTTTACTTACGTATATAAAAAATTCTTGCATTTGGTCATATTCATTAACTATGCCAACTGCTCCAATACAATTTGCGGAATGTCCGCCCCTTAATCCAATTATCATATTATTGAACCCCCTTATTATCGCTTATTCCTTGTGTACTTGGATCAATTATTATTCCCAATATCATAAGTACCCCTAATATTGAATTTAGTATATCTGCCCAATTACTAGGGAATACGTTCACCCCTAGTAACTGCATAACTCCAACAATGGCACTTATTAAAGCTACCCAAAACCCTTTATTTTTTAATCTTGCTTTTAAATCTATACTCATCTTTTATTCCTACCTTCATTAATTTTATTTTTAATTTCTTTAACATCTTCTTGAATATTCTCAACCAAGTTAAATTTCTCAGCTAAAGTATCCAATAAATTCTGATACCTTGATTCTCTTTCCCCTGTAGTTTTTAAAACATACACCAGTAAACAGGCAAACATTCCATACCCTAATCCCTCTTTTAACGCTATACTTATTAATTCATCCATACCTCACCTACTACCTCAAACTTAAAAAGGGCCATAAAAAAAGACTTCCTAAAAGTCCTATTAATGGCCCATATTTTTTTTTATAATCCTAATTCTTTTTTAACCTTATCTCGCCATAACAAAGGTACTTTATCAATGGTGCTTAATTCTTCTTTTATTCTTCGTACATATATAGCAACCATTACACCACACCTCCTAACATTGATGCTAATTCCACAAGTGCTTGTTCTTGTTCATCTATCCTTTTCTTTAATAAATCTGTTTCATTTAATGGCATATCAATATAAATTGGAACATTGGGAGTTACTGTTACATCAATTTTTTGTAATAGTTTCCCTTCTGGTATTTCAGCTTCCAAATATTGAATTCCACCTTGTGGTTTTACATAACAACCTGCCATTTGTGAAAAAATATATCCCGTGTTGTCATAAATTATTATTGTTTTCATTATTATCATATCCTTTCTAATTTTATTGTCCAAATGCAATCCAATTATAATAATAAGCACTACTACCATATGAGAATGTTACAGTGTTTCCAGATATCTGAATACTTGGTGTAATAGTATAACCATTTATTGCTCTTGAATAAATAGTAGAACTCTTTGCTCCTGCATCATAATTGTTAAGTCCATTCCATGATACTCCTGTTGTTAATCCTATCCATGATGGAGTGTTTAAACCTATATGAACATTTCCAGTACCACTATATCTAGCTATTACTACCGATGGTGTGAATGGTAAGGTAACACTAGTAAACCATCCCCCAGAAGTATTAAAATCACTATACAAAGTACCACTCGCAAATTGTTTTCCACCTAAACTGTTTACCGTAGCACTTCCCGCAACTCCAAAAATATTTTTACCACTTATAATATTTGTAGCTAATAAATTTGCATCACCTAAAATAGTTTGTATTCCCGATAAATATTGCCCTGCTGATATTGTTTGATTCGATGTTCCAGGGGTAATAGTTGCAGCTGCTTTACTTGCAATAGTTCCTGCTATCTTTGATCCATTTGCATATCCAGAATATGAACTTAGCATAGCACCCGCAACAACATTAGCATCGCTCGTTTCAACTACACTCGATTTTCCAGCAACTCCAAATAAGTTTACTCCCGATTTAATATTTGCACTAACTAAGTCTGAATCGCCTGCAACATATCCACTTCCATTATGATACCCTGCCGCAATAAATTGGTTTGTTGCACTTGGTGTAATCATAATTGCACCATTGTTTGGCATTGTTCCTACATATCACCTGTGTCTGTACTTGCTGTTTTCCCAAGGAGAAGGCTCGCCGCAGTTGCGTTTCCAGATGCACCCTCACCCTGTAATATAAAATTTACTCCATCATACCTCAAAGTATAAATTCCAGTTGCTTTTAGGTTTGTTGCATCTGTACCATTAGCTTTTTTAATTCCTTTTGCACCTAGCCCACACCAATCAAGAGTTGATGTGCCTGTACTATCTACACCAAATCTAAGACTAACCGCCATGCCAGCTTTTAATTCCGTAATTGTTGGTGTACTTATTACATATGTATTAGCTGATCCAGTAGTTATTCCTGCATAAGGTACTATTTTAGTATAATCATTTTTGAGTGCTGCTATTGCATCAGCATTGCCTTTTACTGTTTCAGATGTCCAACCTATTCCAGCTAAAGCGTTAATTTGATTTTGTAAACTTCCCGCAACATCTGTTCCTAATTGATTCTTTACAGTATTAAACCAATTAGTAAAGTCATTTTGAAATTGTGTTTCTATTGCCACCATATCAGTATTATATTGACTAGTTTTAGTATTAAACCAACTTTGATATTGATTAAATATTGCGGTGGTGTCTGCTTGTATTAAACTATTTACAATTCCACACTTAGTGGCATCTAGTCTTAAATCTGTTATATTAGCTTGTACTATGTGGATTGTTCCTGCACCTATAGAAATATATCCTATGCTAAGTTCATATGCATCGGCATCCCTTTGCAGGCTTGGTGCAACTGGAGAACTAGCAAAAGCTCCCTTTTTAACTCGTGCTGTAATATTTCTTTCTACTGTATCCATTCTTAATACAATTGTATCTATCCGATTTAATACCCCATCAGCAACTGATATAGGTAATATTAAATCACAGTCATTAATATATACATAACCATTGATCCAAGCTTTACCCGCCTTTATTGTAATGGTCATATCTCCATTACTTAATACTTGCAAATTAGTTGAAGGTGTAGGAAATACACCATTTGTAAGTAAACTATTAAAAAATTCAGCAAAATCACTCGCTTTATATTTTCTATCGCCATTTACTGAATTAAAGAAACTTGATTTTTCCATAATCCACATCCTCTTTTGTTATAATTTTTGTTTTATTTTATCTATTAAAGTTGGTATATTATCGCCAAATGTTATATTTATTGTTTTACCCACTTTCTCATATACTTCCTCTATTTCGCTTATTCTTGCATCTAATTGCAGATTCCACTTTTTAGAGATGCACGTAACTATATCTCCAATGTTAAAATTTGATTTATATTCTAAGTTACTATTGATGTTTATCTTACTATCAAAGGTTTCAACTTCTTTTGTCACCGCCAGTTTTTCGTTGCCCTTACCTATTAATAAATTAAGATAATCAGAATCTGTAATGGTTGTGCTAACACCATTCACTATAATTGTCTTTGATAAGTTTCTTTGATCCACAAATAACTCATACCTATCCAAGCCACTAGCACTTCCAACTGTAGTTAATTTTCTTTCAGTACCCTCACCCATTCCACCAACAAGTGCTAAATTTCTATAGTTATTTAAACTATCTATATATTCTTGTTCAAGGACATTTTCAAATTCTTTTGAAAAAATACACATAGGATTTACCGATTGGTTTATGCTTCTATCAAGTCCCTTATATATATCCAATATAAGTTGTTTATTAGATATATTTAAATTAATCCAATGCCCCAAATTACTTATATTACTTATGTTTTCAAGTTCATCCGCTAGGTTTGTATAAGAGACTTGATAGTTAATTGATTGAGTAAAATTATTTAAATTACCCAACATTAAATTATTAATCTTCCTAGTAACATCACTCGGATTTATGCAATTATGATCCACTAATTGTCTCATTGCTTTTTCAGCACGATCATTAATCATTTCAGTACCTCAAACAATCCACCTGTCCAAATACCCTGTAATGAATTTACCTTTAACAACTAATATTTCTTTTCCTTCAGCATCTTGTTTTAAGTTCCTATATTCAACATAGGCTGCTTCTGAATCATCTTTCTTATAAATTATATTTTCTCTTTGTAATAGATCCAGATTTTCACGAGTCAACGCACAATGTAATTCAAATTCACCGCTTTTATAATATCATCTTACCCATCTAAATGAAGTAAAATTATCTATAATACCATTAAAATTAAGGTTTCTATCAAATATATATAATTCCATAAGCTATGTTCCTAAATATTGTGGTGTATAGTATATTGATACTTCTAAGTACTCAAGGTTTGAATCCGCATTATATCGTATTAAATTATCACCTGTTTTTAATTGCAAAAACACCGATTGAAAATCAATGTAATTGAAAGCATTAGTAATAGTTCCGTTTGCTTTTAATTCCACTTTTTTATTTCCAAACTCGGTGTTTATGGTGATTATTTCGCCGGCTGCCATGGTTTTATTTAGTTTTAATACTTCTTGTGTATTTACATTTCCATGTTGCATTCATGGAAGCTTTAATAGATTGCCAAGATTGCAACAAATAGTTTTTAATATTATCACATGTTGTGGTTATTATTGACTTTATAGATTCCCAAGTTTGGCTAAGTACCTCCTTTATTCCTCCCCAAATCTCAGTGGCCTTTACACTTATGTAATCCCAATTCTGATACAACAATACACCGATAGCAATCAATGCGGTAATAACCCCAACAATAATCGTAACTGGTCATGCAATTGCAGCCATACTAATTGCGAGTACTCCTGCCGCTGCTGAAGTTGCAGTAAATATCGGTGCTATGCCCATACATATTCCAATTAATATTCCGAGTGTTGTTACTATTGCTATAATTGTTGCTGATAATTGCGGATTACTTTGAATCCACCCAGCAACCATGGCTATTATTCCAGCTAAACTTTCATATAATGGTGCTAAAGCTAACTGTAAATCTAACATTGCTTGCTTCATCATAATTGCAGGATCTGAATTTAATTGAGCAGTTGAAGCATTCAATTGATCTTGACCCGCTTTTAGATCAACTGTTGCTCCTTTTGCATTGATCAAAGTGTCAGTTATATTTTTTCCTTGATCTTCATACATTGTCCCGAAAATCGCAACCCCTAGAGCATTCTTTTTAGTTTCATCATCAACACCTTGTAATGCAGTTGCAATTTCAGTCATGGCTTTAGAACCACCTTCTCCACCTGCAGCTACAGCCTTTCCCCAATCTTGTAATTGCTTTGATGAAATAGATGTACCAGCGATTAATCCTTCCATTGCCTTTGGTACTGCTTGACCAAATTCAGCAACCTTAATTCTACCTTCTTTAAGTCCATCCATTAGATTGTCAATATTCCAAGTTCCTGTATTAACACCAGCTGCAAATAACGCTTGTATTTCCTCCGCATTATATCCCGCCATTTTAAGCTGAGTTCCGTATTCCTGTATAATATCAATTTGATCTGGTGGGAAACCTGTTTTTAGTAATGAATTTATTAAGGCCAATGCTTCATCATTAGATATCCCTAACGTTTTTGAAAGTTGACTAGATTTCTGTATTAATTCAGTAAAATCCACACCAGAATATGCAGCTGCAATTGTGGCTGCTCCTCGTACTGTTGCTGCATTTGCTTCATCGCTGGCATCTTTATTTAATGTCCATTGGGTGCGAACTCCTTCGAGAGCAGTTTCTGCGTCTATTCCATAACTAGAAACTGTATTAATGGCATTCTTTACAGATACAATTGATTCTTCTGGAACTTCCATGGAGACTCTGATTTTTGTATCAAGACTACTTGTATCCAATGCCTTTTCTATTACATCTTTTATTCCCATGCCTGCCGCTGCACCAGCTATAAGGTTTGTTAATTCTCCACCTGATCCTTTTATAGATTCTTCAGCACCATCTGATTCTTCCGCTACTTGAGATAAATCATTTTCAACAGTTTTTAGAGATGATGCATCGTCAACTTTTGCTAGAGTTTGTTTTAATTTACCTAATGATGTTTCTGTATATTCAATCTCCCGCCTAAAAGCTCTATACTGTGATTCTGCTATATCCCCACGTTCAAACTGTGCTTGTACTTGTTGCTCCGCCTCTTTAAGCTGATTTAATTTGTTACTTGTAGCTTCAATTTGTTCAGATAATAACTTTTGTTTTTGTGCAAGCGCCTCCACATTACCCGGATCAAATTTTAATAATCTATCTACATCTTTTAATTCTTTTTGAATGTCCATACTTTGCTTAGTAACATCAGATAATGCCTTTTGAAGCCCTGTAGTTGATCCATCAATTTCAATAGTAATTCCTTGTATTCTACTGCTTGCCATTTGTTCACCTCACTTTTAAAACATGTCAAATTCCTTTTGGCCTGCTACCTTTTTTTGACTTCCCTGTGGCTTGTTCATTTTTATATATTCTTCTATGTAATCCAAGCACATCCCCACTGTCATATCCTCAAGATCTGCTCTATATAAATCACATTTTCTGCATAATAAAATGAATGATTCAGTAGTTATTACTTCACCATTCATTTCATCAACATTTTCTATTTTTTTTTACTTTGAATACTTGAAACTATAAGGTCTTGAATTTGTGGGATAATTTCAAATAAAGGGAACTCATCAAAGTCATCTAACCAAGTAAGTGGCTCTGGAATACTTTTATCCGCTGTTTTAGCCAAAGTCCATATTATATTATAAAATACTTCAAAATCAACACTCTCTAAAGCTTCATAATTAGAATTATCATTTTTAAATACATTTAATTATTTCAGCAAAGTAATCTTTCCCAAATTGTGCTTTAAATCGTAGTGGTGTAGCTGCAGTCGATTTAAAACTTATACTTTTATTATCTATTTGTATAGTTTTCTCCATTTATAAAACCTCCATTATATAACTGCTTTTTCATATACGTTTGTATACCAAGCTTCATAAATTAATGCTGGTGTACTAGGTGTTGTTTTTGTTTTAACAGGTTTGAGAATTTCAGAATTATGTGGTTTAAGATGGTGTGATATAGATTTCGATACTAGGTATTTAAGTGTTAGCCATCAAGTTCTAAACGATAAAGAAAATAAAACTTTAATATTTACAGATAAATTAAAAACTAATACCAGTTATAGAAAAATATCATTACCTAAAGTATTAATTAATTATTTGAAATCTATTAAGGGTAATGCACTTGATACTGATTTTATTGTTTTAAGTCGTAATGATACAATGTGCAGTCCTAGAAACTTATCAATGAATTTTACCAAATCAATATGTAAATATAAAGATTCATTTGAGGAATTAAAAGAATATAAGCAAAAGAAATACATAGATGACTATATGCAATTAAAACAGA
>JAEHJW020007591.1_pt1 | contig 10518 bp, 15 predicted proteins | sample 9271431 | NCBI WGS metagenome assembly JAEHJW02
GACGCTATCGCTGCTCGAGCGCATGTGCCTGTGGGCGCAGTACCGGGCGGACGATCACGGTTTCGCGCAGCGGTACTGCAACGGCCACGGGCTGCGCAATCGGGACGCTTGGCATTCCTGTCAGGTCCGCGGGTTGCAGATGCTGAAAAACCGCTTGCAAGCCACGCCGATTCTGTGATAATTGAGGGTAACTGATCGACCGGGGTCAGCGCGGCATGCCGGATGGCAGGCCGCAGCGCCTCCGAAGAACGATCCAAACCGCCCACGAGGCGGTTTTTTCATGCCCGGTGTCCTCCGGAAATCATCCCGCAGCAGGCTCCCGCAGGCGCTCAGTGAGCGCATCAAGCGCTGCAGCACGCTCTTGCGCGAGTCGTAGCAGATCGACGTACACCCCGGATGGCATGGGATATACCCCAGCAACCCAGCGTCGCACCGTGCGGTCGGACACCTGCAGATCACGGGCGAGCGCGGACTGCCACTGAGACCCGTACAGGGCCTCTCCGACCTCTACAAGCAAGCGGCTCACAGTTGATAGTCGCGCTCAACATACTCGCGAGATCCGAGCACATACCAGCCGACGATGTTGGTGTTCGGCATCTTGCCGTATATGTGCACGTCATTTCCGGCCAGCCGGTATTTGCGTGCTCCGTAATCCCTGCGCAGCAACTCGCGCAGTTTGTTTTCGCGCTGCCGAGCGTAGATCGCGGCGGTTTGATCGTATGTTGCACCCATGATGGGCCTCCTGTTGCTAGTTCGCGCGGGCCTGATTGCCCTGCGCATGACCAAATATTAGGACATCGCATTGTTGTCCGCAAGTACGGACAAGCCTGTTTTACACAAATTTACAACTCCCTAGCCGGGCTTGGGCAGAAAAAGCGCGGCAGCCCGTGATGCACGCCTCCGGCCATGACTCCTCAGCCGGGTAGATGGATGTAGGCACGCGGCAACACCAAATACAACCATGGCAGCCACCCCGAAGAAGCGCGCAGCAAAGACGGCGGGGAAGGGAAAAGGTGCGGCCGGGAAGTTGACGCTCAAGCAGCGCCGGTTTGTGCTGGAGTACATGAAGGACGGCAACGCCACGCAGGCCGCCGGCCGGGCCGGGTATTCCGACCCGAATATCGGGCGCCAGCTCATCACGAAAAATAACGTGGCCGCAGCCATCGCTGCGGAACGCGCCAAGATCGAGCCGAAACTCGAAATGACCCGCGACGAGTTCCTGGCCCGCTGGCGGCGTCAGTTCGTTGCGGACCCGCGCGATCTGGTCGAGTACAAGCGCGGCAACTGCCGGCACTGCTGGGGGTTGAATCACGCCTACCAATGGACGACAGCCGAGCTGCTGGAAGCGCAGCAAAAGGCCGTCGACGCCGGCAAGCCGATGCCCGATGAAACGGGCGGTGTCGGATTCGTGCGCAGTCGACCGCCGCATCCGGATTGCCCGGAATGCGGAGGCGAAGGGTATGGCCGCGTCATCATCCGCGACTCACGCGACCTCTCGCCTGAGGCGGCTGCGCTGCTGGCCGGCTACAAGCGCACGAAGGACGGCGAGGAAGTCGTGATGCACAGCCAGCAGAAAGCGGGCGAAACGCTGGGCAAGATCATGGGTTGGCTGGATGACCGTCCGACCGTGAAAGTGGATGTGGCCGTCGACGCGCGTCAGCGTCTGGCGTCGGCACTGGAGCGCATCCCGAAGGCGCCCTGATGCGCCTGCGCGACCGAATTGCGGCGATGTCGCCGGCGCAGCGGTCCGCGCTCGACGCCGACATCGCGACATGGCCGCCCGAGGAAATCGAGGCGCTGGCGCATGACTGGCGCGAGCTGCTGGCGCGCGATGACCAGCTTCCACCCCCGGGCGACTGGACAACCTGGCTCCTGCTGGCCGGTCGCGGCTTCGGCAAGACGCGCACCGCTGCAGAGTGGGTGCGCATGCAGGTCGAGGACAAGACCGCGTCACGCATCGCCCTCGTCGGGCCGACTGCGGCGGACGTGCGCGACACGATGATCGAAGGGGAGTCCGGCTTGCTGGCGATCTTCCCGCCACATCAGCGCCCGGTGTATGAGCCCAGCAAACGCCGCGTGACGTTTCACACGGGCGCGATCGCGATGACGTATTCGGCCGAGGAGCCGGATCGCCTGCGCGGGCCGCAGCACGACGCCGCCTGGGCTGACGAGCTGTGCGCGTGGAAGTACGCCGATACGTGGGATCAACTGCAGTTCGGCCTGCGCCTCGGTCGGCATCCCCGGCAGGTTGTGTCAACGACGCCACGGCCGACAAAGCAGCTCCGCGAGCTGATCGCCGACCCACGAACAGCGGTGACGCGCGGCAAGACACTGGACAACGCGCAGAACCTGGCGGCGGCGTTCCTAGCGGCGATCAAGGCGAAGTACGAAGGCACGCGCCTCGGCCGTCAAGAAATGAACGCCGAGATCCTGGACGACAACCCGGGCGCGCTGTGGCAACGTTCCGCATTCGACGCAACGCGCGTTCAGCATCCACCGACGATGCGGCGCATCGTGGTCGCCGTGGATCCTGCGGTGACGAGTTCGGACAACAGCGACGAAACCGGTATCGTGGTCGCTGGGCTGGGTGAGGACGGCCGCGGATATGTGCTGGATGATCTGACGCTGCGTGATACGCCGAGCGCGTGGGCCGAGTTGGCCGTGCGCGCGTATCACCACTACCGCGCCGATCGGGTGGTCGCCGAAGGCAACAACGGCGGCGACTTGATTGAGACCGTCATGCGTGCCGTCGACGCAAATCTGTCGTTCAGCCGCGTGCACGCCCGCGTCGGCAAATTCAGCCGCGCCGAGCCGGTCGCGGCGCTCTATGAGCAGGGCCGCGTGTCGCACGTCGGGAGCCTCCCGAAGCTCGAGGATGAATGCTGCGAGTACGACCCGACGACCGCGAAGCAGTCGCCGAACCGCATGGATGCGCTGGTGTGGGCGCTCACTGAGCTGATGCTTTCCGACCCGAACAACACCTTCTTCGCGTGACCGCATGGGACTTCTGACCGACATCCGACTCTGGGCCGCGCGCCGCCGGTACCAGCCGGAGCGCGAGTCCCTGGCGTACCCGAAGCTGGTCAGCTTGATGGGGCAGAACCGCACGCTGGGGACGCCGAAGCCGACGCCGACGAACCTGCGGTACTTCTCGCGCACGATCTATGCACGGCGCGCGATCAACGCGATCAAGAACCCCATCGCCGCCCTGGAGTGGACGGTCGAGCCGGATGGCGTCAAAGGCAAGAGCGTTGAAGCGCAGGCCGAGGTGGTCGCGGCTTGCCTGCGGCAGCCGAACGCGGCGGACAGCTTCCGATCGCTGCTCGAACAACTCATCGAAGATGCCCTGGTGACGGGCGCCGGCGTGCTCGAGCATGCGCAGAGCAGCGACGCCGCCCGGCCGCTGTGGATCTGGCCGGTGGACGCAACGACGATCCGGCCCGTCATCAAGTGGGATGGCAACCCGAAATCGGTACGTTTCCTGCAGGCGCTGGGCTACACGGGCGGCTCGATCCTGGCGGACCTCAACGCCAAGCAGTTGTCGGCCGAGGACATCGTCTACATGCGGATCAACCCGAGCAGCGAGACGCCCTACGGCTATGGTCCGCTGGAGATCGCCTACGACGCGATCAGCTGGAAGCTCGGCGTCGGGCGCTACGCGGCGAACGCGGCGAGCAACGCGCAGCCGCAGAACATGATCTACGCCGGCCAGGTCGCGAGTCAGGCCGAAATCCTGGCATTCCGTGCGTACTGGCGCAACGAGGTCGAAGGCCAAGGCCAGACGCCGATCCTCGGCGGCCCGATCGAGCCGAAGGCGATCCGTCTGCACGCTGGCACCGACGACGCGCTTTATCTCAAGTGGCAGGCGTTCCTGATCCGCGAGATCGCCACGGCGTTCGATCTGAGCCCGCAGAACCTCGGCATCGAGGCCGACGTCAATCGCAACACCTCGGAGGTTGCGGAGGACCGCGACTGGGACATGGCCATCAAGCCGATGGCGCACCTGGTGCAGTCGCACATCAACCGCGACATCATCCAGGGACGCCTCGGCCTGACCAACATCCGGTTCAAGTTCGAAGGTCTCGACCGCGAGGACGAGGCCGCGACCGCCGACATCCTCGGGAAGTATTACCAGATGAATGCGCTCACCCCCACGATGATCTGCGATCGTCTGGGAATCGCGCCGCCGAAATCCCCCTGGGCGGACAAGACCTGGGCCGATGTCCAGATCGCCATGAAGGCCGCGCAAGGCTCGAAGCAGGTCGACGATCCTGCGCTCAACACTCCGACCGGAGAAAGCAATGCCGATTGACATCCACACCATCGAATCCCCCGACGGCGCCACCCCGGCGCGCACGGACCGCGCCGTGATCGGCTTCCTGCCAGGCGTGGCGAACGCGGCCGGCAGCGGGGCCGGTGCCGCCGTCACGGTGGCCGTCACGGGCCTCGTTCTTCCGCCGTCGTACTCGGTCGTGGTCAACCCAGGACAGGATGCGACCTGGTTCGTCTCGCAGTCCAGCAAGACCGGAGCCGGGTTCACCGTGACGTTGAATCCCCGCCTCGCCGCGAACACTCTCGCCGCCGGCGCGATCGACATCACCATCCTGGGCTGACCATGGCGCGCCCGTCGAAAGTCGAGGCCGTTGCCGAGCAGTCGGCCAAGCAGCCCGAGTTGAGCGTGTCCGAGCATCTGGCGCAAGCGCTGGCCGAATCGTCCAGCGACACCGCTCTGCGGGCGATCCAATCGGCGCTCGCCGACCTGAAAGCGCGCGCACACATGGCCGATGGCGTCGTGCCCGATTCGCTGGTGCGCGCTATTCGGGCGATCTGAAGGAGCCACCATGGCTTTGACGAAAGAACAGCGCGACGCATTGCCCGATTCGGACTTCGCCGTCCCCGGCAAGCGCGCGCTCCCCATCCACGACCGCGATCACGTCAAGATGGCCTGGTCGATGCTCGACCACACCAAGGGCTTGAGCGATGGCGAGAAGGCGCAAGCCAAGCGCCGGATCTTGCGCAAGGCGCACGAACTCGGCATCGACACGGCGGACTGGGAAGCCCACCAGTCCGCACGGCTGGATATGCAGCCGCCAGGCGAGAACGACGGCGGCCTCCACGCCATGCACTTCGAAGCCATGGCGCTGGAGGTTCCCGAGGTGCCGGGCCATCCGAACCGGGTGCCGTTCTCCGGCATCCTGACGCGCGTCGACGAGCCCAGCGACAAGCCGGTGGGCGGCGCGAACGGCAAGCGCGTGCTGATCCCGAAGGCGGTCGCCGAGGCTGCGCTGGCCAGCCTGCTCGGCATGGGCGTCGACTACCAGCCGAATCTCTCCGGGCATGACCCGCGGAAGAAGATCGGCGTCATCACCGGCGCGACCGTCGAAGGCGACGGCGTGCACATCGAAGGTTTTCTGTACGGCGCGGACTTTCCGGCCGTGGTGGCTGAGATTCAGTCGAAGAAGGCGCTCCTGGGCTTCTCGTATGAGGCTCAATCGCACGTCAACGACTGGAACAGCGACCCGGTCGAGGTGACGAGCTGTGTTTTCACTGGCGCTGCGATCCTGTTCAAGAGCGCTGCCGCCTACACCACAACCTCACTCGAGGCGTCCGCCTCATCGGAGATCGATATGACCAAGGAAGAACTGCAGGCCATGCTGGCCGAGGCCATCAAGCCGCTCGCTGCCGAAGTTCAGGCCATCAAGGCCAGCGCCGGCAAGCTCGAGGCGGCCAACGTGCTGCACAAGGTGAAGAAGCACTCGGATGCCCTGCGCACCTGCGCGGACGGCATGGAAGCCGAGGGCATGGGTGGCCACGAGCGCCACGGCCACGTCGCCGTGCTGCGCCGGATGGCCGACAAGATGGAAGCCGAGGCCGTCCTGGGCAAGCTGCCGCACATCTGGAACGACCACAACTGGATAGATGCCGCAGCCGATCCCGAAGCGAAGGCCAAGGACGATCGCCTCGTCGCGCTCGAGGCCGAGCTCAAGGATCTGAAGGCCAAGGCGTTCGCCGCCAGCGCCGCGCCGACCAAGCCGACCGACGCTGCTCCGGCCGAGAAGCCCGGTATGCAGCCGGCGCCCGCGAAGTCCGACGAGATCCTGGCGCTTGACGCCAAGCTCAAGGCGTCCGGCGCGTCGATCGCGCAGCGCCTGACGGCGATCACCGCCGCGCGCATGGGCGTCAACGCCTGATCCATCCCCCAAGACCTTCGAGACAGCCGCCTCCGGGCGGCTTTTTCATGCCGCAAAGGAATTCAAAATGCCCGAAGCCAAGATGATGACCCTGCAAGCCGCTGCCGACTACCTCGGCACCGGCGCCATCGAGGTGAACGAATACGAGCCGGTCATCTCGGACATCGTTCGCCGCAGTTCCGTTGCCCTGCAGCGGTTCAAGTCTGTGCCGGCCACCGGCCAGCCGCACCGCTACTTCGACCAGACCGCCGTCGCGCAGGCGGCGTTCCAGTCCACCGGTGGACAGGGAAGCACCGCGATCAGCCCGACCGCGACCGGGCCGACCCGGACCGAGCGCCCGGCGTTCATCAAGGCGGTCGTCGCGCAGTCGAACATCGCGCTGTTCGACAAGATGGTGACCCAGCAGCAGAAGAAGTTCGCCGGTGTCGTCGCCAAGGACATCGAGGACATCGTGAGCGGCATCAACATCGCCCGCGCCTCGAACATCTGGAACGGCAACGACACGAGTCTCGGCACGCCGACGACCGTCCAGTACATGGGGCTGCTCTCGCAGATCAGCACCCAGTACCAGGTCGCGGTGGGCGCGTCGATCATCGACGCCCTGAAACTCGCGGTCGCCGAACTCGTTGGCCAACCTGGCTTCAATCCGAATCCGTCGGCGATCTACGTCAATCCGATCCTGGGCAACTACATCGACCAGGAAGCCAAGGCCGGCCAGATCTTCCTGAACGAGGTCGAGGTCGTCGCCGGCGTCAAGGTCAAGGCGATCAGCACCCAAGCCGGCTACCTTCCGCTGATCGGCGACGCGTTCCTGCCCGCCGCCACCGCGGCCGCCTACGGCTTCTCGGCGCCCCCGGCCGGCAACAAGAACTACTTCGCCGCGATCGTCATGGAAGACGAGATCGAGATGCCGTACGTCAGTGGCGAGACCGACAACCCGAACCCGATGCTGTTCCAGCTCGGCCTGACCGGGAACCTGTCGGGCCAGTTCGTCGGCGTGAAGTTCGACGCGGTGATCGCCAAGCAAGCGGGCTACGCGCACGCGGTGGTCGCCGTCTACCGGCCGTAATCTGGTCGGCTCGCAACGAGGGCGCCTTCGGGCGCCCTTTTTCATTTCAGCAGGAGAAGACATGCGCGTGTACCACGAGGTCCGCCACAAGCGGCACACCCTGATCGTCAGCCCCGGCAAGGAGTTCCCGAACGTCTCCGAATGGAAGGACGCGCAGGGCAACCCTCTGACGCTGACCGTCGAATTCGTGGCCGGCGTCGCGCGAGTGCCCGACAACCTCGGCGACTACCTGCTGGACAAGGGCCTCGCGCAGTCTTCGCCGATCATCCTGCCGCCCTCGGTCAGCCAGGAGATCGCGCGGCGCGGCCCGCGTCTCATCGAAGCGCCGAAGGCGGCGTAACCGGAAGCCGTCATGTCCCTCGAAAACTCGCAGGCCAACGTCCACGCGATCACCGACGCCGGCCCCCCGGTGCAGGTCTACATCCCGCTCACGGGAACCGGCGCGCCGGTGTTCACCGCCGGAACGTCGCAGGTCATTCCGTCCGGCGGCTATCCGCGCATCGCGATCACCGTGACGAGCTCGATCGGCGGCACGCTGTCGGTGCAGCGCTTCCTAGACGCGGCCGGAACGATCCCGCAGGGCGCCCCGGTCACGCAGGCATTGACCGCGGCCACCTCGGCGACGCTGAACATCACCGACCTGGCGCCATGCCAGTCGTTCACGGTTGGCGTCCCGAGCGGCGCGACGCTGACCAACGCCGCGGTACTGCTGCAGAGCCGGTAAATGGGCGCTCTCTACCTGCAGGGCGCCGACCTGACGGCCTTCGGTGTTCCCAATGCCACCGGCGCACAGATCCAGCAGGCCAGCAGCCAGATCGACGTCTTCCTGCAGCGCCGCGAGGGGTTGCTGTGGATGCCAGACGCCAACGGCATGCCGTGCTACATGGCCGGCATGTCGCCGGAACTGGCGCTGGCGCTGACTGCGCCGATCGCGCCGGGCGAGAACGTGACGGCAACCGTCTCGGGTCCGACCGCGATGCTGCAGCCGGGCGCGGTCCTGATCGCCGATCGCGCGACCCAGGCGAGCACCGAAGCGCTGGTGGTGCGCTCCGTCACCGGGCAATCGGTGATCTTCGCCAATGTGCAGTTCGCGCACGCGGCAAGCGCGCCGCTTGAGACGGGCCTGACCATCGTCGAGCAGCGCACGATGCCGGAGAACCGCCCGCTCACGATGCTGGCGCAGACGCCGGTGATGAACCTGATCTCCGGCGTGGGCCGCTACGGCTACATGCGCCGCGGCCAGGATTCGGTCGGCTCGATCGATACCTACAACCTGCTGGCGGTGATGTCGAAGTTCGGTGGTCCGCCGGCGTGGGAAGCCTGGACGCCACAGGCCAACAACATCGATCCGCAGACCGGTGCGGTGTGGGTGCCGGCCGGCGTGCTGCTGGCCTACTACACCGAGGTGCGCATGCACTACGTCGCTGGGTGGAAATACACCGGACTGCCCAGCGACATCAAGCAGGCGTGCGCCAACATCATCGCGAACATCGCGGCGACGGCCGGCATCCCCACCACCGCGCAGAAGGTCGCGGCCGGCGACACCAGCTTCCAGCGGTTCAACGCACAGCCCGGCGTCTTGAGCAGCCTGATTCTCGACGACGACACCAGGGCGCTGCTGCTGCCATACCGCGCCAACGTCTTCGCCTGATCATGTCGTTCCTCTACCCACGCACGGTTTCCGTCCAGCGGCCGGGCGCATCCGTTCCCGGCGTCGGATTGCAGGCATACAGCGCCCCGACCGTTGCGCCCGTCGTCGCGACCGGCCTCCCGGCATCGATCCAACTCAAGAAGGAGGTCGGGACGCTGCCGGCATCGTTGCCTGGAGATGTGAGTCGCCGCACGTACTGGAACATCTTCGTGCGCTGCGCGCTGGGGACGGTCCTGGATCGCGATGTCATCATCGATGACGCCGGCGTCCGGTACCAAGTCACCGGCGCCTACTGGAACTCGCTCGGCTACGCCTGTCTCTGCGAGCGCCTGGAGTCGTAATGGCCGATTTGTCGGATGTGAACGCCACGCTCGCCGCGCTGGCAGCCGCGGCGGTCTATCCGAGTGGCACCGCGCAGCCCAGCGTCGCCGGAATCGCCGTGACCATCGCGCCCGGCTGGCCGCAGCCGGCGCAGCTCGATCAGATCGTCGGCGCGGGAAACGGCTACGTCAGCATCTACCCGCTGCCGGGAATGGATGCCAACACGACGCGGTTCGCGCAGGACGAATGGACCGATGTCGTGCCGCCGGCGCAACTCACCATGACGGTGAGCGGATATTCGACGGTCACCATCGGCGGCACGATCAACCCCGGGGAAGCCGCGGCGATCGAGTGGAACCGCAACTACATCGCGCACGCGGTGACCGCCGCGGACACGCTCGCCACCGTTGCGGCAGCGCTGGCGGCGCAGATCCCCGGCGCGTCGGCTTCCGGCCCGGTCATCACGTTGCCGGCAGACACCTTCCAGATCATCGCCCGCGTTTCGGTGCCGGTTCCGGTGCTGAACGAGATCGCGCGGCAGGAGCGCGTGTTCAGCATCACCGTTTGGGCGCCGACGCCGACGGCGCGCGACAAGCTCGCCGCAGCGATCGACGTCGCCCTCAAGCGCAACGTGCGCATCACCTTGCCTGACGACACCACGGGCCTTTGCCGGTACCGCGGGACCGTCGAGACCGACGAGTTGTCGAAGATCCTGATCTACCGGCGCAGCCTGAACTACTCGGTCGAGTACGGAACGGTCCTCACCGACCAGACCAACACCGTCACCGGCTTCCAAGGCAGTGGCGTGGAGTTCCTGATATGAGCCTGCAACTCCTGGCAGCCCAGGCGCTGCGGCGCGCGACGGCACGACATGCCGGGCAGAACGCAACGCCGATCGTCTGCGACGACATCAAGCGCGACGTGCTGGCCGATCTGGCCGCGCAGGGGCATCCGCTCTGGCACGCCGCGCACCGAATCCGCGTCGAGTTCCTGGACGGCCAGCGGCCGAACCTCGTCATTCCGCCGGAGCTGCTCAAGCTCCACTGATCCCACCCGACTCATCACCGGCCGCCTTCGGGCGGCCTTTTCTTTTTCGGAGCGCTGAAAATGCCCGTCTACCAGTCCTCGCAGTTCAATTCGACGGCCGCCGGCGCGCCGGATCTCTACGTCGTCATCCAGCCGCCGCAGCAGACCTACGTCAACGGCATCCCGTCCGATGGACTGGGCCTCGTGGGCGTCGGCTCGTGGGGCCCGGTCAATCAGCCGGTCACCATCACCGGGCAGCC
>JAEHJW020006033.1_pt1 | contig 10491 bp, 10 predicted proteins | sample 9271431 | NCBI WGS metagenome assembly JAEHJW02
GAGGCTGGAATGATCGGACTGAATCGTGGATTAGTCTCGGACCCAGCTGCACCTTTTGGTGGAGTGAAGCAGAGTGGGCTTGGCCGTGAAGGTGGGCAAGAAGGGGTGCTTGAGTACACCGAGGCGAAGTACATAGCTACCTCCTGGTCTTAGTAGACCGTTTTGTCATGACAGCTCTGGCCATCGTAGCCTCGATCTCGCGGCTACGATGGTGACATGGCTTCGACGTTCTGGATCTGGCGACCTAAGTGCCGCTGCTGAGTACCGTCGATCAACTCGACTTTGCCCCTAGTCGTGCCTTGGTAGCGGGGGTGTCTGGGTCTGGGAAGTCGAGCTTGTGTCGTAGGCTGAGTCGAAAACTAGATCTGACCTACGTAGAGCTAGATAGTCTCTTTCACGGGCCGAACTGGAGCGTGTTGCCAACCTTTGAGCTTGAAGTAGATCGTTTTATCGCTCAGAATCGCTGGGTTACTGAGTGGCAGTACGATGTCGTGCGCGAACGCCTACTAGCCCGTGCCCAACTGCTGATCTGGCTCGACTATCCGTTGCACGTGGTTATGAGGCGAGTAGTGCTTCGTACGCTGATACGTGGGTTTGCCCATCAGCCGCTCTGGAACGGCAATGTCGAGCCACCGTTTTGGACTATTTTCAACAACCCTGAACATATCGTGCGCTGGGCCTGGCGCACACGATCGAGCTATCCGCCACGGATCCGTGAGATCTTGTTAGAGCGCCCGCAGCTACCCATCCTGCGACTCACCCGCCCAAGTCAGGCTGATGAGGTGGTGGCAGCACTTGATTACCACCAGCGCTCGTCGACTACGAGCTAGAACCTTTGGGGCGTGTGATCGTTGGCAGGCTGAGATGGATTTGGGCCAGCTGTCGATGGAATACCAACTAGCGAGGCTAGAGGCCCCCCTCGTAGGGGAGACCGAGATCAGGGGCGCTGACTAGGGCTACGAACGGAATCGGCGCAACGACTGAGGCGGCACTTCCGCCGCGATCTACCACCGCAAGCGCCTGCACGACCGTCGCTCCGGTCGCCTCGACCGCCTCTATGGCGGCCTGTAACGAGGTTCCGCGTGAAGGGGTATCTTCAACGACACAGACGCGGTCTCGGCTGCTCAAGTTCCCAGCGATGCGACCACCCTGTCCATACTCTTTGACCTCCTTGCGAACCGAGAAGGCACTCAGTCTCCGCCCCTCGGACTGCGCGATCGCTGCGGCTGCAAATGCGATTGGGTCTGCCCCCATGGTAAGTCCACCGATGGCGGTCACCTCTTCTAAGACTACGGCCAGCGCGAGCTGGGCGGTGTGAAAGAGGATAGGAGGTCGGCAGATGGCTCGTTTGGTGTCGATGAACCAGGTTGATTTGGCGCCAGATTTCAAGACAAAGTCGCCGTAGGTGATCGCATGTTCCTTGATGCTTGCAATCAGCTCAGCTCGGGCTGCAGCTGCGTTCGCGGTCGTTAGCTCCATCGTGCTCGTTCGTCTCCTTCTAAAACGTGACCGATCTCTACGGCTCCAGGATAGGAGCCAAGCACCGTAGTCACGTGGGTTGGCGCCACTACCAACGCCATGCCAACACCGAGGTTGAAGGTGCGCCGCATCTCGTCGAGTGAGATAGCGCCGTCCTCCATCAGTTGAGTGAAGATCGAAGGCCATCTCCATGCGTTCGGGTCAATGACAGCGCTTAGCCCTTCTGGGATGACCCGAGCGAGGTTGTTGACTAGGCCACCACCGGTGGTGTGGCTTGCGGCGTGCAGGAGTGACCGATCGACGAACTCGAGCATTATGGGTGCGTAGAGCACGGAGGGTTCGATTAGCGCCTCATAGAGGGTGTGCTCGCGGGTGGAGGCTCGCCCATCTTTAACCCCGGATAGTAGGTCCGCATAGACCGCACGCACCAATGAGAAGCCGTTTGAGCGCAGGTTTGGCGACGGGAGCCCGATGATTCGGTCGCCGGCCGCTACTCGTTCGGGCCCAATCGCAGTGGCTGGATCCATCAGTCCAACCGCAAAGCCAGCAAGATCTACCTGATCGGGGGCCATCGATCCTGGATGCTCGGCGATCTCGCCTCCGATAAGTGCCGTATTAGCTGACTTTAGAGCCGTCGCCATCGAGGCCACCAAGGTGGCGATCAGCGATGGTTCGTTCTTGCCAACCGCGATGTAGTCGAGAAAAAAGAGTGGCCTAGCCCCTGTGCAGACGAGATCGTCAAGACACATCGCGACGAGATCCTGGCCGATTCCTTCCCAACGACCCGCGACCCGCGCCACCTCAGTTTTGGTGCCGACTCCGTCGGTCGTGGCGACGAGGACGGGCGCGCCTTCATCTCCAAGTCGGAACAGACCACCAAACCCCCCTAGGTCTGAGATCACCTGAGGGTTGTAGGTGCTCTTGACCAAGGCAGATATCGCCTTCACCGCCTCCTCGGCGTTGACAAGGTCGACGCCTGCTTGCTGATAGTCCACGGATGTCCTTTCTAGAGCACCTGTTGACCGGCGAGATGGGTGCTGAGTTCGACCGGATAGTTGCCCGTTAAGCAGGCGTCGCAGAATCCCTCTGGGGTTCCGATCGCCTTCCGGAGATCGCCGAGCTGGAGGTAGGCGAGGCTGTCAGCACCGAGAATTTCATTGATCTCCTCGACGCTGTGATGGGCTGCGATTAGATCGGGCCGATTTGGGGTATCGATGCCATAGAAGCAGGGCCAGCGATAGGGTGGGGAGGAGATGCGGAGATGAACCTCGGCCGCGCCTGCTTGCTTGAGAAGACGAACTATTGATTTGGTAGTCGAACCTCTCACGATCGAGTCGTCGACCACTACTACTCGCTTGCCTCGTACGTTCTCCTCGAGTACGTTGAGCTTGCGACGTATCGCGTCTTGGCGGCTCTTTACTCCTGGATTGATGAAGGTCCGCCCGATGTAGCGGTTCTTTACGAGGCCCTGGCCGTAAGGAATACCGGAGGCGAGTGCGTATCCTTCCGCGGCCGGGACTCCCGAATCGGGTACCCCCATAACCATATCGGCGGCCACAGGTAGTGTATGAGCAAGGTACTCACCCATCGCACGTCGGGTGCCATGCACCTCCTTGCCGAGCAGTTTGCTATCCGGTCTCGCAAAGTAGACGAACTCGAAGATGCAAAGATGTGAGGGTTGCGGTTCAGCCGAAGGGAAGCTATGAGCGCCTTCGGCATCGATAATGACGATCTCGCCAGGGTCGATCTCGCGGACAAATTCGGCGCCAATAACGTCTAGAGCTGGAGACTCAGAGGCGATCACCCAACCGTTAGGAGCAATCGTGCCCAGGCACAGAGGTCGAAAGCCGTCGGGATCGCGAGCACCAACGATCCGCTCTCCATCGAGCATGGCAAGCGAGTAGGCGCCACGGAGTTCGGAGAGAGCGTCTCGTATAGCCTTTGCGTAGGCTTCGGTGCCGCTTGGTCGTGTGCGAGCCACCGAGACCGAGACGAGCTGGGCGATCAACTCGGTATCAGAAGGTTGTCGAGCGATGGTGTCGAAGAGTCGATCGACAAGCTCGTGTGAGTTGGTCAGGTTTCCGTTGTGGGCTACAGCGATACCGTACTCGCCGCTGGCACGAAAGATAGGTTGGGCGTTGTGCCAACTACGGTCGCCAGCGGTGGCATAACGGGTATGCCCGATCGCCATGTCGCCTGGCAAGGAGGCGAGCGTTGAGTCATCGAACACTGCGCTTACAAGGCCGAGGTTCTTGATCACCGTAACTTCACCGTTTTCGGCGACCGCCATGCCAGCTGACTCTTGTCCGCGATGCTGTAGCGCATAGAGACCATCGAAGGTGAGATAGGAGACAGCCTCGTTCGGCAAGGAGATACCAAAGACCCCACACGCCTCCTCCGGATGGTCACGTTCTAGCTGATCGTGCTCCGGATGGTTGTTCTGAGGATCTTCGATCACGGTATGTAAAGCCTACCAGCTATTGAACCTAGAACGATGGCTCCCACAGTTTTCTTGTTGTGCCTCTTGATGTAGCGCCGGATATGGCGTCGGATTCGGATAGTGGGTGCCACTTGAAGGAGGTCTTTTTGGCGGCGCCCTGGCTGAGAGCTCGAGTCTCTAGCCTTTTATGGATTTGTCGACATATTCAGTCTAAGCGACGCTCGATTGTGATACCATGCTCTGCATGGTAGCGATTCTTGGCTGCGAATGATGGCACTAGCGGCGATTACCACCTCTTTGTCTGCGTGGGTAGTCGGTCTTGTCCTCATAGGCCTCGGACTAGTCTATGTCCCGCTTCGCCGCATGCTATGGAAGCGTACTTCGGCATCGACTGTTTTGGCCTCATACCCTCGCGATTCTCGCCATGATTGGGTCCAAATGTTGCAGGAGCTAGGCATCTGGTGGCCGTGTGCACCGGTTCCGACTGCGTTTTTGAAGGCTGAGCTTGTTCGCTTGCGTATGAATCGCGTCCTCCTCTGGCTTGGGGTTGGTGCCACTGCGGTCTTGATGCTCGGGGTCGGGTTGATATTTCCTGTATGGGGAAGTCCAGGATCGCCAACGTTCTGGTTTATGTTGAGTGGTCTCATCGCCTACAACGTGTTGACGGGTAGGGGACGTGCGGCCTCCTATCAGCGCCACCTCGAGGTTCTGCTGGCTGATCGCCTTGGTGAGGTGCTTGAGCCTCCTTTCGACCCAAGCCGCGATCTCTGACGCAGGTACTCCTAGCCATGCGTAGGCGCTGAGTCGGTTCGGCCGCTGTCGATGACGTGGCGATGGACTATTACGTTAGCGCTCGAGTATCGATCACAGAAGTCTTAGAGTGCAGCGACGCTATCAGTTGGCGTTGTGCGCGAGAGATCTTCGTTCAAGCGAATCGGTCGATGAGTAGAGAGCGGCCCACTCGGCTGACGGTCCCTGTCTGTCATATCGGTAGTTCGTGACGTCTGCAGGTTCTCTGGTCAGATCCAAATTTGGCGAACGGAGCAGAAAATAGGTGGCCTGGATGGAGCTGCTAGCGATGTCGATGACTGTCTTTGGGCACTAACGAAGACAGAGATTTGGCGTAACCATAACCGTCGTGGACACGCGACGTTCGCACTCGAGCCCCAGGATTGGGAACAGACACGATCAAGACGTTTAGCTCTGTTATTGCTAGATTTCGTCATGATTAGGCGGTCTCCAGTTCTCGCGCTTTGGTGGCATGCTGTGTCGGTGGAGGGCGCGAATGTCTCCGATGAGGGGGTGATGGCTAGACTCGGATCCATGACAGCCGGGTGCGATCTCCATCTTCATTCTGACGCCTCGGATGGATCGGTGGCCGCGGCACAGCTTGCGACAGATCTTGGTCATGTGCACATGGCGGTTTTGACAGATCACGATACGCTGGCTGGGAGTGAAGCCTTTGCCCAGGCGCTTGATTCTGAACTATCACCCCCTGACGGTGTCGAACTATCGCTACGTTGGAGCGGGGGGACCTTTCACCTTCTTGTCTACGGATACTCACTTGCCTCCACAGAGCTCGCCCTAAGAATTGACGAGTTGGCGATGGCGCGACGCAACCGCAACCTTGAACTCTTGGAGCGTGCTAATCAGGCTGGACTCGAGATCACCGAGGCGGAGGTGCTTGCAGCGGCAGGAACTACCGACTTTTTGGCTAAAAGTGTAGGGAGGCCCCACTTTGCCAAGGTGTTGGTAGATCGTGGATACGTCAGCAGCATCCAGGATGCATTTGACACCTATCTGGCCAAGGGCAGGCCACTGTATAGCCCAAAGACGTTGTTCGGGCTCGAGGAGATCGGCCCTCTCTGTGCTGATCTTGGACTCGTGGCCGTCATTGCACACCCTCTAAGTCTTGGAGTGCCGCTCGCTTCGCTGCCAGATACGCTCGCAAAATTTCAGCGCCAGGGTCTGGCCGGGGTCGAGTGTTACTACGCAGGTTACTCCCATCAACAGCGGGTTGAGCTAGCGCAATTGGCGAGTGGATTGAAGCTTCTTATCACCGGCGGCTCAGATTACCACGGGAGTTTCAAACCAGGACTGGCAGCGCTGAGTGGATTCGGCGACTTGTCGGTCGCAGCAGATATCGGCGACCGATTGATCGAGCGTCTTCACGACCGCTGAGTTTTCCTGGACCTGCAGTGGGAGTGATGCAGTGTCTTATATACTGGTCTACCTGCAAGCGATTGCGTAGGGACCCGTGGTGCAGCCTGGAGTGCACGCCGGCCTGTCAAGCCGGAGGTCGCGGGTTCAAATCCCGTCGGGTCCGCCACAATCGTGCGTTGCGGTCGGATAGCTCAGCAGGTAGAGCGCACGCCTGAAAAGCGTGAGGTCACCGGATCGACACCGGTTCCGACCACCAGTATCTGGCTCACATGTAGCTAGTCTCACCCAACACTCGCTTTTGGCTGTGTTGTTCCCTGGCCATATGTAGCTACTACTCCAGGAACTCGATGCAAGAATCCGTCATGCGGGTTCGCTTATGCTCAATATGAGCCTTTATATCACTGACTGCTTCGAATCTGGTGAGTTTTCAATCGAAGCTCCTAGGCTGTGGCGATGGATCAACGTGACAAAGGTAACTCCAGACGCCAACAGCTCACCGAGCAGGCGACCGAATACCTGAAGACCAACGGCCTTGCTTCACTCACATATCGAAAGCTGGCTGATGAACTCGGCGTAGCTCCAAATACGCTCGAGCATCACTTTGGCGCCAAGGACCAGCTGCTGGAACAGCTGCTGGCACGGCTTGCAGATGAACAGCGTGGCGGACTTCAGAGGATGCTGAGCCAGACAGATGTTGGTCCCGAACTCTTCACTCGCCATTTCAATGCTGCCATGGTCGATATTCTCAATCCAGACAACGAGGACGCCAACAAGCTCTTCTTTGAACTAGTTGGCGCGAGTGTGCGCAATAGGGAGCTATATGACGAGTTTCTCAAACATGCCATGGATGATTGGATCGACTTCCTCTGCACAATTTTGGTGGATCGCGCTGGCATCCCTGAGGAACGAAGCAAGGTTGTCGCTCATCTGATCATGGCTATGGTCAGAGGGGTCATGCTGAGCCGTACGATGGTCGAGCCGAAGGACTATCACCTGATCGACGAGGCGGCGGACCTGTTGGGGCCGCTGATCGAGTCGGTTCTACGAGATGAGGCAGGGCCGCCAACTCAATCAGGGAAGTCGTAGCTCCCAAGTACACCGGCTTGTTCGTGTTACCCATCCAATATGCAGACTCCCTGTACCTAAGGTGTCAATAACCATACGACTAGTGCCACCGCTTAGCTCCAGAGTAAATATGTGTCGCCTTTCCTAACTCAAATGCATTGTATAAAGGTGGAAGTACCCAGGCGCACCGATGGTGATATAGCTATGAATCTCTGTCTCTTGGTTTGATAAGGATTCAGAGCCGACCTAGTCGACAAAATCCCAACCTTAGGATTCATGGATGATACTTCCGTCAAAGTTGTCATACTGCCATCATCTGGCGTTCCTAAGCTCACTGCATTCGTCGAATTCGGAGGTATAACGTGATCAAGCGATCTATGGTAATTGGGCTCTTGTCGGCCGGTGTAGTGGCGGTTCCTGGCATGGCTCTCGCAAGTGCTCAGGTGAACTCGACACCGATCATCCCTGTATCAACTCAGGCCACTGTATCTACGACGGCCGCGCAGGCGGACCAGGCAGCATTAGCTGCAGTTGGGGGCGGTACGGTAACCAGTACGTCTACTGACACCTACCAGGGTGCCTCAGTCTATGACATTCACGTGCTCTTCAACTCAGTTGTCTACGACGTCAAAGTCCTGCAGTCAAATGACAGTGTTGTCCTGAAGAAGGTGTCAAGCGAGAGCTCAACTCCTGCTGCCACTACCCAGAGTGCCCCAGCTGAAAGCCAACCTCCAGAAGGTAGTTCCAGTTCTTCGCAGACTACATCTGGTTCCACTACCCAGAGTGCCCCAGCTGAAAGCCAACCTCCAGAAGGTAGTTCCAGTTCTTCGCAGACTACATCTGGTTCCAGCAACCCTGTGGTCTCAACAAGTGGCATCACTTACGGAGTGAAACTGACTGCGGTGCCAAGCATATTTCAATCTTTTGTGGCACAGGCGTTGACTCAGAATCATGGGACTCTGAAGTGGGTAAAATTTACTGCGAAAACTGGAGGAGAGACTCAAGCAAACATCAAGATTAGTTTGAGCCAAGGAGGAACAGTTAAGGTCATCGACTTAATTTCTACCACGGGCCAACTTATAAGTCAGACCGTGAATAGCTAGCATCGTTGCACCCGACCAACTGGTCAATAGTTTTGTAGCTTTTCCCGCTTTTCATCGTAAAGACTTTCATGACAGTAGAGATTGTACGTCTTGGTAGCACAACGGAGTGATACACTTAGACGCGGACGTTCATTCTGTCACCGCAGAGACTGTAGGAGTTTGGTTCAGCGAATGGCATCTCGACGTGAGATTCCGGCAATGGTGTCAAGGTGGGGATCCCTGACGAGCTAGATGAATTAGCGACACGAGGTGTAAAGTGCGAGTTCTAATCGTGGAAGATCACCCTGAAACGGGGAGATGGCTGCTGCAAGAGCTCTCAAGAACTAGCTGGAAGTGCGACCTCGCTGCCACGGTGCAGTCTGCCAGATCACTAGCTCGGCAAGAGTCGTATGACGTGGTGCTCCTTGATGTCATGCTCCCAGATGGTAGCGGTGTTGAGTTCTGTCAGGAGCTACGCATCCTAGGGAACTTTGCCATCATTATGGTGACTGCACGGGACGACGTTACCGATCGAATTGATGCGCTGGATAGAGGCGCGGACGACTACGTTATTAAGCCTTTTGCTATCGGAGAACTGATTGCGCGGATCCGGGCTGTATCTAGACGGATGAATGGCGACAGAGGCCCTGTACTTGAGTGTTTTGACCTACGTCTTTGGGTGGAGGAGAGAAGCGTTGAGCAGGGTGGTCATTTACTTGAATTAAGCCGTCGTGAATTCGATCTTCTCGCTGTATTTATGAGAAATTCGAAAAAGGTGTTAACTCGCGATCAGTTGCTGGAGTTGGCATGGGGGTATGTATTTTATGCGGAATCCAATGTCGTGGATGTGACTGTTAAACGTCTCCGCGAACGTTTGGATCCGAACGGTAAAGTCATAATAGATACGGTGAGGGGAGTCGGATACGTCTTAAGGCCAGCCCGTGAGTAAGAGAGCTCTCATTCATCGGTGGCGTATAGCATGGGTGCTTACCATCGGTATTGAGTTAGCTGTAATACTAGCTGCACTTGGTTCCGGTTACTTTGTCTACTCCTTAGTCCGCAGCACTCTAATCAAGCAGGGAATTAGCGGGGTTGAGGTTTCTGCAAGAGTTGCAGCCGCCAAACTAAGGTCTGAATATAGTTCTCATCCCACCAAGGCACCGGTCGAGGATTTGGCGTACCTTACAGTCTCTGGTGACCAGTATGTCCTCCTCACTACCAGTCGAGGACACTTAGTAGGTGCGAGTGGAACGAGGCCACCGGCGTCACCTCTTGGAGGGTGGGCTAGCGTGGGAACATCAGGATGGTTGCAGTTTGGTAGCATTCCGTACCTTTATGCATCTGCTCCGATTCTTGTCGGCAGCTCCAATTTGCGGCTCATTGTTGCCGAGAGTCAGAGCCATCTTGCTTCACTTCTCTCCACATTACGGATTGCGCTAGTGCTTGGTGGTCTGGTACTGATAATGAGTACGCTAGCTGCCATCTCGGTCATTGTGCGTCGGGTTGCGGATCCCTTGTTGGAACTTGAGGAGGTCGCGAGAACCGTGACGTTGAACGTGAATGAGGCTGCGTTTGCCAGTATTGATTCGCGGTTAGCTGAAGTCCATTCGCTTGAGGAATCGTTCAGCAACATGCTAGAGCGATTGGGACGCACCCAGACGCGGGAACGTGAGTTTATCAGCAATGCGGCGCACTCTCTCAGGACGCCAATCCATGTAATTCAGGGGAATATAGTTTCGCTTGGCCGCCTACTGAGTGAAGACCCGGATTTAGCACGCCATGATCTTAAGATCTTAACAAGAGAGGTGCAGGCGATGGCTACCCTTGTAGATCGGCTGCTACAGCTCTCTAGGTCGGAGTCGGGTGTGCCCGCTAAATTGGAGCGTTTTGATCTGCAACTTTACCTCGACCGGATAGCTGGAACTCTGCGAGACTCCTGCATGCATCACGCCCTTCTATTTAGTACGCATGACTTGGACGCTCGGCCGTTTGTCATCTCGGATCCGGTGCTATTGGAGGTGGTGTTGAGAGTGTTGATTGAGAACGCCGATGCCTATGCAGAGGAAGATTCTGCGGTAACTGTTTATGTAGCAACTGCTGAAAATCTCTCTGATATTCGTATCGGAGTCCGTAACTACTGTGATCCAATACCTGTCTCTGTGTTGGACGAGCTCTTCGAGCGGTTCTATCGAAATGAGCAAGCGGCGTCCAGTGAGCACTATGGTCTTGGGCTCGCAATCGCAGATAGCATCGTGAGACGTA
>JAEHJW020008807.1_pt1 | contig 10486 bp, 13 predicted proteins | sample 9271431 | NCBI WGS metagenome assembly JAEHJW02
TGTAGTGCAGGCTGCCTTTGACCGTAAGCTGATTTGCCGTCGCCACCCAGAAAACAAAGCCGTCCTCGGCTATAGTTTGCCTGGTGTACTGCGAGAACGTCAGCTTTTGATCGCGGCTAAGGTTGTTGAGTCCCTGACGCAGCGCCGTGGTCAGTTGATTGGGCTGGCCGGTGGCTTCGGAGGCGATGGTCATGGCATGTCGTACTCTAAGTTATTTCGCTGGGCCAATAATCTATGCGCCAAGCCTATTTTGTCTTTCCATTCTTGAGTTTTTGCCTTCCCCTTTCTGGCAATGCTCATCTTCTCTTTGGCATCGTCAGAATGAGTAAATCCAAGTGTGTGGGTATTTCCTTTCAATCTTTCAGACATCGCAGTCTTAAATTCGTCAGAACGCCTCGTTTTATTTCCTGATCTACCTCTATCTTCCCGCAGCATCATTGCCCGGTATTCAGGGTCTTGCCAGAGTTTTTTTGCTTCTTCGCTGCGATGCTTCCGCCATTCTTCAGATGCTTTCCAGCCCATTGGACCCTCTCCCCCATCGCTTTGGTTCACAAGCGGACCTCCATGGAGTTCACGGCCAATGGCGCGAATAAAAGCGGCTTCAATTTCAATCGCTTCGTCTCGCGATAGCCCTTCACGGATGATGGCAACAGGCAGAGGCTTTTCTGAATTTTTGTATATTTCCGCTAGATGCTTGTTTCTTGAGTTCTTATTAAATCCATGACGCTTGTACCTGTTCCCGCTTCCTTGTCCTACATAACAAGGTATGCCATTTAATCTAAAAATTACATAGACATATGATTTTCTTTGGTCATCGGTTAATATGGTTGAAGCCATTGCCTGTCTCCTCAGGTTACGGTTAGAAGTATGGGCATGTTCAAGCACGCTCATGCTTCGCATATTATACAATATTTATCTAATCAATCAAAGCCTTAAAACTCGCCGAGTATAATCCTGTCGAAATAAACGCTGGCCGTGGTCCGCGCGCCTTAGCCTTCGCACCCTTCACCACTTTGAACCGATGCGACACGCCATTCTGCGCGGCAGCAATGGCCTGCCCGGTGGTTTTTTGCCACTCGTCGGCGCCGAGATAATCCCTGAATCCAGACTCGATCTTGCCCATGGCATCCATCAGCGGGTGCTTGCTGATGCGCTCATTATTCGCCATGGCATCCATGTCGTTGGCGATGTTCTGAGCAATAGCGTCCGCGATGCTCTGCCCGTGCAACTCAACGAATACGCGCATGACGTGGTACTTGTCCTCCAATATCTCCGCCACCTGCCCGGTAGTCGTCGCCCCGCTGGCGTCGGGGTCGGAATAGGCCACGTCCTCTACGCCTAAGTGGAGCTTTTGCATCACGACACACCAATCGCGTATGGCCCGTACATCTGAGCCCATGAAATATATTCACGTCCCCACGGCGTCTTGAGCAATTCCTGCGCCCACATGGGTAAATCCTTGTACCAATCCGGCACGACGAGCGTTTGACTGGTAGGCCCATCGCCTGACGCCATGACTACGCCGGGCCGGAAGTCGAGGATGTTGAAAGTGCCACGCTGGATCTGATAGAACGTGCCCTGTCCATCATCCATGGCTAGCCGCACGAAACGGTCGGTGCCCAGATTATAAACAGCCAGGATATACTCAATGGACGCCATACAGGGTGCTTCAAGCGCCTGCGCCATCGCGCGGTTGAACGCCCAGTCGAAATATTCCGAGGTGGACGCCGTATAGGGCGCGACAACGCCTTGATTCGTGGCGTACGTGGTGAAGTCCGCCAGATTGGGCGTTGTCGGGTTGGCGAATGCCATTATTGCAGCGGAATCCTGTCAGACTGCGAAACGTTGGGCGAGACGGTGACGTTCATGCGCTTGCGTTCCTTGATGGGGCCGAGTTCCTGTTCCATGCCGACGCTGGTGTCGCCGATCATGCGCTTGCCCTTGGTGTTCTTCTTGACAGCCTCGTCTCCCGCCACCGCGCTTCTGGTGGCCTCGACCACGGAACGGCTCTGCGCTTCATCAAGCACTTCCTCCAGCCCGGCGCGATACTCTTCTTCTTTCAATGCCCGATCCATGGAATAGACCAGTCCCTCAAAATTCTGCTGCTTGCGATGCACATCCGGGCGCTCAATGGCTCCGAATCGCCGCAAGTGGGCAATCAATTCTTCCTGCTCGGCAGGAGTCAGACCTTTGACTTCTTCCTGATGACCCATAGGGATCACCACAAAAATATTGCGCCCGGTGGCGCGAATGAAATGCCTTACTTCCCAATGGCGACGGGATGTATTTGCGATGTACATGGAATCCTCCAAAGTAAAAAGCCGCCCGAAGGCGACTCAGTCGTGGCTATCAGCGATCAGTTGTAGGGAACGCTCAGAAGGGTGATGCCCTGCGGACGCCAGTTCCATCCGGCGGTCGCACGCATCTTGAGCACCTGAGTGAATCCGCCGTCCGGAATGGGGGTGATGACCTTGTAAGGGGCCGCCACGTCGCAATACTGCGTGTTCACCGCTTGCGTGCTTGGCTGCAGTTTGCCGAAGATGTTGGTGTTCAGGTCGCCCATGGTTGGCACCTCGATCTCCGGCACGGTGATGATGATCATATCCGTGCCGCCAGCGCCCTTGCCGATCAATGTGTCATCGTAGCCCCATTCGATCTCGTCGCCCGCTTCCTCGGCCACCTTTTGAATGGCCTGGGCCACGGTGGAGGTGCCGCCGCCAGGACGCTGGTAGCTGGTGACTTGGACGATTGCCGCGTATTCCAGGGCCAGAAATTCGCGCTGCGGGGACAGGATGCGGATCTTGTTGGCGATGGAAGCGCCGGACTGATACATGCGGCTCTTGAGGCTCACGATCAGGTTGAGGATCAACTGATACATATCGTTGGGGTTGTACTGGCTGAACGTGGCATTCCCCAGACTGTCGGCGGGCAGCGTGATGGCCGTCGCGCCCTGGGTGTTGAGCAGACCCTCGTTGTTCGCAGCGTTGTACCCATACAGATACATGGACCGAAGCTGCTGGTAGATGGCCTGCCGTCCGCCGAGTTCGATGGCATTGGGCAGCGAGACGTTGTACCGGGCAGCCGCACGCTCCATCTCTTCGTCGTAGTTGTTGCGGACCTGTAGCAGGTAAGTCAACGCCTGCTCGAATTCGGCCTGCAAGTCTACGCTGGGCAGCCAGTTGGCGCCGAACTGGGACGCCTGGGACTGGGTGGCGATATACAGCGCGTTGATGTATACGGCCAAATCGTCGGCGGAAAGGCGCTGCCGGAGCTTTCCGCCCTCCATGGTTGCCTGGAAGCCGGACGCCTGAGCGTACTGAACGATCAGTTGCGGTTCGCTGAAAGAAGGCGTGATTTTCGCCTGTGCGGGGAAAAGATAACTCATTGTCTCGCCTCCTTAAATGACGATCAGGGCCGCGTCGCTGGGGTCAGACCAGGACAGCACGCCGGAAGTGTTCAGGATCATGCGGCAGTTTTCGGACACCTCCAGAACGCGCACACTGGCAGGCAATTCGATGGTGCTGCTGGAACTGGTGAGCGTGAGGTTGTAATTCGCGGTATCCCAGTAGAATGTGCCGGAAATATCCACACCTTCAAGAGACGCCAGAACGCCGGACGCCAACGGCACGGGGACGCGTGCATTGCTGCCGAACAGGTAGTAGGGCACGTTGAAGCCAACCGGCCACGTAGGAACTTGCGATCCGGGCGTCTGGATGGCATTGATGCCCTGGTCGTACACCGTGAAGCCGTTGAGTTGCGTGGTGGTAGCGGGCGTGGTCTGGTCGCCGGTGCGGTTGTTGCCGGTGGACGAAGGAGTGTTGACCGCAACTCCCATGCCGCCCCACAGGGACAGAGTGCCGCCGATGATGCCGGAACGCAGCCATGCGCGGCTGGCCCAATCATCTTTAGTGAGACCCTGAATCCAGCGATCATTAGTCTGCAGGATGAAGCTGTTTTGCGGCTGCGTCATCAAAGCCGGATTGAACGAAACATTACTCATGGGTTATCTCCTTAATGCGCGGCTTTGGGGTTGATGAGCTTCAGCCGACGAATAGCTCCGGCCTGGAAAGGTTCAGTCCAGGCAGACGAGTCGCCGATGTAGTCGGTGCGGAAATGGCCGGAATCGTTGCGGGTGATGGGCCGCAGCGTGCCAGCGGGGACGATGGCGTCGGAACGAATGGCGGCCTGCGCGTCGGTGTAGATGCGGTCCTCGATGACGGCAAACGCCTCGCCGGTGAGCGAATCCACGCGCACGTCCTTCATGCGGTCGGAATAGCGCCGCAATCCATCGGCCATCCGCTTCCGGTACGAGATGGGTGACTCGCCGGGGATAGGCATACTGGCGGGCTGTCCGGTCAATGCCTGATAAATGCTATCGGCACGACTGCGAACCTCGGCGATGGCCTGGCGGTCCTCGATGCTGGACTCGGTGTAGACAGCCTTGATGCGGCTCTCCATCTCCGCGATCTTCGCCGCCATCTTGCGATTCTCGGACATCATCTGCGCGTCCCGACGGGCACGGTCTTCGCGGTCGGTATCTTCATCGGTATCGCCCTCATCCTTGCGGTCTTTGCGATCCTTCCGGTCATCACGCTCTTTGGCCCAGCGTTCTTCATTGGCCTTGTGGCCGCCTTCTTTCTCGTCACGTTCCCGTTTCTCTTCGGACTCATCGCGCCGATCCTTGCGGTCTTCCAACTTGCGCTTCTCTTCTTCCATGCCCGCCGCACGTTCACCGGCCTCGCGTTCCTTCTCGTCGCCGTCCTTGCGATCCTTCCGGTCGGCAGCTTCCATCGGGCGGCGTTCCATGGCGTCCAGGCGCTTACCGATGGCGTCCATGAACTTGTCTGCCCAAGCAGGCACTTCCTCGTCTTGCCCGTCGCGGCGATCTTTGCGGTCTTCCCGGCGCTTACCTTCCGTGGTCTCGGTCGGATCTTCACCCATATCCTTCTCGCCGTCCTTCCGGTCTTCCCGGCGGCCAGCGACTTCCAGCTTCTTCTCTTCTGCTTCAGTCATTGGAGTAATACCTCGTCGTTCGGTGGACAATAAAAAAGGCCACCAAACGGTAGCCTTATGGATACAACAGAAAATGGTTGGTTACTGCGCGACACCCCTGGGTGTGGTCATCTTGTCCCAAACTCCCTCAGGGACGATTGCCAAGTGGTCGATGTACATCGGCTTGTCCTCAATCAATAGCCGGTCGCCGTCATCAGTGCGCGTGTAACGCAGATCACCCTTACCGCTAAACTCCACAGCAGGTGACGTGCTGATATGCGTGGTCAGCATCAACTCGGCGGCGTCATCGTCGTAGATTCGCGCAATGGCCCAGACTTCGTTCGTCGCGTGGAACTCGTCGTCGTGGTCCGGAATGTACGGCAGCACGAGAGCGCCGATAGCACGTTGCCGCCATTCTTCGGTATCGGTTAAGCCCTTCTCTGGGTGATCGAACAGCACCGGCACGCCTTGGCATCGCTCTAGGAAGTCGTCATTGAGATAGAACTCAGAAGGCCTGTAGACCCATTCATCCAGCGATGCCCGGTATGCAACGCCGGTTCCGGTCACACGCAGGTCGAACAGCCAGACATGATCCAGTCGCTGCGGGCTTTCCAGTTTTCCGTCGCGGATGGCGCGGGCGATGTCTGTCTCTGTGAGTTCGGGCGAGCCTACGGAGTCGGCGCGTGCGTTTCTGTTCCGATAACCCTTGGCCCATTGCTTGATGTTTGGATGCGTGGCTTCCGGCAAGTCGTCTATGTCGAACCATCCCCAATCGTCATGCTCCTGATTGAGATTGACGGGAACATCGCCAACCATCTCAATCAAAAATGAGGTATAGGCATCATCTTGCTTCACCGGATCGCCGAGCATATCCGGGTAAAGGTTGATGCCCGTCTCTTCTTCGGTTTCGCGGATTGCAGTCTGCTCCGGCGTTTCCCCTGCCTCAATATGTCCGCCCGGCCCTTCCCATTCGTCTTTATCGGTGCGGTGAACGAGGAAAAGCTGTCCTTCGTTTACGATCAGGACGCCTGCATATTTCGGCTGTCCGTCATGTCGCACAAACTTCTTCCCCACGCTCTGCGGCACACCACCATAACCCCCCGGCGTGTGCGCGGCGGCCTGCATGAGCCGTTCTTGCGCGGCGGATTTAGCTGGCATGAGTTCCCTCGGCAGTGTTGACTTTTACTAAATATCTTACTAAGATGTAATCTCGCTCACTAAGGAGATCGCCATGAAACGTTTGATCGGTTATTTGCTTGTCGTTGCGCTGACCGCTTTCCCCATCATCGCCGTTGTTTTTTTCATCGCGGCTATTCACACGTTGGCCAATGCCTCTACCATCCATTGCCCCATGCCAGCCGATTGCAACACCACGGCCACAATGAACACCTGGTATGCCTGCAAGGCTCGGCAATTCCGACTAGACAATCCTGTTGCTCAGCAGAAGTCCTGCATCGCCCATCTCACCGGCATGGGTGCCACTCAGGAATTTGCCATCAAGGCGTGCGTGGAATGACGTCAAATGCTGAATATCAGCGCCGGGAACGCGTCCGGCGCAAACAGCAGGGGGACATATTCATCCATGTCGCCGTGAGCAGCAAAGCTAAATCCCAACTTGATTCACTTACCGCATCCATGAATCTCACTCAGCGCGGACTGATCGAGATGCTGCTGGATGTTGCCCATAAGGAGTTACTGAAATGAAAGAAACAGTCGCCTTAACGACCATTGCGCTATTCATCACCATAGTGTCCATTGTCATTGCTTATTATTCATATATTTATCATTCGTGGGTAGCGTTTGGCGGCGGCGTCCTTGGCGTTGGCATTGGGATTTTCTCCGCCTTTGCCATCGCCATCACCCACAACGATCCGTATGTTTAGCCGGTACGTCGTTTTCCTTCTATGTGCTCGCGGCCTTTCTGTGTCAGGCAGTCATCGGGCAAATCGCGGATGTTGTATATCCAGACAGCCCAGCAGCGGCAGAAAGGTGCCACGCTGGGCATATCTATCTCGTCGCCGTACGGATTCGGCCCGCGCTTCATCAGCCCCGCTTCGATGGCCCAATTGCCCCGTAGCGCAAAGAACTTGCCGTCCCGCGCTTCGTGTTCTGGTCGGGCGTCGTAGCCTGTCTGATGCACATGCCGCCAGACAAAGCCTATCGCGTTATTGTCCTCGGCGATGGTTTGCTGCACGTTGGCGATGAGTTTGTGCCCCTGGTCGATCACCACGCGGCGTTCTTCAAAGTTCATCTGTCTGAGAGACTTGCCGATGGCCTTTTTTTCATCGCCGGTTCCTGCATTTCTACTGCCACCTTGAGGGATGCTGGTCACCAATCCAGAGAACCGCTGTAGCACCTTCTCGATGCTCTGTTCTCGATGCAGGCGTATCAGGTCCACGCTCGCCATGATGCGGCGCTCCAAGATGGGGGCCAGCTTCGGTCCAACCCGCTGCAGCGCGTATTGCGACAGTGCCGGGTGTTGCCGCTTGAACGCCGTGCCGGTGGTGGCATCCTTGAACATCTTGCCCAACCGTGTCCGGATATTGCGCTGTGCCTCCGTCATGGATGGCATGGCGCGATTGGCTGCTATTCTGAGCAGCCCCAGCCAATGATTCAATCGATCTCGGCTGTCGTAGCCCGTCTGCCGGAACTCGGCCAGTGCTTGGGCCAGAACTCGGTAAAAATCAATGATCCCCATCGGAAGTCCCGCCCGGCGCAGCATTCGGGTTCTGCGGTCCATCCGGGTCATCGCCCATACCCTCCGGCAATATTTCGGGCTGATATTCAGCTATGGCGTCCGCGTCTATCAGCAGCGGCGAGGTGTAAAATTCTTTCTCATCGTTGGCAATATCGGCCAACCAGGTGCAGACAGCCGCCTTTGTTTCTGGGCCTGGATCGGCGGCAAGGATGGCCTGGGCCAGCTTCGTCGCCGAGTCCAGCTTGGCCTGCGATGCTTTAGCCTTTTCGCTGTCGGGCTCGGTGAGCAGATTCGGCCATTTCGGCGACCATGCATCGCGCCATTCCTGGAATGCCACTTTGTAGGGCACGTTTCCATATCTCTCCGGGAACCGGCGCTGCACTTCCTGATAGAACACCGGATTCCAGGCGCGGTGCTGGACGATGTTGTCCATGAACTCGAACGCCGGGTTTATCTCGATGCGCACACGGTCGATGTACTGCGCGATCTGCTTGGCGTCCTCTGTGCCCTCACCAAATCCTTCCGCCAGCGTCTCCTGCGTCAGGAATTGCGCGGGCTGTCCGGCTGCCGTGGCGATGTTCACGAGAATATTGCGGCGCGAGTATTCGCCGGCCTGATTCACATGCTCAAGGTTCAGGCTGGCGAGGTCTTCCGTCTCCCCGATGCTCAACACGTTGTTGGTTCGCGCTCCCCCAATGGCCGCCCGCTGCATGCGCTTGAATGCGAGCGCAGCACGGTCCAGAACGCTGCCTGGGCTCTTGGTCTTGTACACCAGCAGCCCCAATTTGTCTTGCACCATCTGGTCGGCCAGCATGGACACCACGAAGGACTTCAGGGGGAAAAATGCGCGCTGAAACACCGATCGGCCCACGAAGCCAAACGCCGAGTTGGTCCACTGAATCCATATCGGCTGCTCGTGCATCAGGACCAGTGTTTTGCTATTCGCCAGCGGTTGCCCTGATACCGAAACCTGCTTGGGATGCATGTAATCCACGGCCAGCGGGTCTTGATTCAGGACCAGCGAGCCAGCCGTCACCAGGGGATCGTACAGGTTGAAATAGAGATCCTCTTTCCAGAGTGTATCGTAGGGTAGCTGTTTATCGAATAGTGCCGCTTCCCCATCCTTCTGCAGCACATTCACAAACAGCGTTGAGATTCCATAGATGAACGACAGTTGCGCGCCGCGGTAAATGATGTTGTTCGCGCCGATGCCACCGATAGACTTCCACTCGCTGCGGAATGCCTTGAGCAGCATTTCCTCTGGCGCACCGGGAATCTCCAATTCTCGCTCTTGGCTCATGGCCATTTGCAGGGGCTTGTCCACCATCCGCGCGCCCAGTGGGTGGTAGCTGTAGATGATCTTGCAGGCTTCGTATCCGATGTCCGCCCCAGGGTCGATGGCGTCCTGCTCAAGAATCTTCATAAGCTGCGACGGCATGCCGCTTCCGGATATGCCGATGTACCCGGTGCCGCCCTCGTCTACGCCGTTCGTGAAAGGCATGGGCTAGTACCCGTCCGAGTTGCCGAGGGCGATCAGAGGGCCATACATGAATGTATCGAGCAAATCTTTCATGTGGTCCTTTTTCTCCTGGCCCATACCGAATCTACCCACCTGATCCCACATGTGGTTTTTGGTTTGGCCTCGGTATTTCACTGTTTTGTCGAAAGCGTGGCGACTGATTTTCACCTGATTGCGGACAATGTAGGGACTGCATGCAATAGCACGGCCTTCCTTGCCAGCCGCAGTAAGTTTACTGTCGATGGCGTGAACATTACGGCCCTGCGCTTCTGCTGTTTGGAGCAACTGGATACCGCTTGCGGCATCCTCGATCCACATGCCGACGTTGCCATGCCTGGGGCGCAGCTCGTCCGCCAGTTCTTCCAATCTCTGCTCAATGCTTGGTAGCCAATCAAGCAACAGGCTGGCCTTGATCTGCACCACATCCCAATCCATCAGCACCAGCGGTATGAATGGATCACGGCTCTTGGCCCATATAGCCATAGCGCTGCCGTCGTGTTTGCTGCCGTCCTTGTTGGCTGTATCCAGCACGGCAAATAGGTACTCTGGCCGCCAGTTGATGTCCACCGGCTGCTTGTCCACCAGCAGCATGTCCATGGGGAAGTAGGTATCGCCGTCGATACCGTAATCGCCCTCCCAGATGTGCCGGTAGCGGCCTGGAAAAACTTTTAGGTCCAGCAGGCGCTCTTGGTTTAGCTCTTCCGGGAACCATGGGTTGTCGCGCCAGTTGGCCTCGACGACTATGGCTTCATCGGGGCGTTCTGGGCCGCGCAAAAATTGGTCAATCGGGTCGCTTTCGTTGTCCGGGTTCCAGCTAAACCAGAGCTCGGAGCCTGGCGCGCGGATCGTTGGTCGCAGCAGCTCTAGGCTTCTGGCGCTCATGGTCTGCGCTTCCTCGAACCACGCGATCTGGAAGCCCTCAAGAGACTTGATGTTCTGCGCGTTCTGGTCTTGCATCCCGACGAAGATGATGCGGCCACCGTTCGGCGTCAGGATGCGGTTGTGCTGCACCTCAAAAAGATGCCCAACGCCGAGCTTCTGGATCTTCTCTTCCAGCAGCTTTTTGACGGACTCATCAAGCGTGCGCTGGACTTCTCGCAAGCATACCGCGTCGATCTTTTCGTACAGGCAGCGCTCAATCAGATGTTCCGCGAAGAAGTGCGATTTCCCAGAGTTGTGATTAACTATCCCGTTAGATAAATAATTATGCACATCAAATACATGCAAGTCCCAATACGTTTGGCGGGAGTGCTTGCGGATGTATCTCAATTTTGTTA
>JAEHJW020001507.1_pt1 | contig 10467 bp, 9 predicted proteins | sample 9271431 | NCBI WGS metagenome assembly JAEHJW02
AACTCCGACCCGACGGCTCCACTCGGCTCAGGGGTAATGCATGGCGACTGCCAAATCCGTAGCGACTCCCAGGATCGGCAACCCTGGCAACAAGGGCAACCGGAGATCAGGCGCGGTCAAGGGAACACACTCGGGATTGAGGCGCGGGCAGCTTCCGTGGCGCAAGGACCCGGTGATCTTGGAAAGGCTGAACCTGATCCGCACCTTGAGGGCGCAGGGCTACTCATCGGCTGGCATGATGCTGGGGCCGGTGAACGAACTCATGCGGCGTCGGGGAGTTCCCGAGATCACAGTCGATGCCGTCTACGATGACTTCCCGAGGCTCAAGGAGCTACAGCGCGAGGAACAGGCTCAGGCGGCCAAGATCGAGGGAGAGGCGAAGCAAGAGCACATCGACGCCTTGCAGGAGGTCAAGCGGCAAGCCTGGAGGGCGTTCCACTCGGCATCGACCTCCTCGCTGAACCGAGGCTCCTACTTGAACACCATCGCCTCGACGGAAGAGAAGATCGCCAAGCTGGACGGGACGCTGACCCAGAGGGTGGAGTTGGAGGCGAGCATCAGGAATGGGGACCGCGACATTGACGCCGAGATCGAGCGGCTCCTTGCCGAGCGAGTGGCGCGGCCTCGACTCCTGGTCGAAGGCCCGCATGAGGTGGAAGCTACAGGCTAGAGAAGAGCAGATCCCGCCTGATGGGAACTGGCTCGTCTGGATGGTGCAGGCCGGGCGAGGCTTTGGGAAGACCAGGGCCGGCGCCGAGGCTACGTCTCACTTCCTCCACGAGCATCCCAGCTCCAGGGTGGCGCTGGTCGGCCCCACATGGCGCGACGTACGGGACACGATGATCGAGGGGGAGTCTGGCCTACTGGCGGTCCTGCCTCCGCGCGAGGTCGTCAAGTGGAATACCTCCCTTGGAGAGCTGACGCTTAGGAACGGCTCCAAGTGCTTCGCCTACGCGGCTACCCAACCGGACAGGCTCAGAGGCCCGCAGCATCACTTCGCCTGGGGGGACGAGCTAGCGGCGTGGGAGAGGGCCGAGACCTGGGACGTGCTCCTGCTTGGTCTAAGGCTTGGGAAAGATCCCAAGGTGGTGCTGACCACCACTCCCAAGCCGAGGGCGATTGTCCGGGCGGTGCTCAAACATCCCCGGTGCGTCACGGTTCGCGGCTCGACCTACGACAACATCGACAACCTACCCCCGGACTATGCGGCGGCGGTCCTGGCCCAGTACGAAGGGTCGAGGATGGGCCGTCAGGAGATCATGGGGGAGCTGCTTGAGGATGTCGAGGGGGCGTTGTGGACGCTCGACGACATCGACAAGGCCAGAGTCCCGGAAGCGCCGGACATGCTCAAGGTCGTGGTCGCGATAGACCCGGCTGGCGGTGGAGCGGACGAGGTTGGGATCGTAGCCGTGGGAATGGGAAAGGATCGGCACGGGTACGTCCTGGCTGATCGCTCCGGCCACTTCACGCCGGAGCGGTGGGCCAAGAGGGCAGTTGATCTCTACCGCGAGCTTGAGGCTGACAAGATCGTGGTCGAGCGCAACTACGGCGGGGATATGGTCAAGGCCACTATCCAGGCCGTTGACAAGCGCGTCCCGATCTCCGAGGTCGTGGCATCCCGTGGCAAGCGGCTGAGGGCCGAGCCGATCTCGACTAGGTACGAGCAAGGGTTGGTCCATCACGTCGGGGTCTTCACCGAGCTAGAGGATCAGATGATCCAGTGGACGGCTGACACCGAGGACTCGCCCGACCGGGTGGACGCCTTGGTGTGGGGATTGACCGATGTGCTGAACATGGGTCAGGGCGCGGCGTTCCTGGACTACTGGAAGGAGCATCCCTTGTCTACCAACCCAGCGGAGAGCAAGCGGCAGGCCCAAGACGAGGCAGCAGTCAGGCAGCTTCAGCGGAAGATGGGGAGAGGGCCGAGGTTCGGCGGAGGGACTCCGAATCTAGACCCCAAGTGTGAGCATCGGTGGCGAGGCGACTCGTGTGTGTTTTGCGGCGGCCAGCGTTAGGGTCAAGGAGGCGATCACTTGGCTCTGAGCTTTCGTTTGCGCCGACCTTCGCCGATCACCTCAGAGGAGATCGAGCGCGGGGTCATGGTGGCCATGAAGCCCGACCTCATGGGGCTGCAGCCTGAGCCTCTGCGCAAGCATGTGGAGATGGTGGCCAAGGCGGTCACGATGGCTCCAGGGGCGTGGCACAACCCGCCAGGGCAGGCTAGGTCCAAGGGGCCGACTCCGATCGACGTGAGGACGGTCGCCAACCGTGCGGCGTCTCAGCTTGCCCCGTCGTCGTCTGTGACCCCGCCAGAGATCGAGCTTGCCTTGAGGGCGCAGGGGATCGACTGGGTCGAGCCGTTCGCCCCAGGCACTCCCCTCACGCCTTACTACGGCTACTCCCGGCGTCCTCGGATGTACGACTACATGGTCGGGCGGAACATCACGACCGAGACCAGGCCAGACCGCATCCCGTTCCAGCAACTCAAGCAGGTTGTGGAAGGCTACGACATCGCGCTCTCCTGCATCCGGTACACGATCAACGACCTCCGCTCGATGGAGCTGAAGTGGGGTCCGATGACCGGCTACGAAGGGGATACGAAGAAAGAGGTCATGAAGGCAGCTGAACTCTGGAGGCGTCCAGACGGCAAGCTGTTCTTTGGGGACTGGCTGGCTCAGGCCATGATGGACGAGTTGCGCTACGACGCCTCTGCTCTCTACCGGGAGCGGAACGCGGCGGGGAAGATGCTGGCGCTCAAGGTCATCGACGCGACGACTTTGGCCCCGATGCTGGACTACTTCGGCGAGTACGCCGAGCCGCCAGCCCCGGCCTTCGCGCAATACATTCAGGGCGTACCGTGGGACTGGCTGACGACCGATGACCTGATCTACTCGCGTATGTGGCCGGTCCCTGAGAGCCCCTATGGCGTGAGTCCGATCGAGACCGTGCTGTTGAACGCCAACACCGACGTCAGGCTCCAGATGTTCTTCCTGGAGTTCTTCACCGCGACGGCAGTCCCTGAGATGTTCATCCTCGCCCCCCCTGATCAGTCCGACCCAGACTCTCTGGCGGAGTGGGAAGAGAACGCCAACAACCGACTGCGGGGCAATCAGGCGGCTCGGCATGGCCCCTTCTGGCTACCCGCTGGGTCGGAGATCAAGCCCTACAAGCAGATCGAGCAGATCGACCCGAAGATCGCCGAGTACGTCATCCGCAGGACCGTGGCGGCGTATGGGTTGACCCCTCAGAACCTGGGCGTGCTGGACGACGTGAACCGCGCCACTTCGGAGACGCAGATCGACCAGCAGTTCCGAGTAGGGACCCTGCCTCACGTCAGGCACTGGGAAGCGATCATCAACTCAGTCACCCAAGAGGACTACGGGCTGCCCGTGGCGGCGCACTTCGACCTGGGGCGCGAGGCCGAGGACCGGCTCATGGAAGCCCAGGCGCACCAGCTATGGGTGAGCATGGGCGCTGAGTCGCCCGATGAGCCAAGAGACGAGATCCTGGGTCTGCCGGTGGACAACCAGAACCCCGTACCGAGGGGTTACTACTCGGCCAAGGGAGCGTTCATCCCGGTCAAGCAGCTTCAGGCATTGGCAGGCCCGGTGGATCGCGAGACCTACTCGCCGACCGAAGGCCCCAAAGAGGCCATGTGGCCGCAGATGGTGGCTGGCTTCGGCTCCGCCGCTCCGCAGGTCGGAGCGCTCGGCCCGCAGGACATCCACGACCAGCGGGGATCGGAGCACGCCGGTGCGCCGGTTGACCCAGAGGACGCCGAGTACCAGTCCTCCGCTACGGAGACGGCCAACAAGCCAGCCGGGTACGGGACCGCAGGTTTGGAGCGCAACGCCCGCCGAGGGCAGAAGTCAATCGACCTAGCCAATTGGCAGCGGCAGTCGAGGGAGCGAGTTCGCAAGGGGAAGCGCCCACGCCAGTTCGAGGACTCGGCAATCGACCAGAAGACCCATGAGGCGATCTGGGATCGGCTCTGCAAGGCCGTCTCTCTTGAAGACGTGGAGGCAGCCTTCCGGGATGGGATGGCGGATGCTCAGATCGAGAGACTTGGACTCCGAGGCCCGGAGCTGCTGGCGATCGGCCCGGTGGCGACCATCGAGAAGGCTGGGCAGTCAGACCCAAAAGACCGTAGGCGACCCGGACCGTTCGGGCACCTGGAGCCGATCCTAACCGCCTACTGGGAAGGGCCAGTCCTAGCTGCGCTGATGGCCGAGATCCCGACCTTGGAGATAACCAAAGGCTGGCTCAGAGAGTGGGCCAAGACACCAGGCTTGCCGGTAACGAGCGATGCGGCGATGGACGTGGCGCGAGCCTACACCTCGGCGATGCGGATCAACCATGAGCCGCTTCGGAAGGTCTTGACCGACCTCTACTCCGACTCATGGCTACCGGGAGTCCGGGACGCGGTGGAGCACATCCGCCAGACGATGCCCAACGCCCTGAGGACACGGCTCAGGATCGTCTCGCAGGCGATGAAGGTCGATTGGGACAAGTGGACGCCGGGTCATCCACCAGACCAGAAGATCCTCTACAACATCTTCTTCGACCCGATGGAAGCCGACAAGTGGCTGAAGGAGATCGACTCCACGACTTGCCGCAACATCGCCCAGGTGCTGGACGACGGAGTGGAGCAAGGGCTGGGGTCGGATGAGATCGCCCGGCGGATCGACCAGTACCTAAACGATCCCAAGAGAGCGCGGATGATCGCGGTCACGGAGTGCAACCGGGCCATGTCTAGGGCGGCCTACGAGACCTACAAGGCCCACGGGCTGAACCAGTGGAATCTACTCACCGCGCTGGACCCCTGCCCGATCTGTCAGGCGATCAAAGACAGCAACCCGCACACGATGCAGGAGACGATGATGATGCCTCCGGAACATCCTAACTGCCGCTGCAATCTCCTGCCAGTTCTCCCCACGAGGGCTTGACGTGCGGGCGGCTCTGGATATCGACGGGACGGTTGATGCCGACCCCTCGGTCTTCGCTTCGCTGATGTCGGCTCTTCAGGCCGCGGGTCATCAGGTCGTCATCCTGACGGGTTGCTCCGAGCCAGTACCTACCCAGAAGGATTTGGACGAGAAGGCGCAGTACCTCAACTCCATCGGCCAGGGTACCTGCTGGGATCTGCTGGTGGTCTTCGGCGATCCCCCTCACAAATCTAAGGCCCGCTGGATTCGAGATCACCACGTCGATGTCCTGTTCGACAACTCGGCGGAGAACGCTGAGCTTGCCTCGAAGTATTGCCTAGCCCTGGTGCCGTGGAACTCCATGATCGACGCCAAGCGCAAAGTCGTCCACGACGAGGGCACATGAGCACCCAAAGGAGCCTCTGATGCAAACCTTCCTAGCCCTGCCGTCCACGGCCTATACCGCCTCGGGTGGCGGGACGTCGATCAGCCTCGGGCCTGTCCCGAGGGCGATTCAGGCTCTAGCGGTGGACGTGAACGTCACCGCTGCCTCTGGCACCAGCCCGAGCCTGACGCTGATCCTGGAGAGGTTGGCGGCGGATGGGAACTGGTACGAGATCTGGAGTCCGACGGCGATCACGGCAGCCGGTGCGGCATCGACCAGCATTGGGCCGGGCTGCGCCACGGCTCAGGTCTACACCCAGACGATCCGCCTCCGCTGGCTGATCTCCGGCACCAGCCCGAGCTTCACCTTCTCGGCTTCGATCGTCGGCTGGCCATGAGCGCCAAGCGAACCCTCTTGCGAACCCAGCTCAAGGCGGCGGGATGGAAGGGCAGCAAGGTCAAGCGTAGGCGTGGTGTACCGATCCAGGACGCGGCCAAGGACGTTGCCGTGGTGCGGGGTGTGCTGAAGATGCGCGACAAGCTCAAGGAGGCATGAGGTGTGCTGGTCATGTGCCTGCGGACGGCCTACCGATGACCACGGGGACTCACGCGCCATCACGACCTTGACGCTCAAGGGTGCGGCGGCCCATGCCGATACTGACGTTCCTGGGGTCATCTCCAACATGGTCCGCACCTTGGCGCTCCACCGAGGCCGAACCAAGAGCGTAGCCAAGGCCGACTTCGCCGGATGCCAAGTCATCAAGTCCGACTCCGAGCGGCGCTACACCCTCGGCTTGGCCTATCCGGCTAACCGTGCGGATGTTGGCAAGGCCCAAGACGGTTTCCGTGACTTCGTGGGCCACGATGCCTTAGAGGAAGCCGCGTGGTCTTTCCTCCGAAAGGGCGGCAAGGTCGGCATCCAGCATGAGGACGGGACCGAGGGTCACGGGGAGGTGACCGAGAGCTATATTTATAGAGGGCCAGATTGGCACATCAAAGCGTCAGACGGGAGCGAGCAGGTCATTAAGGCGGGCGACTGGCTCCTAAGTGCGGTTTGGGATGAACCCACGTGGCAGGCGATCAAGGCAGGGGAACTGAACGGGTTCAGCCCACAGGGGAAGGCTCGCCGCCGTCAGCCTTCGGCTGAGGCCCTGGCCGCGCTGCGGCGGTAGCCCTTCTGAGATAGGCGGTGACAAGTTCGGCATCGCCTTGAGCCATTCTCGCGAATGATGAGGTTGTCGCCACTGAATGGGTGGCCGAATGCACAGTGAGTGCGGGCCGCTAGCCCTGCCGTGATGCCTCCGCTGCGCAAGGTATTGACTCGGGCGGTAACTGGCTCAAGGTGCGCGGGATTCACGCATCGGCGATGAGGGCACTGGCTGCGCAATCGGCATATCGCGGGGTCGTGGCAAATGTGGTCCAGTTCAAGCCCTGCAGGGACCGGCCCAACAAGTAGCCCATAGGCGAAACGATGGGCTTTGACAAGGCGCGGACTGCTATTGGCAAAGAACTGCCCATAGCCTGATCGCTCCACGGTGCCGAGCCACGGCCAGCACTCTGCATCGCCACGTCGATCAACCTTGGCCCAGAAGCGGCCAACGATATCCCCATAGAGGGGCATGAAGTCGTCGCCAGTCTTGCGCCGCCAAGCCGTCCAATGAGTCGAACATAACCCGCGAGCCACTGCGGCCTTCGGGCACTGGCGACATGAAGCCATGTCGAGAAGTATATCACAGAGGTAACCACAGTGGAAGATTTCGCGATCACCGAGTTCGAATACCTCGACCCAGACCGCGTTGATGCCGTGCATGGCCCGGCCAACGGCACCCCGTTCCTCATGCTCAAGAGCCTGGGGGAAGACGCCGAGCTTGACGATGGCGTGGTCAAGTTCGTCTCCGCCGAGGCTCGCCGGAAGTATGCCGCGTCGGGTATGGCCATGCCGGACGGAGCCTTTCCGATTGCGGACGAAGGCCATCTCAAGTCAGCGATTGGCAGGCTGGGCAACTACAAGGGCAGCCGAGGCAAGGCGAAGCGGCACATCATCAAGCGCGCCAAGGCGCTGGGACTGACCCACATGCTGCCGAAGGACTGGCGAGTCAGCAAGGCGCTGACCGCTTCCCAGGCCGGCGTGCAGGGGCGCGAGCTGGCCGGGAGCCCTGATGACTCACTCGGGCAGACCCGCCAGCTCGGGGAGGACGAGATCGTGAGCGGTGATGTCCAGAACGACGCTGGCAAGCCCAAGACCGAGCCGTACTCCCAGCCTCGCCCGAATGAGCACACCGGCTACGGCGACACCGCGCCGGAGAAGACGCTGCCCGAGACCGAGGCGTTGTCTCAGACGCGGGAAGAGTCCGCCACCAAGAACGCCATTGGGCCGAACGAGGCATCGTCTGAGGGAACCCTGGCACCCCGCAGGAAGCGCGACACCAAGCGAGCGGAGCGCGAAGGGCAGTCCCAGACCGTGGAGAACCACGAGGGCGAGTCAGAGGTCGATCCGAACGCGGATCAGATGAACCTCGAGGCTACCCAGGCCCAGAAGCGCAAGAAGCATCTCGCAATGAAGAACCCCGCCAAGGCTACGGGAGCCAACCCCGACACCGATCCCGGCAACCCCGCGTGGCAGGACAAGGACGTAGAGCTAGCGTCGGAGGCTGTGGCGCATTTGCGCGAAGCCCTCAACCTGGCGGCCCAGTTCGAGTCCCGCGAGAAGCGCGAGGCCAAGAAAGCGGCAAAGCGTATCAACGCTGCGGTGCGCAGTTTCAGCGCCGTCAGCACCGTGGCAAAGGAGATAGAGGACATGACCACAGAGGAACTGCTCAAGTTGCTCGACGACCGCGACCGGGCCAAGGCTCAGAAGGCCGAGAAGGCCGCCAAGAAGGAAGCGAAGCGCGCTGCGAAGGCCACCGCAAAGATGGCAAAGGCAGCCGAAGCTCCCGAGGACGGCGAGCTGGCCAAGCGAGTCATGGCGCTGGAGAACACGCCGGTTCGTCGTGCGGCGATGAACGATGCCGGGTTGCGCCCGGTGTTTCGCGGCACCCCTCCGGCCGGGCTGGAGGCCGTGCAGAAGGCGCTGGACGCGGCCTCGACTCCGCAGGAGCGCACGGCGCTCAAGCAGGAGATGATCAAGGCCAAGTTCCTGGGCAACAACTCGATCCAGGTTCCGCAGGACGAGAACGGCAACGCTCTGCCGCACGGTCCCGTCGCCCTGATCAGCCAGCCCCCGGAAGCCTTCGCAAACGCTCGCGCCGCGATGGGCCGCCGCTAACCACTGAATCCGATCCAACTAAGGAGACACAGCAATGTCATGGGGCGCTGACGCCCTCGGGATCACCGAGGACACCTTCCAGATGGTGAAGGCAGCGACCGCAGGTATCACCAACACCTCTGCGATCTACAACATCACAGTGGAAGAGTTGGTATCTCTGGTCCCTGTCGATACCCCGTTCTTCAACTCGACCCCTCGCCGTCCGGCCCCTCGTGGTGCTCGGTTCTCGGCGTGGCAGGTCTTGCTCAACGTCAACAGCTCTCAGCCCGACGGTGGCATCCCGCGTGACACCGCCGCTCCAGTCATCAACGTCGAGAACCAGTGGGTCTACTCGCCCTATGCCGTGATCGGCTCCGGGGGCAAGGTCACCTGGGACGCGTTGGCAGAGGCTGAGGGGACCGCAGACGCTCTGGCGGTGGACACCATCCAGACGATCAACCAGCAGTTGATCACGCTGGAGATCCACCAGCTCAACGCGCAGTCCTTCGCTCTTCCGGTGTGTCCGACTCCGACTCTTGTTCCCTCCACCTCGGGGGGCACAATCGCGACCGGGACCGTGTACGTCAAGTGCGCGGCTCTGTCCGGGCTGAACTGGTACCGAGGGAACGGTCTCTCGGCTCAGGGTTCAGGCGTGGCTTCGGCTGAGGCCAGCGTTGCGGTCACCGGCCCGGATGCCAGCGTCACCGCGAACGTGACGGCGGTCAAGGGTGCGGCTGGGTATCAGTGGTTCGTCAGCTCTGCGACCGGCACGGAGCTTTACTACACCACGACCTACACCAACTCCGTTGACATCACCTCGGTGCCGACCGTTGCCGCGACCATTCCGGCTCTTCCTGGGCTGTTCCAGGCCGGGCAGGCCGGACCTGCGGTTCCGACCACGGACCAGTCCTACCAGACCTACTGGCAGAACGGCCTCAACGCCTCGATCATGGGCGACTTCTCGGCCAACCCGGACGACCTCCAGTCGGGCTTCCAGGCCAACCTGGTCACTCCCGGAACCGGAGTTAGCCAGGGCGCCTACTACTCATCCCTGAACGGCCACCCGTTCACCGTGAGTGGTGCGGCCATCCTGGAGATCGACGACATGAACCGGACGATCTATGACAACTACAACATCTCGACGACTCGGATGCTGTGTGGGTCAAAGGTCATCAACGACATCTCCAACGCGGTGTTGGACAACCCCCAGGCCATCACCTGGCTGGTGCCTACGGACAAGGACGGCAGGGCGCACGTCGTGGCCGGTGGTCACGTTGCCACCTACCTGAACAAGACCGTCAACGGAAGGCCGATCGAGCTTCACCTGATGCCGTACCTTCCGCCCGGACAGTTGATCGCGGTTGCGGACGAGATCCCCTTCCCTGGGGCGAACATGGTCAACCCCATCGAGGTCGAGACTCTGTACGACTTCTTCCGCTTCGACTACGGTGCGGATCGTGCGAACGGCGGCCCCCGGTTCGACTTCGAAGTTCGGACCGAGCAGTCCTTCAAGAACAAGGCCGCGCCAGCGATGGGCATCTTGTCCAACATCGGCGATCTGAGCTAGACCCCTCTCGGGGGCGGGGGCAACCCCGCCCCTTTGTGAGACACAAGGAGACGATATGCACATCAAGCAGTTTCAGTCGCGCTTCGTGCGCGTGCCGGACCCTCTGCGTCCGGGTAGGTACGCCCATGAAGAGAGGCTGATCCCGACCGGGGCAGCGGCAATTGCCCACGCCGGGAAGACCTACAAGGCAGACGCGGACGGGTGGTTCAGCGTGCCGACGGATGTCGCCAAGGAGATGCTTTCCTTCCGCACCCCTGGCAGCTCGCGGTTCATGACCGACGCCGATGTCGGGGAGCATGTGAGGGTTGGTGCGGCATCAGCAGAGGATCTGCCGAGCGAACAGATCG
>JAEHJW020006456.1_pt1 | contig 10463 bp, 18 predicted proteins | sample 9271431 | NCBI WGS metagenome assembly JAEHJW02
CAGGACGTGAACATCTTCAGGTTCAAGCAGATCATCGCTCTCGGTCAGCGAGCTCACGAGCGTCTCTCGGTTCTCAACATCCCGCACCTGCAGGTCGCCCACCCACAGCACGCGAAGCGCTTTCACTTCGGCGAGCTCTATGAGCTTCTTCCTCTCATCAAGCAGGTCATCTGAAGGAGACTTCATGACATCATCTAACTCCGCGTCCCTGGCCTGGTTGACTGGCCTCACCAACCTCCTCAAGGGAGGCAGTCACGTCGCGCCGAGGCACCGAGGCACCATCGAGCTGCTTCAGCAGACCTTCACCGTGGATCTCTTCCGCCCGGTGGTTCGCTGCCCAGTCCGGAAGCTCAACTACTCCTTCATGGCGGCCGAGGCCTACTGGATCCTCACGGGCGATGACACCGTGGCCGGGATCGCCCCCTACAACTCGCACATCGCGCAGTTCAGCGATGACGGTCAGAAGTTCGAGGGAGCTTACGGGCCACGCATCAAGGAGCAGCTCAGCTGGGTCATCGGCAAGCTGCTCGATGATCCTGAGACGCGTCAGGCGGGGATCGTCATCTGGCGAGATAAGCCGGCTCCGTCGAAGGACATCCCCTGCACCATCGCGATCTGGTTCACCATCCGCGACCACAGGCTGAACACTCACGTGTTCATGCGCTCCAGCGACATCTGGCTCGGGCTGCCCTACGACATCTTCAGCTTCAGCATGCTCGGCTGGCTTGTCACGGGGCGGCTCAATGAGCTGCGATCTCAGTGCGGTGAGCTGTCAGTTCTCCCCGGGACTCTCTACCTGACGGCGGCCAGCAGCCACCTCTACGACACCAACCGGGCCACGGCCGAGGAGGTGATCAGAGAGACGACACCCACGCTGCCCCAATCGCGTGTCCCCGTCGAGCTGGCCCTTCACCCCGATGAACTCGTTCTGCTGCTCAAAGATCTGCGCGAGAACAAGGAGAGGAGGTGGTGGCTGTGAGACCAACCCGAGATGAGTGGGCGATGGAGGTCGCCCGAGTGACCGCCAAGCGGTCTACCTGCCTACGCCGCAACGTGGGCTGTGTGCTACTCAACGCGAGGGGTCACGTCCTCGCCACCGGCTACAACGGGGTGGCGGCGGGACGGCCACACTGCAACGAGGAAGTCGACTCTGGGATGTTGACACAAGCCGGGACACCTCATTATAGTCACCCGCATGCCTGCGAGGGCGCCTGCAGTTCCAGCGGGACGAACCTCGATGGCTGCGAGGCCATTCACGCGGAGCAGAACGCACTGCTGCAGTGCCGAGACGTCTACTCCATCGACACGTGCTACTGCACCACCAGCTGCTGCGTGACCTGTGTGAAGCTGCTGCTCAACACCAGCTGCCAGCGCATCGTGTTCGAGGAGGAGTACCCTCAGACCCACGCAAGGGAGATGTGGGAAGCCGCGGGGCGCGTCTGGGAGATGTTGCGATGAGGATGCCCCAGGCTTACATCATCGGGCCGTACACCAGCCCAGACCCAGATCATCTGCTTGACAACGTGCGTAGTGCTCTGGCCGTGGCGCTCAAAGCTGCAGTCGCCGGCTACCTACCCATCGTCCCGCACACCATGGGGAACCATCGGGTGAGCACGTGGGATGACGCCATGGAGCGGTGCCGCTACCTCATCCGCGGTCTCGACCCGAGGCAGGACGTGGTCATCCTCTCACCTCACTGGGAGGAGAGCCGCGGCTCTCGGGAGGAGGTGGTGCTCGCTCAGTTTCTCTCCATCAGGATCATCGACCACAAGGAGCTTTCATGAAACGAGGCCGTCTCAATCTCCCCACACCTCCACCGGTGAAGCGAGTTAGGCCGTGGAGGCCGTACAGTCATCACCACCCTGAGAGGCTAATTCTCATCATGCTTCTCGTTCTCATCATCTTCATCATTCTCATCATCCACTGAAGGGAGGCCACATGGCCATGGAGTTTGATCGCAAGTACGCAGTTCAGAGCAACATCCTTCAGATCGAGGAGTCCTTCCGCGACGCCATCATCAAGGCGCACGAGGAACGCTACCGCAAGCTTCGTGACGAGATGTCCAAGCTCATGTCCGAGACGATGAAGACTGAGGGCGCACCGATCCCTCCACCAATGCCTGCGTTCTCTGTAGCGCCACCCCAGGAGGTGATGCCATGAACCGCTGTCCGAAATGCGGTGGCACCCTATGGCACCCGAGCCTGTCACGTGGCCCGCTTGATCCGCCATACTGCACCTGTTCGGGTGTTCGCACAATCACGACCGATCACACCGAGCCCCTGCAGCTCGCCATCCAAGACATCCAGGCAGCTATCTCCTACGCACCGCTTGGCACACGCGACTCCGCAGCCTACTCACTGCGCATGATTACCGACCCGCGTGGTTGGGTAGATCACCTGCTTGTCCAGGAGGCTCAGCTCAAGGTGCTTCGCGACTACGCCTACTGGGCAACCTACGCTCTGCTCGGCATTGAGGGCTCGAAGAAGATGGTGTGCTCAACTCACGAGGCCGAGGCACGAGCCTTCCTCGATACTCATGCCAAGGTCGTCAACGAGCTGTTCCCACACGTGCGAGAGCACAAGGATGAGTCATAGAAGCAGCCATGAGCAAATACAAAGGCCCAGCATCATACTGGGCCTTTTTCTTTATCTTTTAATCAACAATCACCACACCTCAAGCCACTGCATGTTGCAGAAGACAGTCGTGCTCCCACCAGGAGACGAGCAGGCAAGGGTCAGCGTGTCCTGGTGGTTGAGCAAGCCTGAGTAGGCGAGGATCAAGCTCTTGATGTCAGCGAACTGCGTGGATATTCCCTTGGCCTGGGCACTGGCTGACAGATAGCCAGAATCAATGATGGTGCCACCTGAGATCGCGGTCGCTGCTTTATCAACCAGTGCGATCGAGGCGGAGTTGAATGCTGAGAAGGCTGCTCCAGTCAGCGTCCCGTTGAGGATCATCGCCCAGTAGATCGGGTTCGCCCCACCGCAGCGACGTCATACTGCTCCAAGCTCAGCTGCCCGGTGTTGCGCACCCCATTTGGCCCAGTGGTGGCAGCGCGAACCGAGATGATCGGGATCGGGGTGGACGAGTTCACTGCCGTCCCGGCTCCACCATTGTTGTAGGCATAGAGCTTACCGTAGCTCGGCTCCGCACCACCACCGGTGACCACCGAGGTACAGATGTGTCGCATCGTCACGACTCCGTTCGCGGTGGCCGAGTTAAAGTTCTCCACCCGACACGGGAGATTTGCGGTGGTCATGTAGACGGTGGGCTGAATGTTCGCGTGATTGAAGAAGTGAACGGGGACGAGCATCCCATCGATGTTGAACCCCACACGCACACGACCAACGCCGAGCCACTGTAGGTCTGTCATCAGGATCTGTGTCTTGCTCCAGTCCGCTGTGATACCAGATGGGCCACTGCCATCGAGGCGATCCACGTTCCAGTCTTCCTGAGCGACCCTGAAGTCCACAGGAGTTCCGGTGACGTTCGACCTACGCACCACATACACCGTTTCACCCGAGGCCTCAAGGAAGATCCCGTTGCTGGCGTCAAAGTAGCCGATGCGTCGAGTGTTCCCGGTGACCTGAACACCACCGTCAAAGCAGAATGTCTGAAGGATCTGCTGGCCGTGACCAGGCACGTAGCGGTGATAGAGGCGTGTCTGACGAATTGCTGACGCACCAGCAGCGGTGCCACCAGTAGACAGCTGCACGGTAGACTCATTCGGGAGGAAGGTTACGGCACCCGTCCCCGCCAAGGCGGTCTCCCATTCGGTTGGATCATCACCATACTGCTGCTGAGACGAGAACAGCTCGATAGACTGGCTGACAGCCACCCGACCAAATGCACTGAGGTGCATGCTGTCATCAAATGTGATTGGCGCACCGTAACCTAGGTTGACGTAACTCCCCTTCGGCATGACCATGACATCCTCCTTGTCAGAACCTGATGCCAACCTTGCCGCGAACCTCCCACCCGACGCGGTTGGCGAGAGCGTAGGTGTTCTTCGTTACCTCGATGCCCACTCGGGCGAAGGCCAGATCACGATCATAGAACACACCCTCAGCCTTGTCGCCCCACGCAGTCGTTCCAAACACTAGGCCAGCTGCGCTCTTGAGCAGCTTCGGTGCGGGCGGCCCGATCTCCTGGATGTCCACACCCTTGATCACGGTCCCGTCGGGACTCGACACCACAGCTCGGCGCTGGCCGTTCGGCATGGTCACGATCGAAAGATCCACGGTGACATCCTTGCCTGGAACTGTGATGAACGCAGGCAGCTGAACACCTGGTGGCAGGTGGGGCAGGGGCACGACCACTGGTGAGGTGTGGATGGTGGCCTCGATGGTCTGGTTCACGTGGGCACCGGTGGGCACCAGCTGCGCAGGCTTGGGGTGCTCGGTTGGCTTCGTCTCCAGCACCACGCTGCCATCAGCCTGGTGAATCGCAGGCTGGATGATCGGCGTCACAGGTGCCTGGCGCGTCATCCACAGGTGCCAGCCGGTGCCGAGGCCGAGCAGCCAGCCGATGAGCAGGGTCACGCCCAGTGTGATGGCTCCCTTCGTCGCAGTATTCATACCTCACCTCCTGGGCTCGGCGGATCCTGGCTGTCAGGGCCGGACGGGTTGCGCTTTGACTCAACCCATGCCCACAGCGGGCCGCCTCCTCCGACCAGTGCGCACAGCCACTTGAACGCTCCCACCCAGCCATCGGTGATGCCGTGGGCCTTCCAGTCGAGGCTGAGCCAGGTGATCCCAGCGATGACGACGGAGCCGAAGGCAGCGAGCTTGACGTCGCGGGTGGGGTCGGTCGAGTCAATGAACTTCTGCATGAGCTCGGCCATGGGCTTGATAGGCTTGAACAGGTCTGGGATCTTCATGCTACCTCCTTGGGAACGTCATCAGCGCGAGCGAGCAGCCCAGCCCGCATGTTCTCGCGCCTCGGGTCTTCTGCCAGCCAGTGCTCATAATGAGACCGCTGCATCTCGCACAGCCCAGCAAGGACGGTGTCGGGATCTGCTGAGTTAACCTGGGCGATGGTCAATGGACCAACGTGGCCATCAACTTCCAGGCCACCAAGGATCGTCTGGAGATACGCGACCGCTGTGCTTGGGCCGAGATTGACTCCGATGTCATAGCACTTCGCCGCAACCACGTCGCTCTTGAAGTCCTGCCAGTAGCCATTCCAGTAGTTCTCCTGGTAGAATGGCTCGATCATCTCCTCGGTGAGCAGCATGATGTCCTTGGCGTCCACCACCCCATCGTGGTTCACGTCACCGAGGCTGCCCATCTTGTCGCGCCAGGCCCTCAGCGTGACGCCATACTTCGTTGGGCCTCCAGGGTCATTGGGCAGGTTCGTGTAGTTGTGCCGCAGGTTCCACTCATGTGGCGCGGCGTAGTTGAACGCGAACTTGAAGTTGGCCATCAGTCACCTCACTTCTTGGTCTGCTGGTCTGAGTTCTTGGGATGATCTATCGGCGACATCTTCGGGTAGTAGAGCTGCCCTTTGAAAAGCTTGTCATCGATGACCTGAAAGTGCGCGTCAACGCCATCGCGCCACCTCCCCATGTCGGTCTTCCACTCGCTGTTCGCCGCCGACTCCTGCGCCTGGTCCTGGACCACGATGCGGAGCTGGTGTATCTCGTAGGTGACGTTGTCGCCCCAGCTCTTGAAGAAGTAGCCGAGGACGGCCAGGATGACCGACAGCACGCCCACGCCAACGCTGATCGCGATGGGATGGATCTCAAGCGGCACGAGGTGGTCTTGGTGTCGCCGCCCTCGGTTCTCACGAGGGGTGGTGTGCTCCTGGTCACAGTGGTCGTGGCTCTTAAGCATGGCTGTCTCCTAGGGAGGTGATGGCGCGATTGATGGCGGAGACCGCCGTGGACGTCTTCAGGCAGGCCCACAGATAGAGGTGGCTGGACAGCGCCTGGGCGTACCAGCTGATCACCCACGCAGCTTGCTCCTGAGTGTAGTGCGAGACCTCGACCGCAATGGCCTCAGCCTCCTGGGAGAGACGAAAGGAGGGCTGAAGGAGGTAGCGAAGCAGCCAGACTGCCTTCCGCTGGCTCTGCTGGCGCAGGTGCGTCTCCTCGTGAGCCACCAGTGCGGGCAGGCCCTGGGGGTTGATGTTAGCTGGGTGGTAGATCGTCGGCGAGAGAGTGAGCCACCGGTCCTTCCCGAGCCAGAAGAGCCACCAAGGACGAGGTTCAAGTTGCATGATCATCATACCTCCATCGCAGAGAACATCACCTCAACGAGCGTGCCGTTGGCACTCGCGATGGCGATGTCAAGGTCAAACCAGTAGGTAGTCCCCTTAGACAAACCAACCAGAACGGCGGTAACCGAGCGATGCACCGAGGCCCCAGTCGCGATGCTGTCAGCCATGCTCGCACCAACCAAAGTTCCTACTGGGGCCGCACCATTGACAGGTGGCGTACCAGTTCCGTGGTGCAGCTCCATCGTCGCAGAAGATGGGTTCATCGCACCACTGTTCTGCAGACGGAAAGACATGTTGATCATCACGTCGCCTGAGCTCCGTGGTGTGATCGCGTATGCGAGACCACACATCTGACCGGTAGTGGATGTTGTGGCAACTGAAGCGGTGGTGTCCGTGCCGAATGCCCGTACAACAACGGGCAGATAGGACGGGAGGTAGGAGAGCAGCCGCCACTGCAGGGTGAGATCGACCAACTCAGCGATGTAAGACGTCCCAGCAACAAGATCTCCGTTCGCGACAGCGGTGCCGTCTGCTCGGGTGAGAGTGCCTGCGGTGCCATTGACCGTCAGGGTGCAGGCACCGGTATTCGAGATTGCCTGCTTCCAGATGACTACCGCCCCAGGCTTGTTTCCACCACCAACGTAAGCGGTATAGGTATCGTCATGCAGGATGATCGCGTTGGCCGCTGTGCTGTGGTCTGAGAGCGCCATGACGAAGCCGAACGCGGTCCCGGGGCCTCGCGTGGCAAAGAAGTCCCACCCGCCTGGCGTCTGCTCCCCGGTCACGTTGGTCGCCGTATCAGGATCATTGGTCGTTGTGCCGAGAGCAACGAACAGGTGTTCGGTGAGCGCCGTGTCCATCAGCTTGGCGCCCTGCTGGTAGCCGCCCATAGCGGTGGCGTAGGTGCTGTTGAAGGTGAACCCGATGCCCTCGCCGTGATACTGCGCGTACTGGCTCAGCACCGCGAGGATTCCGTTCACGTCCTCCATCTCAGGAGCCACGCCACCAGATGCGAGCGGAGTCTTGTTTGCGAGCTGGAACCCGGTCTGCCAACTTGCGTTGTAGGTAGTCGCTGGAGAGTCAGGAATGGAGTTCGTCAGCGTTGGGTTCAGCTGGGCGAACCAGTGCTGAAGGAGAGGTGGTTGGCTAAGCGACACTGGTCACTCCACTGGTGAAGACTCCCTGGTTGAACGGCTGGAGGCCGCTTCCATTGAAGCCGAAGGTTGAGGCGGGGTCGACGCTGACGATCCCAACCCCTACCCCGGCAGGGTGCGGCAGCACCTTGGACTGGGTGAGGATGGCCAGGTCGATCGCGGTGAGGTTGAACTCGAATGTGAAGATCATCTGCATGCCGCCAACGTCTGCCACGTAGCAGCGTCCCTGCGTGGCAAAGAGGTTGGACATCAGCTGATTGAGGCTCGGGGCGGAGCAGTCAGTAATGTTCGCCAAGGCCTTCACCAGCAGCAGCGTCTTGAAGTCGGCGTCGGAGAGCGCAGTGGCCACGCCATTGATGGTGAAGTTCCGGGTGACGCCGATGATCCTGCCCCAGACGTCAAGACCGTAGCCAGTGGCGGTGTTGATGTCCCAGATGCTCTGGTAGAAGGCATCCAAGTTGACTCCGGGATCGATGTCATCGTTCATGTTCTGGATCAGCGCCATGATGATGGGGCTGTTCGCATACTGCGAGATGATCGTGGAGGTCAGGTCAGTGGAGTTCATACGACGGTCACCGAGATGTTGGCAGCCAGGATGGACGGATACTGGTTGATGTTCAGCGTCTGGCTGACGGCAGTTGGCGAGGAAGTGAGCCCAACGTATAGCTCAAGGATGTGGATGTGAGGATCGATGTTCAGAATCGGAGCGTAGTAGCGGCTGGCGTAGATCGTTCCACCGATGCGTTGGACTGGGCCACCGTCACCACCCGCTGCCGCGCTGATTATCGCGTTCTGCACGAGGGTCGTCAGGCTTCCTGGCAGGTTAGGATCGTTGGCGATCTGCACCGCGAAGTAGATCGGAGTGGCCGTTGGCCGCTCGAAGGTGACGTTGTAGGTCGGGTAGGGGATGCTGTAGCCGCTGGTGTCCTGCACCGCTACGGTCGTGTTCCCGTTGTAGTCGCACCCCACATCCTTCTTAGACCAGATTGCCTCAGCGATCGATGCGTCATCCCCACCCACGACCGCGACATACAGCGAGTGGGGTGCGAGGGTCACGCCACCAACGGTGATCGGCGAGGAGGTGGTGTTCTCGGTGACGTAGACGTCTGTGGGCAAGACCGGAGGGACGAGAGTAGCTCCGCTCGCGAACACCGCAGCGTAGATGGAGGGTAGGCTGCCACGCGAGTTCAGCGCCACGCTGTTCTGGCGGCGGTACTCGAACTGCTGAGGCGTCTCCACGTTCGTGCCGAGCACTCCCGCAGCTGCGTTGCTGATCGAGTCCCAGCCAGGGATGGCCACGTAGATCTGGTTGAGGGCACCGATGGCGCATGCGATCGGGCCGGTCTGGGCATTGTAGAACGTCAGCGTCAGGCTGCCACCGACAGGGATCGTGCCACCAGTCTGAGCGTAGTAGATGTTCCCGTTTGTGTCCTTTGCCTGGGCACCCATCGGGATCACCGTCCCTGCCACGCCGATGCAGGTGCAGCTGACGGTGGTGCTCGTCGCCGGGTTCCGCGTCATGAAGTAGATGTAGCCGATCGCATCCTGCATGCGGCCCTGCGCGTAGAGCGGATCCACCTGCGAGCAGTAGTAGAGGAACTGCGAGTCCTTGTCTGCGATGATGGCTGCGAGGCTGCTGGCGAGCTGGCCCTGGGGCGTCGTCAGCGACTGGTCGAGACCACCGCCGAACGCAGTGTTGATGTCAGCCTGCACCGCCGCAAGGATCGTGGCCGCGTCGGGCGAGGTGAACCCTGTCGAGCCGAAGGTTGGCTGGGGAACGGTCGTCATGGTGGCTCCTAGAAGTGAGCGTTGTTCTGCTGACCAGTAGTGTCAATGAACTTGACGATACCGGAGACCGTTCGGTCGGTGAGCGAGGTGATCGTAGTCTCGGCATCCACCACGTCCGAGACCGATAAGGCCTGCGCGTTGAACTGAGCCTGAAGCAGCGAGAGTGAGTACTCCTGGCCGAGAATCTGCTGGAAATAAGGTACGCCGAGCGTCGTGTCGAAGAACACCTCCCCGAGAAAGGTCTTGAGCGCACTGGCCACGTTCTGGGCCACAGCGGTCGGTCCTGTGACCACCGCGATGTTCCCGCTGGCATCCACGGTGAGATCCCAGTTGGCTGATTCGGATGATAGAGCGAGACTGTTCATAGCGGCGATCCTGTGGTGCCGGTGCCAGGCTGCACACCGGGATGAACGTGAAGATGGAGACTCGTGCCTTCTCCCGTGACGTCTCCGGTGAATGCTGCGGTCTGGTCTCCGGTGACGGCACCCTTCACGTGCAGCGTGCCATCGATCTCGACATTGCCAGTGACCTTCAGCGGAGCATCCACCTCAACGGTCTCAGGAGCGACAATCTTGATGCCTGCGTCGCTGATGATCAGGTAACGAGTTGGAACGGTGGTGCTGAGCCAGCCACCAACGTAGAGGGCATCAGCCATGTCAAACCGGCGGTCGCTGCCTGGGTTGGCCCGAGCACCCGCTGCCTTCACCGCGCTGATGTCACGATCAGCGAAGACGCAGAAGCCAACGTCACCAACCTGTGGGTCACAGATCACCGCGTTGACTCCACCCTGCAGCCGGAAGAAGGGAACCCCATAGATGGTCGTGTGGGGAACCGATGAGCCTGAGCCATCGAGCTGGTTTACGAGCGGAGAGACGTCCACGTAGCCGACCGGACTGGTGCCACCACCGTAGACAGCTTCCACCGAGACGAGCGTCGCGACGCTCACTCCACCGAGGAGCTGGTTCATGATGAAGGAGAGCTGGTTGAACAGCGTGTTGCCGCTGCTGAGCTTTCGCTTGGGGAGGTAGCCGTCGTTCTGGTTCATGATCAGGCTCCCACGAACGAGGCTTTGATCTCAGTGAGCCACCTGCCGCCAGGACGCTCCGCCTCAAGGTTGTGTCGCAGTCCGTGCACGCGCCACGTGCCGCACGCCATCGGGATGGCGGACTGCACGACGACCAGGCCACCGAGCTGAATGCTCGGGTTGAACAAACACGACAGCGAGATGCCTGCCTTGTCGAAGGTTGGGTAGCCCTTCATGCCGGTGCTCGCGCTGATGAGAGGAGCAGTTCCCTTACGTGC
>JAEHJW020005573.1_pt2 | contig 10446 bp, 13 predicted proteins | sample 9271431 | NCBI WGS metagenome assembly JAEHJW02
GAGGATTTGCAGTTTCCCGATATCCAAAAGCAGGCGCTGTAAGCAGCCTGTAGCCGATGATAAGCCAAATTGCGGCAGACATAGGATTGACCTATCGGCAGATCAGCTTGGGCAGAATCCGACTATTTACAAGAAGGACGGCGAATTGCATGTCTGGGCTGGGAAACCAGATGATGTTTATTGCCTAATTCATGGTGACCCGGCCTATCAGGTGCTATGCCAATTGGCCGGTGAGGTACCGCCGTGTTGCCTGCGTGACGACATCAATTGGGAGGATGACGGGGGCCGATGGCACCGGGACGGCGGCCCGGCCATGATTTGGACAGATGGTACACAATTCTGGTATCAGCATGGCGAACTACACCGGGATGGTGGACCGGCTGAGGTGAGGCCGGATGGCACACAGTTCTGGCATCAGCATAATAAGTTGCATCGTGACGACGGACCGGCCGTTATGTATCATAACGGCGTGCAGTTCTGGTATTGGCACGGCGAGCGGGTCACCGAGGAAGAGCACGCTAGGCGACGCAAGCGATCTTTGGGCGTCTGATTCTATCTTCACGATGCTTCTTTTATAGTAACGGTCCAGAATGGCTCATTTCGTGCTCCTTGAAATGGGTATTTTCGTTGATCTCCTGTTGACACGCGATATTATAAAAGCAACCATGGAACATATAAAATAGCAAGTAAGCGAGAACATAACCAAAAGGAACAAAAATAATGGCGAAGATTTGCAATTTCCCGATATCCAAAACTAAGCGCTGCAAACAACCAATGGCAGACGGCAAGCCCAATTGCGGCAGACACAAGGTTAATCTATCGGCGGACCAATTGGGGCAAAGTCCGACTGTATACCAAAAAGGCGGCGAATTACACGTCTGGGACGGGGAGCCCAATGATGTCTATTGCCTGATCCACAGCGACCCAGCCTATCAAACCCTATGCCAGCTGGCCGGAGAGATGCCACCATGTTGCCTAAGGAAAGCTGTCACCTTGAGAAATGCGGATGGTGAGCGACATCGCGATGATGGGCCGGCCCGGATTTGGCCGGATGGTACACAGAAATGGTACCAACATAACAAGCTGCACCGCGACGATGGTCCAGCTAGAATTGACGCAGATGGCACGCAAGTCTGGTATCAGCATGGCAAGATGCACCGCGATGATGGTCCAGCCTTAATTGACGCAGACGGTACCCAAGATTGGTATCAATATGGCAAGCGACACCGGGATGATAGCCCAGCCGTAATTTGGCCAGACGGTACCCAAGATTGGTATCAACACGGCAAGCTTCATCGCGATGATGGTCCGGCTATGACCGAGTTAGATGGCACACAGTATTGGTATCAACATGGTGAGCAGCATCGAGATGATGGCCCGGCCTGGATTCAATCGGATGGTACGCAAAAATGGTATCAGCACGGCAAGCTGCATCGAGATGATGCTCCTGCTATAATCTGGCGAGACGGTACACAAGAGTGGTACTGGCACGGCAAGAAGGTCACTGAAGAGGAGCACGCCAGACTGCGCGAGCAATCAGAGAATGTTTAATCTCGTCTTTACGGCGTTTCTCCTATGATAATGGCCAGAATGACCTATTCCGTGTTCCCCGAAATGGGTATTTTCATTGATTTCCCGTTGATCCGAACATACATAAGGGCCATTTTGGTGCCTTTTCTTTGTTTTAGGGGGTATCAAGGTAGCCAAAACATCGCAAAGGCCAAAGAAAAGGACAGGAGAGGCCACGGAGAGGACACGAGAATATCACCTAAGGCTTGCTCAGATACTTTCAAGGGCATTTTCGTTGATCTCTTGTTGTGTGGCACTATTATAAAATAACCATGGAACATAAAAAATTATGACGAAAACCTGTAATTTCCCAATATCCAAGAAAAAGCGCTGTAAACAACCAATAGCCGACGACAGACCAAATTGCGGCAGGCATTTGACTGAATTATCCGCAGACCAGTTGGGACAAAATCCGACCGTATACAAGAAGAATGGCGAATTGCACGTCTGGGGTGGGGAGCCTAGTGATGTCTATTGCCTGATCCACAGCGACCCAGCCTACCAGACATTGTGTCAACTGGCCGGAGAAGCATTGCCATGTTGCCTAAACAAGGCTATAAGGTACAGAGATAAAGATGGTCGTCTACACCGGGACGACGGCCCCGCTGTAATCAAGTCGGATGGCACGCAAATCTGGTATCAACGCGGCAAGCGGCACCGCGATGATGGTCCAGCTAAGATGTGGCCAAATGGTACGCAAGCTTGGTACCAGCACGGCGGGCTGCACCGTGATGATGGTCCAGCTAAGATATGGCCAAATGGCACTCAATATTGGTATCAGCATGACCAACTACACCGAGACGACGGGCCAGCCGAGATTTGGGCAGATGGCACACAGGTTTGGTTACAGCATGGCAAGCTTCACCGCGATGATGGCCCAACTATGATTTGGTCAGATGGTACACAACAATGGAGCCAGCACGGTGAGCTGCATTGGGACGACGGGCCAGCTGTAATCAAACCTGACGGTACGCAGCATTGGTACCAGCACAATCAGTTACATCGCGAAGACGGTCCAGCCGTGACCAAGGCGGACGGCACGCAAGAATGGCATTGGCGCGGCAAGCAGGTCACCGAGGAGGAGCACGCCAAACTACGCGAGCAATCAGAGAATGTTTAATCTTATCTTTGCGACGCTTCTCTTATAATAACGATTTAAATGACCTGCCTCGTGCTCCTCGAAGCGGTTATCTTTGTTGACCCCTCGTTGTGTGGCATTATTATAAAAATGACTATGGAACATAAAAGATAATGGCTAAGATTTGTAATTTCCCAATATCTAATAAAAAGCGCTGCAAACAGCCAATGGCAGATGGTAAGCCCAATTGTGGCAGACACAAGACCGGCTTATCGGCGGATCAATTAGGGCAAAATCCGTTCGTATACCAAAAGGATGGCGAATTGCATGTCTGGGCGGGGGAGCCGGACGGGCTGTATTGCCTAATTCATAACGACCCAGCCTATCAAGTACTGCGCCAGGTGGCTGGAGAGAAGGCACCATACTGCTTAAACAGAGCAATTAGGCAGACTGATGGGCACGGCAAGCTTCATCGAGATGATGGCCCTGCCGTGATTTGGACGGATGGCACCCAGCTCTGGTATCAACATGGCCAGTTGCATCGCGAAGATGGCCCAGCCCGAATCTACCCTGACGGCACCCGGGAGTGGTGGCAACACGATGGACTACACCGCGATGATGGCCCAGCTGTAACCAGGCCGGATGGCACACAAATATGGTACCAGGACGGTCAGCGGCATCGAGAAGATGGTCCTGCTTGGATTGAGCCAAACGGCACACAGACTTGGTGGCAGCACGGCGAGCTGCATCGCGAAGACGGGCCAGCTATAATCGATGCAGACGGTACACAAGAGTGGTATCAGCATGGCAAGCTACATTGCGAAGACGGTCCGGCCGTAGCCGAGTCGGATGGCGAACAACACTGGTACCAGCATAACGAGCGGCACCGCGCAGATGGCCCAGCCATAATTAAGGCGGATGGCACACAAGAATGGTGCTGGCATGGCAAACGCGTCACCGAAAAGGAGCACGCCAGACTGCGCGAGCAGTCTGATGGCATCTGACTTCATATTTGCGGCGTTTTTCCTGTTGCAGTAGTCAAAATAGCCTGCTTCATGCTCCTGAGAATGGTTATTTTTATTGACCTCCTGCTGTGTGGCATTGTTATAAAAACGACCATGGAACATGGAAAACAATGACAATGATTTGTAATTTCCCAATATCTAGAAGCAAACGCTGCAAACAACCGATGGCAGACAACAAACCAAACTGCGGCAGGCATAAGACCGGCCTATCGGCAGAACAGCTTGGTCAAAATCCGACCGTGCACCGGAAGAATGGCGAATTGCACGTTTGGGCAGGGGAGCCAGATGGCGCCTATTGCCTGATCCACGGTGACCCAGCCTACCAGGCACTGTGCCAATTGGCCGGAGAGACGCTGCTATGTTGTCTAAAGAAAAAAATCGTCTGGAGGGACGCGAATGGCGATATACATCGAGAAGATGGCCCAGCCCTAATTAGAGCGGACGGCACACAAGAACGATGGCAGCATGGCTACCGTCATCGTGACGATGGTCCTGCCGTAATTAATGCAGAAGGTACGCAGTTCTGGTTCCAGCGTGGCGAGCTACACCGGGACGGTGGTCCAGCCGTAGTCTGGTCGGATGGTACGCAAAAATGGTATCGGCATGACAAGTTGCACCGCGACGATGGTCCTGCTTGGATTGAGGAGGGCGGTACACAGACTTGGTGGCAGAATGGTGAGTTGCATCGCGACGATGGGCCAGCTCTGATTGAGGCGGACGGTACGCAGGAGTGGTACTGGCATGACGAGGAGGTTACCGAAGAAGAGCACGCCAAACTGCTCGCAGAGGAGAGAGCCGCCGACCGTGAGCATCAATGACAAGGATTTGTAATTTCCCAATATCCACAGCTAGGCACTGCAAGCAACCGATGGCAGACAACAAACCAAACTGCGGGAGACATAAGACCGGCCTATCGGCAGAACAGCTTGGCCAAAATCCGACCGTATATCGGAAGAACGGAGCGTTACACGTCTGGTCGGGGGAGCCGAATGATCTTTATTGTCTGATTCATGGTGACCCAGCGTATCAAGTTTTGTGTCAGCTGGCGGGAGAGACTCCGCCATGTTGTCTGCTGAAGGACGCCACTTGGAGAGACGAGCAAGGTCAGCCACATCGCGATGATGGTCCAGCCTCAATATGGCCTGATGGCGAACAACAATGGCACCAGCATGGCTTACTGCACCGAGATGGTGGTCCCGCCCGAACTTGGCCAGACGGCACGCAGTATTGGTATCAACACGGTAAGCTGCACCGCGATGATGGGCCGGCTGTGATTGGGGCAGAGGGAACCCAGGAATGGTGGCAACACGGCGAACAACATCGGGACGACGGGCCAGCCTTGATCTGGCCAGATGGTACGCAAATTTGGTATCAGCACGGTGTGTTTCACCGCGACGATGGTCCGGCTACGATTGGGCGTAACGGCACGCAGGCTTGGTACCAACACGGCAAACTGCACAGAGAAGACGGGCCAGCCGTAATCGAGGCGGATGGCACACAATACTGGTATTGGTATAACAAGGAAGTCACCGAACAGAAGCACGCCAAATTGCGGGAGCAGTCCAAGGGCGTCTGATTTCGTCTTTGTGGTGCTTCTTACAATGATGGTCAGAATAACCTATTCCGTGTTCCTGAGAATGGGTATTTTCGTTGATCTTCTGTTGTGTGGCATTATTATAAAAGTAACCGCGGAACATTAAAAGACAATGACGAGGATTTGTAATTTTCCGATAGACTGGAACAAGCGCTGCACACAGCCGGTAGCCGATGATAAACCAAATTGCGGCAGGCATCACTGCGAGATATCGGCGCAACAACTCGGACAAAACCCAGTCGTATACGAGAGAGGCGGCGAACTGCACGTATGGGCGGGGAAACCAGACGGGCCACATTGCCTAATCCATAATGACTCGTCTTACCAAGTACTGTGCCAGTTGGCCGGAGAAACGCTGCCATGCTGCCTGCAAGAGGGCATTGAATGGAAAGATAAGCAAGGCAAGTGGCACCGAGACGATGGACCAGCTTTAATTTGGACAAATGGTACGCAGGAGTGGTACCAACACGGCGAGAAACACCGTGATGATGGCCCAGCCGTGATTAGTACGAATGGCGCGCAATTTTGGTATCAACACGGCGAGCGCCACCGGGATGATGGTCCTGCCCGAATCTGGATGAATGGCACGCAAGTCTGGTATCAACATGACAAGCGACACCGAGAGGATGGCCCAGCCATGATCAATCCGGCCGCGACTAATCCGGATGACAGGCAGGTCTGGTACTGGCATGGCCAGGAGGTTACCGAGAAGGAGCACGCCAGACTACGTGCTAAAAGAGAAACCATGGAACACAAGAAACTATGACAAGAGTTTGTAATTTTCCGATATCCAAGACCAAGCGTTGCAAACAACCAGTAGCCGATGACAAGCCAAATTGCGGCAGGCATAAGTGCGAGATATCGGCGCAACAACTCGGGCAGGACCCGGTTGTATACAAGAAAGACGACGAATTGCATGTTTGGGCCGGCGAGCCAGATGACCTTTATTGCTTGATCCATGGTGACCCAGCCTACCAGGTCCTGTATCAATTGGCCGGAGAGACTCCGCCATGCTGCCTGAACAAGATGATTGAGTGGACTGACAAGTATAACAAGCCGCATCGAGATGATGGCCCAGCTGTGATCTACCCGGATGGTGAGCAGTTCTGGTATCGGCACGGCTGGCTTCACCGTGATGATGGCCCGGCCGCGATAGAGCCAGACGGCGGACAATCTTGGTATCGACACGGTAAGCTGCACCGAGAAGATGGTCCTGCCCGGATTGAGCCAAACGGCACGCAGACTTGGTGGCAAAATGGCGAGTTGCATAGCGACGATGGCCCGGCCGTAATTGAACCGGATGGCGCACAATACTGGTTCTGGCGCGGCAAGGAAGTCACCGAAGCGAGGCACGCCCAACTACGTGAGCAATCTCGGGGCGGTCTGATTTTGTCTTTACGGCGTTGGTTTATGTCATAATGGCCAGAATGGTCTATTCCGTCACTGATCTCCCGTTGTGTGGCATCATTAAGAGAGCGACCGCGGAACATTAAGGGATAATGGCGAGGATTTGTAATTTCCCGATAGACTGGAACAAGCGCTGCACGCAGCCAGTAGCCGACGGCAGACCAAACTGCGGGAGACATCACTGTGAGGTGTCGGCACAACAGATCGGTCAAGACCCAGTCATATATGAGTGGGGCGGCGAACTGCACGTATGGGCGGGGAGGCCAGACGGCCTATATTGTTTGATTCATAGCGACTCAGCTTATCAGGTGTTGTACCAGCTGGCCGGAGAGAAGGCGCCATATTGTCTGCGCGAGGCTGCTGAATGGGCGGATGCAAATGACGAGTTTCATCGAGACGATGGACCTGCCGAGATCAGGCCCGATGGCACACAAAAGTGGTATCAACACGGTCAGTTGCATCGGGATGATGGCCCGGCCGTGATTTGGTCAGATGGCTCCCAAGAGTGGTATCAACATGACCAACTACACCGAGACGACGGGCCAGCCGTGATCAAGGCGTACGGTACCCAAGAGTGGTATCAGCATGACCAACTACACCGAGACGACGGGCCAGCTGTTGTAAGATCCGATGGTACACAAAAGTGGTATCGGCATGGTCAGCTGCATCGCGAGGATGGCCCCGCCTGGATAAGTCCAGATGGCTCGCAGGAATGGTATTTGCATGGCGTCCGACGCAAGGCTAACCAAGATGTAGTATAATGTGACTAATGGATTGCAATCCGCTGACGAAAGGAGAAGCAGGAGCAGTACACAACAGGGCTACAGGTAGCACAGCGTAAGGATGTAGAAAATCCAGGCGCACCGTTCCTTTCCGAAGGTGCGTCGCGCGGTGAATGCATAACGCCAAACGCCCGCATATAAATAAAACTAACGGTAAGTTCATCGGATGCCAAGCATCCCCAACCAATAGGAGAAAAATATGCGGAAGCGCAACCTTTATATTATAGCATTTGGTTTTATGTTGGTCCTAGGAGTATTACTACCACATAGAGCCGTAAAGACAAACCGACACGGTGCAATCGAAGCGCCCATGCACGTCACCTACATGACGGCCAGCTTCACAGTACCGCGAACCGTGATCAGGTGGTCTGACGTAAACAATCAGTGGACTCGCAGCGAAACTGTTATCCCATTGCAGCGATTGACGATACCGGTGCATAAGCGCCCGAAGGTCGTAGTACCGCCGACACCACCGGCCTCGTCCCCGCCACCACCCGCACCCTCGTCCCCGCCACCCGCATCAGGCGTGTGGGCAGAATTAAGGCAGTGCGAATCCAGCGATAACTATAGCACGAATACTGGTAATGGTTACTATGGTGCCTACCAATTCGCGTTGTCTACCTGGTACTCACTGGGCGAGACAGGATTGCCGTCTAATGCCCCACCAGCCGTACAGGACGCAGCGGCGCAGCGCCTGCAAGCCATAGCGGGTTGGGGGCAGTGGCCAGTATGTTCGCAGAAGCTATCTCTGTGACGCGCCGACTAGCGCGCTGCGTCGCTGATCTATCGCGCCCTCAGCGGCGCGACGCACTTCCTCTTCGTCACTGAGTGCGAGCTGTTGCAGAGCGCTCAGCGGACACGACGCGTTCATAACCATGGATATTTGAACGGACTTAAACTCAGGGCCCCTCAGCTTGGCCGTCAGCTCAAATATGCGTGCTGGCAGGTTCTCGCGATTTATTATATTGAGGAGTATCCATTTTTGAACGCCGACCGAGCCCGCTGAATCATTTACCAGCTTTACCAATAAGTCTGGGGGCAGCTGCGAATCAGTAGACAGCTGGTGCGCGATATCTTTGGCAGTCGGCCCATCTGTGTACGGGTCTGTACACACGCCTATCCATTGTTCCCAGCAAGACGTACAAAGTTCCCCCTCAGTTGTTACCCGATTATGGCAGGCGGTTCCGTGCACGGTGCGTCCTGCACATATCGGCGGCATGACGCGACGTAAGAACCTTTCCCATAGAGAACCAGTCGGTTTGACTTCCGGGAGGACTTTGGCCTGTGGTTCCTCATCCTCCCGGAGTGTCTGGGTTAGTATAGCTGGAGGGGAAATTAAGTCAGGGGAGGGAATATACTGGGCGACATCTTGGGCGGTGCCATAGGTGACACCGTGCTTTTTATATGCAGACAACTGATCGTGTACAGAGCAAGCTTGCCCAGGAGCAGACACCCTGCGTTTACAGGGCTCTCCTTGTTCTGTTAATCTACCGCAAAACCATTGAGACACCGACGTCCTCCTTCTATAGCCATTCTAGCACACGACACGAAGCTACGCAAGTCAAGCTATGTCACCTTTAATAAGGCGCAAGACCGGCATATGCGGCTTTGGCTCGTCCGCCGTATCGATAAATTGCTTTACTTCTTCCAGTACAGCCGTAAACATTTTTGTATCCGCCACTTCCGCGCCAGTGATGACCATCAGGTGCCAGCCTGCCAAAGCGTAGCGCCTGGATCGTCTGGCGTCCGAGTTTAAAGAGCTGTGCAGTGCCTTACTGGCGCACGCCTGTATAACTTTAGAGGGGATACGATCTTCATGACTCCCTATGTCGTCCATGGCCTCTTGTATCCTGGCGTGTAGCTCCCGGCCACCATGCCACCATTCACCGTCCACTTCCAGAGCCAGATGCACGCGTGGCCACGTAAAATCTGGATAGGCCACCCAACCATCTTCACCCAGTATGCGTGTGCCCATGGTGGGAGGCGGCACGCCCGCTTTGAGCATCGCGTGCAGCACTGTCTCTTCCAGGCGAGACCCCGTGGTGCGTCGCGCATTTAGTATAGATCGGCAGACATAGAGTTGGCGCACTTCCTCGAGTAGACGTGCCCAGGCGTTAGGACCATTGCACAGGTGTGCATCTGGCATATAGCTGTATAGCTTCACAATTTCCCAGCTAGTATTTGCGGGTATCTGGCTATCACGCTCTACTATGGCGACCTCTGCATCTGGCCATCCGATCGGCGCAGGCTCTGCTCCCCCGATGTCGCATGGCGATTGTGGCTTGGGCAGACCAATTGCAGCCAGTAGCTGGTATATGCCCAGCCAGGCACTGGCAGATATAGAGGAGCGGAGGTGCTCCGGTCTCTTGTCTGTGCTATTAACAACGTCCGCTATTTGCATATAATATACGTTCCAAACTCATGTTGCCAACGGTACCATACCTATGATATAATACAAGAGATATGGAACCAGCACGGCGTCTCATCGTATACAGCACCAAGGGTGCCCCTGGCGTGACTACCCTATCTTTGGGATTGGCCAGGAGTGCTTGCACTACACACGGCAGGGTGCTTTTGGCAGATTTGGATATGGACGGGGGCGCGCTGGCGGTTGGTTTGGGCATGCGATTCAAGCAAGGCGTGCCATCCTTAGCAGCGGAGTTATCGACCATCCAAGCCGATACACAACGTCCATCCTGGAGCACCCTATACAAGCACACAGTCGATAACCCCCTGATACCAAACATGCGCCTATTGTGCGGCATTTGGGCATCTTTTCAGTCTGGCTATCTGGATGTTTGTACACCAATTATACAGGAAATAATCATGGCGCAGCAGGGCATGTTTACAATCCAAGACATGGGCAGATTGCGTAGAGAGTCCTTACAGCCGCTATTTAAGGAGACCACCGGATCGCTGAACACAGCGTGTATCGTCTTAACGAACGGTCAGCTGAGCGACGCTATGCATTGACCGATATATAACCACTTC
>JAEHJW020001142.1_pt1 | contig 10442 bp, 10 predicted proteins | sample 9271431 | NCBI WGS metagenome assembly JAEHJW02
CGTCGCGGAGATGCACATCCGCCGCGACTGGTACGACATCGAATGGCCGCTGACGAGCCGCTCCTATCAGCACGGCATCTACTGCGAGGAAGTCCTCGCGGTGTATGCCCCATTCGCGATGGGAGTTCTGTCCGGGATTGGTAATGGCTGATCGTTCCCCGTAAAGGGGCTTGTGGAACGGCGCGGGCTGGCTCTCGGCCCGCGCCATCCTTCGAGGTCTACTGATGGCAGAAGAACCCACCATCCGGATGCGTGGTCCGCAAGGCTGCGCGCCGACGCTTTCGCTCGAAGGGCGCGAGATCCGTGCCGACAAGGGCGGCATCTTCACCGTCCCAGCGGCGGCGCGTGAGGTGCTCGAGCGGCTCGGCTTCAAGGTCGTCGAGCCGAAGCCGTGACGCTTCTCACCACGCTCACCGATGTCAAGACGTACACCGGAGCGACAGACCCGTCTGGCGATGCGGCCATCACCGCGCTGATATCGAACGCCTCGGCGTTCATCGAGCGGTTCTGCAACCGCACCTTCGGGCTCGCCTCGTACACCGAGGTGCGCAACGGCAATAACCGCCCGCGCATGATGCTGAACAATTCGCCGATCACAGCGGTCTCGTCCCTGTCGATCGACGGCTATTCGATCCAGGTGAGCAGCGGACCTACCGTCGGCGGTTACACCTTCGACAATCATTCGATCTACCTACGCCCTGGCTACATCAACGGCTCTGGGTTCCGGGGCTATGGGGAGTTCACGCGCGGCATTCAGAACGTCGTGATCGCATACACGGCCGGATTTGCGACCGTTCCATCCGACGTTGCGCAAGCCTGTATCGAACTGATCGCCTTCAAGATGGCGAAGCGCAACCGGATCGACAAGAAGAACGAGACGCTCGGCGCGCAACAGACGATCGGATTCGACACCTCCGACATGCCGGCAAGCGTCAAGACGGCTCTCGTGCCGTATCAACGCTTCACGGTGTACTGATGCTCGAGTTCAAGGTAACCGGCGCTCGAGAGGTCATTGAGCATCTCGCGGTCGCGACCACGAAAGTCAGAACGGCCGCTCGAACCTGGCTCGAAGGATGGGCGACGGAACTCGCTGGTTACATCCGCACCGACAAGCTCTCGGGGCAGGTATTGCACCGCCGTTCTGGGCTTTTGTCGGGGTCCGTCCATCCGCTCGTCGGCGACGACCCGCGCGGGATCATCGGCGGTGCGGGTGCTGGGGCTGGTGTCCCATACGCGCGCATCCACGAGTTCGGCGGAACGATCCCGGCGCACGAGGTCGTAGCGCGAAACGCGAAGGCGCTCGCGTTCACCGTGGATGGGGTTCTGCGCTTCGCAAAGCGCGTGCAGATTCCGGATGTCGAAATGCCTGAGCGTTCTTACATGCGCTCATCGTTCGACGAGAAATCACCGCAAGGGCTTGAGGGTCTGCGGGCAGCGGTGAAAGAGGCGCTCTTGCCGTGATATCCACAGAAACCGTGTTCGCCGCTCTGTACGCGAAGCTCGCGGGGGTGGCGAACTTCATCACCGCAGGTAGGCGGCTGGTGAACGTCCAGGACTTGAACCCGGAGCAGTTCCCTGCGGCTTTCCAATTGCAGGGCAAGCAGAGCGTCAAGTATTCGCCCAACGCGCCATCGGTCCTCACCCTGCGCGCGAGTTGGGTTCTCTACACCTATCAGACCGACCCGACGGCGGCGCAATCGACCCCGCTCAACCTCCTACTCGACGCGGTGCGTACAGCACTTGCGCCGACGCCGGGTCTTTTCAAGAACACCCTCGGCGGTCTCGTCGAGTACGTCGCGATCGACGGCGACGTGGAGATATTCGAGGGCGTTCTCGGTGAGCGCGCCGTCGCGATCGTTCCAATCGTTCTAGTCATGGCCGGCTTCTAGGCCGCCTCTCAAGGAGTAATCAGCAATGTCTCAGACCGCGAACTACGCGAGCTTCGGCTCGGGCGTTCTCATCGCAAAGACCACGGGGGGTGCCGTGATCCCGTTCGGCGCGTTGCAGGACGTGCAACTCGAAATCGCCGGCAAGAACGAGGAGCTGTTCGGCCAGTATCAGGCGCCGCTGTTGGTCGCCCGCGCACAGGTGAAGTACAGCGGGAAGGCCAAGACCGGGTACGTTTCAGGCCCCCTTTACTCGCAACTCTTCTTCGGCGTGACCCCGACCGCCGGAACGGTCTCGCTCGCCTACCAGGAAGCGCATTCGGTTCCCGCGTCTACGCCTTACACGGTCACCGTCACGAACTCAGCGACCTTCGTGGCGGACTTCGGGGTGAGCTACGCGAATACCGGCGTGCAGTTGCAGGAAGTGGCGAGTGGCCCGACGCAGGGTCAGTACAGCTACGCGGCGGGTGTATACACCTTCGCGGCTGCGGACGCTTCGGCGGCGATTCTCATCTCCTACACCTACACGCAGGCGTCGGTCGGTTCGACGATCGTCGTCCCGAACCAACTCCAGGGCGTGCAGCCGACCTTCTCGATCATTCTGCAACGCTCATACAACGGCACCGGGGAGCGGTTCCTGCTGAACTCCTGCATCAGCTCGAAGCTCTCGCTGCCCACCGCGATGGCGAAATTCGCCATCACTGAGATGGACTTCGACGCCTTCGCGCCGAACGGTGGATCTCCGCTCACCATCTACACCGACGCATGATGGAGGGCGTAACCGTCAAGGTGCTGCGACGCGAGTACGTCGTGCCGGGAGTGACGCTCAGGCTGCACTTCCGGCACGAGCGCGCTCTCGAATCGTTGCAGCCCGGCAAAGGGATCGACGCCAAGGAAGGCAACCGGCTGCTGATCGCGTTCGCGCTCGACATCCTCAGGCAGAACTACCCCGATATCACCGAGGACGATCTGCTCGACAACGCCTCCCTCGGGGATGTGGGGGCAATCGTCGGCGCGGCGTTGCCGCAGTCGGGGTACACGCGCCGCCCTTTGGAGCCAAGCCCGAGCCAGTCACCCGATCCGACATCATCGGCTGGCTCGTCAACGCAACCGGATGGCGCATCCCAGACATCCTCGACCTGACGTGGGCCGACGTTGCCGACCTCTCGGCGCATTGGAAGAAGCACCCGCCCGTGCAGTGGCTCGTCGAGGGGTATCTGCGAGCGCACGGCTACCTCGAATCGACCGAGCGGCGCGAGATGACGGATGACGAGTTGAGGGCGTTCGCAACCGGGAAGGTGTGACAGTGGCAGGCTACGACGAAGAAATCCGCGTTGCAATCATCGCGAACGCCGATGGCGTAGCGGCTGGAACGTCCGAAGCGACGACCGCGCTCAATGCGTTCAGCGCGGAACTCCAAGCGGCCTCCGCCAAGGCTGCGGCTGCGTATGCGGCGTCGAACGATGCTTTCGTAGCCGCTCAGACGCGCGCCGCGCAGTTGCTTGCGGACGGCCAAACCGCGAGCACCGCGCAGGTTATCGCGGCCTACGATGCGCTCAACGTCGCGAGGGACGCAAACCTCGCGAACGCGATGGCGTACTACACCACGCTCTCTGCGGTGCAGAAAGAAGCGCTCGCGGTCGATGACTTCGCGGCTGCATCTCAAGCGCAGTCGATGGCGGCTCAGATCGCGTCCGAGCGCCTATCCTCCGATGCGCTTTACGAGAACACGGCCGCGCAGTTGGAGAACGCTGGCGCTTTGGATGCGTCCGCCGTCGCTGCCGATGCGGACACAGCTGCCGAGGTCACGAACACCGCAGCCAAGGTCGGCAATACCGGCGCGACCATCGGCTTGACGGAAGCTGTTGCCGGCTTGGCTCGCGGCAATGCTGGGATGGCGGCTTACGGGCTTGCCCGTATGAGCGCGTCCACTGGTCTACTCTCCGCGATCATGTCCCCGCTAGGCCTCACGATCATCGGGGTCACCGCAGCGCTCGGGGGGCTTGGCGCTGCCGCTATTGTTGGGTCGGTGCATTCGCAGGAACTCGAAGGCGCGCTGCTTGCGACTGGCGACGCCGCTGGCCTCACGCAGGACCAACTCCAGCAGATGGCCTCCACGCTCGCGGGTGGTGAGACGACCATCGGCGACGCCCGGCAGGCCGTCCTCGACCTCGCGCGCTCGGGCGAAGTGAGTGGCACCGCATTCCGTGATGCCGCGCAGGCGGTGGTCGATTTCGCAGCCCTTACCGGGCAAAGCACCGACGCGGCGGCGAAATACGTCGATGCCCTCGCGCACGCCACCACGCAGCAGCTCATCAAGGCGAATGAGCAGTATCACTTCCTGAGCCTCGCACAGTTCACGAACATCGAGAATCTGCGCAAGGAAGGGAAGGCGACCGAAGCGACCGATGCCATCGTGCAGGCGTTCTACTCGCACATGCACTCTGGGGCAGAGCAAGCGGTCAAGGACGAAGGCTACCTGGCGCGCGGATGGGATGACGTCAAGCGGGCCGTCTCCAGCGCTCTGAACGCCGTCGAGTCGTGGGGTGCGAAGGGAACCTACGCCGAGCAGATCGCCAAGCTCCAGGCGACTCTTGCGCAGGGAGGGGTTGCAACCGATTCCGGTTTCATCCCGTACTCGCAGGAGTATATCGCTCAGATCAACGCCGAGATCGCCGCCTTGAAGCGCAAGGAGGCGCAAGAGCAGGCGACCGCCAGCGCGACGGCATCCGCCAATGCGGCGACCGACAACGCGATCCAGGCGAAATACGGAACCGGCGTCAAGAAATCCCACGCCGAGCACACCGTCTCGATGCACATTCCGCGCGAGTCGACCGCGTGGGCGGATCGCGTACTCGCCGAGGATGGCCGCATCCTTAGCGGCTTGCAGCGGGACGCCGCCGAGCGGGAACGCATCGCCAATCAAGTCAACTCGATCGAGGAGAATGCCGCGCGCCGCCACGCGCAGGCGATGCTCCAGATCCACATCGAGCAACTACGCACCGAGGAAGCGCAAGGCAAGATCACCCACGCGCAGGAACTCGCCGACGAGCAGAAACTCTACGCCGATGAATACGCCGCGCAGCTTGCCGAGTACCAGAAGGAACTTGCGCTAGAGAAGGACAAGCCCGTCGAGGTCGCGCGCATCAACGCCGAGATCGAGGCGTTGCAGGATCAGCACGCGCAGAAGATGGCCGCAGCGGCGGAAAAGGCCGCTCAGCAGCAAGCCGCCGCATTTCAGAAGATGGTCCAGCCGATCACGTCGGCATTCACGACCTCCATCAACGGCATCATCCAGGGAACGCAGACGATGCAGATGGCGGTTAGCCGGATGCTCGACTCGATTCTCTTGAAATACATCGACGTTGCGATCAAGTCGGCCGTCCAGTGGCTCGCGAGCGAAGCGCAAAAGACGATGGCGACGATGACCGGGACAGCGACCCGCACTGCGGTTGTTACGGCGGCGCACGCAGAGGAAAAGGCGAGCGCGAGTCTGCTCAACATGGCGACCATCCGGGCGGACGCCGCGAAAGCCGCAGCGGGCGCTTATAGCGCCGTTGTCGGCATCCCTTACGTCGGCCCAGTCCTCGCGCCGATCGCCGCCGCTACCGCATTCGCCGCCGTCGGAGCATACGAAGCGATGGCGTCCTTCGATACCGGGGCATGGAGCATCCCGCACGACATGCCGGCGATGGTCCACCAAGGCGAGATGATCCTTCCCCCGCCGCAGTCCGCAGAGCTTCGCGACATGCTCTCTGGGCGTTCCCACGGGACCGGATCCGTGGAGCATCACTACCACATCCATGCTAACGACGCCGCGAGCTTCCACGACATGCTTCAGCGTAACCCCGAAGCTCTCGCGGCGGGGATGCAGCGCGTCATGCGGATCGGTGCTCTAGCGTGAACGTCTATCCATCCATTACCGGCTACGTCTGGACGCCGACCATCTCTCCCGTCTGGAACTCCCAGGTACAGAAAACGGTGAGCGGTCGGGTTGTCGCCGCTACCTATCAGCAATATCCGCTATACAAGTTCGTCGTCCAGTATGCGACGCTCGCTCAAGCCGATTTCAACACCCTGCTTGCGTTCTTCAATCAGCAGCAAGGCAACGTGATCCCGTTCCTGTTCGACGCCGGTCCTGGAAACGACAGCGTGACCGCTCAGTCAATCGGTACCGGCAACGGCACGCAGACCGCGTTCCAACTCTTGCGCTCGTATGCCGGATTTGCCGAACCCGTCGCAGCTGCCATCGGCACCCCCACGGTCTTCGTGAACGGCATCGAGGAATACCCGGCGCCATTGGCGAGTCCTTCCGCCCCTGCGCTCTCGCAAGTTTCCGGCGGCTCGCTCGCCGCGCGCACGAACTACGTCAAGATCACCTACCTGTCGGCAAACGGTGAGACGCTGGGATCGACGGAAGCGAGCCTCGCCATTTCCGCGAACAACCTCCTCAAGGTCGCCTCGCCCTCCGCCGAGACCGGCGCTCGGTCCTGGAACGTCTACGTCTCGGTGTCCACCGGCACGGAGACCTTGCAGGCGAACGTCGCGATCGGCACCGCCTGGACCGAGCCGACCGGCGGCCTCGTCTCCGGAGCTGCGCTCCCGTCCGTGAATGACACCGGCTGGTCGATAGGATCGACCGGCATCGTGACATTCAACGACGCGCCAGCGGTGAGCGCGGTCCTCACCTGGACGGGCTCCTACTACTTCCAGTGCCGCTTCTCGAAGGGGACGGAGGACTTCGATCAGTTCATGTCGCAACTCTACAAAACCAAGAGCGTCAGCATGGAGACGTACTGGTGAGGACGATCTCTGGTGCTTTGCAGACGGTCCTCAACACGGGCGGCCCGTTCGTGGTTGCGGATCTTTTCACGATCACGCTGATGAACGGCACCGTCCTCCGATGGACGACGAGCAACGCGCCTCTCACGGTGAGCGGCAACACCTTCCTCGTCGGCCCTCCGATTCAGCGCGACAAAGCCAAGTGGTCGATGGGCCTCAACGTCGATCAGATCGGCGTAACCATCCTCGACGACGGCTCTGCAACGATCAACGGTCAATCGCTGGTCAAATCCGCGTGGCAGAATCTTTTCGACTTCGCCAAGGTAGAACTTGACCGCTTCATCTCCGACGCATGGACCGATACGTCCGTAGGGTCAGTTTCCTGGTTCATCGGGTACGTGGGGCAGATCCAACTCCAGGGAAAGCAGATCAAGCTCACCGTCGAATCCCCGCTTGCGCAATTGAAGGCGACATTCCCCCGCACCTACGTCCTGCCGTCCTGCGCCAACACATTCTGCGACGCCGTTTGCGGGCTATCCGAGTCGGCGTTCACGCACACCGGGACGGTGGGATCTGGTGCAGCCGCGACGTCGTTCCCACTCACCCTGTCGGGCGGAAGTTTGGCGGACGGCACGTTCCAGCAGGGCAAGGTGACCTTCACCTCTGGCGCGAACAACGGTCAGGTGCGCACCGTCAAGAGCTACATCGGGGGCGTCATCACGCTGGTCTATCCGCTCTATGCGGTCCCAGCATCCGGGGACGGAGTGAGCGCGCTCGAAGGGTGTCTGAAAACGCGCGCCGCTTGTACCGCTCACGGGAACCTCCCGCACTATCGCGGCTTCCCATACGTCCCCGATCCTTCGACGCAGTACGGCGGACTTGCCGCAACGTCGCCGGGGAACGGTCAGAACGCACCCGTCACGAACCCCGTTGGCCCGCGCGGACAGCATGGACATATCGTGCTTTCGTAACGCGGTCATCGCAGAGGCGATCGACTGGATCGGGACGCCGTATCACCACCGTCAGGCCGTCAAAGGACGTGGCATCGACTGCGCTCTGTCGCTGATCGAGTGGTTCTCTGCCGCTGGCGTCATCAAGCGATTTGATCCTGGTGAGTATTCGGCGAGCTGGTTCCTGCACCGGGATGAGGAGCGATTCCTTGCTGGCGTCGAACGCTACGCGGTTCGCTTGCCGGAAGGCGTTGAACCACTACCCGCTGATATCGCGCTCTACCGTTTTGGCCGTTGTATTGCTCACGGGGCACTGATCCTTGACGACACGTTCATCATTCACGCTTGCGCGATCGCTCGCAAGGTCGAGCGCCGCGAACGCTCGGCGATGCTGCCTAGGCTCGCCGGCTATTGGCGCGCAAAGGGGCTCGCGTGAGTAACCTCCTTGGCGGTGGGCCGAAAACCGTCCCGACGCAGGCAACCCGCTATAACGGGATGCAATTACAGGCGTCGCAGTACGGCATGGGACTGCCGATCGTCTACGGCACGAACCGCATCGCCGGGACGCTCATCTGGTACGGTGATTTCCAGTCGGTAGAGCATACCCAATCGACGGGGAAGGGCGGCGGCGGATCATCGACGTCCTACACCTACTCGTCGTCGTTCCAACTCGCGCTGTGTGAAGGGCCGGTTGATGGCCTTGCGACCATCTGGAAGGACTCAGGGGTAACGACCCTCTCGGACATCAACGGCACCTTCTCGACGGGTACCGCGAGCCAGGCAGCGTGGTCGCACCTCTCTGGCGCTGCCGCGATCCAGTATCCCTATACCGCTTGGGTCGGCTGCGTCAATCTGCAACTGGGTTCAAGCCCGACGGTCCCGAACTTCAACTTCGAGATATCGGGACTGCTCCGCTACGCGCCCACCGGATCGCCGGCAATCATCGACGCTGATCCGTCCGCGATTTTCTCGGACCTACTGACCTCGACCACCCACGGCGTCGGGTTCCAGTACCTCGGGGATCTCACGACCTATCACGACTACTGCGTCGCGAACAACATCTTCCTGTCGCTCGTCGTCCAGCAAGAGACGACGATGACCGAGGTGCTCACGCGGCTCTTGCAGATCACGAACTCGAACACCGCCTGGTCGAACGGCAAGCTCGTCGTCATTCCTTACGGGGACCAATCCGCGACCGCCAATGGCGTCACTTACACCCCTCCGACGAGCGTGGTGGCGACGCTTTCCGATTCCGACTACATCAAAGGGGTGCGGATCGACCGCAAGCCCTTGTCAGACCTCTACAACGTCGTGCGATTGGAGTGGCTCAACCGCGCGAACAACTACGTTCCGTCGGTAGCGGAAGCCAAAGACCAGGGCGACATCGATCAGACCTTCTCACTGCGCCAGCAGCAGATGGTGCAGGGGCACGCGATCACGAACGGGACGCTTGCGCAGTGGGTCGCGCAGCAGATCCTGCAACGCGCGCTCTACATCCGCAACACCTACACCTTCACGACGACGATGGAGTACGTCACCCTTGAACCGGGAGACGTGATCGAACTGAGCGACTCGCAGGCGCAACTCGTCAACGAGCCGGTCAGGATCACCTCCATCAGCGAGCAGGCTGGAAACGAGCTACAGATTACCTGCGAGGAGTTCCCGGCAGGGGTAGCAACTGGAGCGACCCAAAGCGTCGAGGCTCCCGTAGGCTACATCCCCACCCCGAACGCGGCTCCCGATGCTACGCAGCCTGCGGTGATCTTCCGCGCGCCGCAGTACTTGAACAACGGCATTCCGGAGGTCTGGATCGGCGTCGGCGGCTCGGGGTCGAATTGGGGTGGCGCGAACATCCTCCTGTCGCTCGATAACGTCTCGTACCAGAAGATCGGCACGATCGCGCCAGGGTGTCGTTATGGGACACTCACCGCTGCACTTGCAACCTCGGCGGTCGACCCCGATACGACCAACTCGTTCTCGGTAGCTCTTGACGCCGGTGGCACGCTCTCGGGCGGTTCCTCAACGGACGCCGACAACCTGACGACGCTGATGCTGGTCGATCAGGAGTTGATCGCCTACTCAGCAACGACCCTGAACGGTGACGGCACCTACACGCTCGGCACCTACATTCGCCGGGGGTGCTACGGCACGACCATCGCCGCGCACTCGATCGGCGCGCCATGGCTGAGGGTAGACAACACCTTCTTCCGCTACCAGATCGACCCGTCGCTTGTAGGCTCGACGGTCTACATCAAGATCCAGCCGTGGAATTTGTACGGTGGCGCGCTCGTGAGCGAGGCGTCGATCACGCCGATCACCTACGTCATCGGGACCGCGGAGGAAATCCCTGACACACCGCCGACGCCGACGGGACTTACCGCGAGCGGCGCAGCGAACGGTGTGCTGCTTACATGGGTCACGCCGAACCCGGCAGCGGTTGCAATCACGTCGGTCGAGTATGCGACTGTCAGCACGGGCCCGTGGACAGTACTCGGGCAAGTCCAGGGCACGCATTACAATCACGTTTTCAGCGGTAACGCCACGTATTACTACCGGGTGCGCGCACGCAGCCCGGCGGTCATCTGGAGCGCGTACTCGTCGACCGCATCCGCAGCTGGCGGCTCCATTGACTACGTACCGGACGGCAGCACGTTCGTGCGCCTCCTCGCCAGCAACTCAGTCGGCAATGTCGCGTACAACTTCAAGGGGATCTGGTCCTCAACGACCGCGTACCTGCAGGGCGACGAGGTCATTGAGGGCCAAACGTGCTGGCTTGCGCTTGCGGGCAGCACGAACTCGCTCCCCGCGACGAGCAACGCCAATT
>JAEHJW020007163.1_pt1 | contig 10436 bp, 8 predicted proteins | sample 9271431 | NCBI WGS metagenome assembly JAEHJW02
TGGTCATGTGTTTTTCCTGTTGGTTGGTCTATTCCAAAGCATTGTCAATGGTACGGCAAAAATAACGGAGGCTCCTTATCGGAGCACTCCGTCAAATGGTCTACTCATTCCCAATGCAAGACAACAGCCTTATCGGCCATCTTTCCGAGGTAGGCACTGAAATGTCGGTTGTCGCGAGTCCGAAACTCGATCTTCGATGCGCCAGGCATGCGGTTCTCCAGAAGCTTCAGGAGCGTAGCGTGCAGGTCCGGATGTTGGCTAGGCAACAACAGTCCGCAGTTCCCTACATATGCCAGCGTAAGGTCACTGCTCATGACGTTAAGGATGACGATTTCGTGGGCATATCCAACGACGCCACCGAAGTTCTTGTCAAATACCTTTTCGCCGTCGACCTCATTCTCGAATAGGAACTCGATAGAGGAGTTTTCGGAACCAGACAGCACATGGTACGGCACATACGTGAAACCCGTCTTAACGGCCTCGAGAAGGCCCTTCTCGACGATGTTACGCATGTAGGTGTCGAACTTCTTCTGAACATACGCCGGAAGAAGCGGCATATCGTCATAGACGCTATCGATCGTGATGTCGATCGGTATTTCGATCGTCAGGAGCTCGTTGACCTTCTGTTTGATGCCGTCAGCTACGATCGCCCATTGCAGTTCGGTGAGAACCACTCGCGCCTTCTTGATCTCCTCGATAAGGACATCAAAGGTTTCAGCCTTCTGCATCCGAACGATAGCAGACGAAGCTTTTTCCATGAAGAACTCCCGCATCACCTGAACGTAGCGCAGATGGATGGAGTGGTCGTTGGCAGCCTTGTTGAAGGAGGAATGAGCGAACCCAGTAATCAGCAGAGCGGAGTCCTCGTTTCCAGTGGTGTGAACCACCATGTCGATGCTGACGACCTCATGCTCTTTGAATTCGAAGTCGGTCGTAGCACCGAACTTCTCTTCGTGGGCAGCCACCAGAAGCTCCGCGCTGCGCTCTTCGTTCAGGCGATGGAATTCGGCAGCCGCCTTACTGAAGTCGTGTTGGCGCTGGTCGGAGATCGAATCGCGGGCACGGAAGAAATATTCCGTTTCGTGTTCTTCATAGTTCACGGATTCACTCCTTTCTAGAATCGTGAATGATCCATCAGGCGTCTTAAATGCTCGGTGCGTGGAGCTATTGAAGACGGTTCCCATGGTAGGGGTTTTAATGCTTCTGACAATCACAGGAGCAGCGACTGTCACTGTTTCGACCGCCTGAGGCTTTGTTTCCTCAACGACTGCCACCGGCTCATCTAGCTCGAACATATCCATATTACGATCCTCTTCTTGAGATGTTGATTCCACGGCCTCACAAACCACAGCCTCAGCGACCAAACCATGGTATTGCGGTTTGTTCTCGCTAAAGTTAACCGTTGTAAGTTTTGGGGCTTCCTGGATGGTTGTTTGTGGTTGTTCCGGTGCACTCTGGGGAACGCCAAAACCGCTTGTCATTCCAAAACCACCAAACGAAGACCCAAACCCAGTAGCAGTTTCGGTCGTTACTGGCGCCTTTGTAGACGCCATCGCAGTGTTGAACTTATCGGCATGGTGAGCCAACGATCCAGTGTCAACCTGAGGGGGCTGCCACGGAGCATTTTGTTGAAACATGCTTTGTGAGAACGACTGCATTTGCTGAGGGGGAGCGCTCATTGTGGGTTGTTGAAACTGCTGACGATTCATAGAACCGCTTCGCAACTGCTGGATGCCAGAACGAATTGACTGAAATTCGTTTTCAGTCCTCGCGACCTGATCCATGAGGCCCTGACTCCCCATCATCTGCTCCATCTGATACATCACAGCCGGGTTGGACTTAGCCAACGACAAAGACAGGATCGTACAGACAGACATAGCAGCTTTCTGGAGCGCGTTTTGCGGAGGGATTCTCATCGACACAGAGAACAACTCCATGCACTCCAGAGTCATGGTAACGAGCTGCTCAAACACGGGAGTAGCCCAATTACCAGCGGGTCCAGCAGCCGACATCAGAAGGAATTGCCTGGCAGGATTCTGCTGAGCAGAGGCATTGAGAATCTGCCCAATCACGACGATGGCTTGATCGACATACGGCTGAAGGTGCTGCGGTACAGATAACTGCGGCGAAGGCATTTGGCCGGCGAATCCTCCAGTTGGCTGGTTATAACTAAATTGCATGTCGCGCTCCTTTTTTAGCAATATGAAACTAACGCTTGATGTTTTGCTGGATTTGGTCCAGTAGCTGGATGAAATCCGGGTTTCTCTCAACGCGTCCGTTGGGTTCGATTCTTGCAAACGGATTCAAGGTATCTCGTCCGGTCAAAGACGTTCTCGATAGAATTGAAAACGAAGCAATCTCGGCTTGAGAAGTATGCAAAAAGCCCATGGGGTCGTCCACCGACACCGTGTCATCGCTCTTCCCAGAAACAACCTCAGACTGTAGCCGCATGCTGGTTGTGATTCTGAAAATCTTATTGCCAGTCGAAGAAGAGACGTTCGAAACTTCCCGATGTTCTGAACCACTGATTCTCAAGATGGTCTCGACTGGCACATACTTCTCGAAGATGTCCTTCTCCGTCAGTACTCGACTATCGTCTCCCTTCGTCTTTTTCCTCCAAGCAAAATGCATGTTGGAAATAGCGTCATTGATGTCCTGAAGAAGATAATAAAGCACCGTAAGCTTTTTCCCATACATCGACGAAATGGTAGTGCCAGCAGCGGCTATTCTGGCGCTCATCGTTTTAATGACGTATGCGAACAGCTGATAGATGTCCGTGACGTGAATCCCGATCTCCTCAAGATCCTTTCTCGACAATATATCCACATATTGATCGAGCGACTCCATATGCGTGTTCATGGAAATCAAGATCTTGCCAGATTTAGTCTCCGCGCCAGTTGCATTGACGCCCAACAGAATCAGCCACGTATCCGTGATGTCAATGCAGTCCGGATCGACCTGAGACGGGAAGTGGTCAACGATATAAAAGAACGACCCAATCATAATCGCAGTGACATGATTGTAGTCTTCCTTTCGAATCGCCATCCTCAGCTTCGACGGAACATAGTCCTTGTCTTTGATCCCTCGAGGCTTTAATCCCAAACTCGAACAAATGCTCCATTCGTCAGCCGGAAACTTCTCCGTGTTAATCGTGTCCTCTAGACCGACATAAACCTGAGCATTCGCAAAATCCTTGAATGCACGAGTCACGCCAAACTTACAGAACAGATAATGCGGGGGAGTAGCATCGAAGCCAGGAACGCGTTTCGAAGTATTCTTTCTGGCATTGTGGTGGATGTTCGAGATGATAAGGTCGGTATGAGTCCTTTCGTTGTCGATCATGAAGCCATAGACGCTTCGATTGAATGTCAGTTTGTCCTTATACAGCTTCACGAACAAACTATCCACTCCATCCGAGATCGTCTGGTCGGCTAGTACAGGACTGATGCTATAAGTAGCACCACGAATCCGAATGATGCCGCCGTCGGTTACATACGGAAGATACAGAAACATTGGCCGAATGTCGTTACCGTGATATCGAAACATGTACTTCACGAGATAGACATCCGACCGACTGATTTCGTACGACCGTTTACTCGACCGCATACGCGTACTCGTCATGTACTGTTCCCATGGCGTACAACGAGCATAGCCATGGTAGATCAGTCCCCGAGGGAAACTGGCCTGTGCCGACCTCAACAACCTATCTACGTACTCCTCAACGAACTTGAGGTGTTCGACAGCCAAACCATCGCAAATAACACGATTGAATTTGGGTGTCTTTTCGTGGATGAAGTCGAATAACCTTGTGTCCACCTTCGTCTCCTTATGCGGCAGTAGCAGCTTTTTTGGCCATCCAAACCAGTATAGCAGTAGCAGCAGCCAATATGGCAGGAATCATTTTCAAAACTTCGGTGAATGCCTTTCTGAAGAACGAGCCCTTCTCGTTGGTGTTCTCTCGCTCCTTCTTTTGCTTATCGTACTTATCGTTCTCTTCCCTTTCGATGCGCTCGAACTCGGCCTGCTTGGCTTTGCGTTCTAACTCCTCGAAATGGGCTTTCGTTTCTCTTTCCATCTTGACACGTTCGGCTTCTAGTTTCTGCTCATGAAGTATCCGCTGACGCTCCATATCAGCTTCATGGGCTTTCTGCTTTCTGTCGAACTCCTCACGTTTTCTTGACCATTCATCCTCATCCATCCGCATCTTTCTTTCAAACTCCTCTTTGGCTTGGTGATGCTTCCACCTAGCCTCACGAGTCCCACCGGTCGCGGCTTCTTCCTTCGAAAGAAAAATCAGACCATCTTTGATGGCATCGTCGATGGTATAAAAACGCGTTTCGGATTCATCCCTAAGAATCGTACCGTTTGGCGCGACTTTGAGGTGCGTTATATAGACACCACTCTCATGGATGTTTTGGTCAAAAACGGTGTTAATTTTTACTTCTTTCCCTACGATTGGGACATAAAAGCTTTTCTGACTCGTACTCCCACTACTATCAAGGATTGAAATATTTATTGACTGACCAAACTGCGTAGAGGCCGCTTCAAGGAAGGGCCCCATGTCAAGGCCGGTATAGAATGGATGTGGATTATGGGACGGAAGATTCTCTAAGCCACGAACAAAGACACAAGAAAGCTCCTTGCAGAAAATAATGTTTTGGTTCGCTTCGAAGTCTTCTCTGGTATAGCTCGTTACCAAAGTTATCTCTGGATCTACATCTAGGGTATTAGCGAGAGAATCCCAGGTAAGGAAACTTTGATGTTTCTTACATTCCCAATCCAAATTGATTTTACGATTGGTGTTATCCCGCACCTCTTTAAGATACGTCTGTCCTTTGTTCAGCGTACTGTAATCGTCCGTCGTACACATAGGAGCAAAGTCGTCTATCTTTGCCAGCTTCGAATTAAAGAAGGTCTTTTTGGAGATGGCTAGTGCTCGGCGTACGCCAGAAGCATCGTTGGCATATAACGAACTTTCAAGAATGAATTGACTTCCGTCAGCCATGAACACAACGACCTGATCCATGAGGCCATTGTGATACTGATAAACGGATCTTAAACCGGGACGCATGGTTGCAGGCTTACCGATGCCGGTGCCTTCTATGTCGAAGTTTGGTCTTCTCATCTGTGGCTTATAAATGCCTCTGATGCGTGTCTTGTTTTTCATAATGGTCGATCCTTAAATTCTCAATTGGCGAAAATACAAAAGAAGTTGAGATGTAGTCCTTTTTGGATGCGACCAGAAATTCCTTAAAAAAGAAAATTGCATGGTCTTGCGTATCCGACAAGCGTAAGCGTTTCCTTTAGAACAATTATTTTGTTTTGTTAAAGGAAAAGGATACCTAGAGATTACCATTATGTAATATATGCTTGAAGATTTTTTGGTTAAGAAGGAAGACGGCATAAAGGGAGTCCATTTGGACTCCCGATATGTTGTTACTGGTTAGACCGAGTGCATGTTCATCGGGACCTTCTGGGTAACAGCCTGGTCCAGGTTCACGACGTTGATCCAACACATCAGCGGCAGGTTGTTGACGTGACGCATGCGAGGCTGAACCATCGGTTCCTTGATGGTAGCGCCGTTGCGGGTCACCTGCACCGTCGAGGCCAGTTCAGGCATCCAGAACATCTGACCGAAGCAAAGCGGGTCAGCGCCAGTCTGGTTGCGGCGAGTCAGACCGATGACAATCTGTCCCCACATACGTTCGTCCAGCGACACGACGACACGGCTTTCAAGCGCAAGGCCAGTCAGACGGTTATCGCCATCGAGCTGGATGAACTTGGCAGTGAACGAGTCGGTGCCGATGATGACGATCGGGGTTTCGCCCGAGCCACCGGTCACGGAATCCAGAGCAGGCTGGTAGCCAGACATCTGGTACATGCGGTAGGCCATGTCACGGATCTGGTTGACGATGGTCTGCTGAACATCGGCCAAACGGTCCTTGGTCATGATGTTGTTGATCGAGGCCAGCACGTCGAGCTGTTGGTACTCGTAGTACGGACGAGTAACGTAACGGCCCATGCCTTCGATGTCCGGAACGGCAACGCTGAAGCCAGGAGCACTCATCAGGGTGCTCAGCGCGTTCTTGTAGCTCAGGAGCGTGGTAACGGCCAGGTTGTCGTTACGGAAACGAGCAGCGTTGATCAGGGTGGTGATGTCGGCCGCATCGCGGGTCGAACCCACCGGAGCCGGCATCGTCAGCGGAGCAGTCAGAGCAACAGTGTAGCGTTCGGTCACGTCGGTGGTTTCGAGCAGCAGACCACGGGTACGACGGTTAAGGTTCGAACGGGTGGCAGCAACATCATAACCAATGATGGCCATGGTGGTGAACTGCGCGGCCAGCCACTGCTGGTTGGTCTGCGTACCGTTGTTGATGGCGGTCGTGATGTCGGTCTGGTTGCCGTAGGCATCGGTCGAGTAGATCTTCTCGACAGTGATCTGGCCAGGGGTCACCGAGATGGTGCCCTTTTCGACCTGACCGTAGCCAGTGGCACGCATGCCGAGGCGAACGATCCAGTTCGAGGTACCAGCAGCACGCAGACCCGTCAGAGCCGGTGCACCACCAGCGGTACCGAGGACGTCTTCGGTCGTGCCCTGGAGAGCCATGGTCAACGTACGGAAGTCGAGCATCAGTTCCTTGTAGTTGCCTTCGACCGACTTCACCCACTGGTTACGCGGCATGCGGCTGACGTTGAACGGAACGATGCTGGTCACCGGAGTGGTGCCACTGGTCGTGAACTGAACGTAGAGATTGGTCAGCATCACGCGCGGATCGAGGAAGTCAGTAATGTCATACTGGCCCTGGATCTGAATGTCGGTGCGCTGGGAGATACCCAGAAGATCGACTTCCATACCAACAGCCAAAGGAGCCGTAAGAACCGACTGACCGGCATCGGTAGCCAGCTGATACGGAGCCACTGCCGAAGCAGCAACAAAGTACTGGGTATTGATGTTCGGGTTGCCAGCGGGCGCATTCACGACCACCGGGATAAGGGCGTTCGATTCGTTCGACAGGATGGTCGGGTCAATCACTGCATCGATCAGGTTACGACGATTCAGTTCGAGCGGCACGCCAGAGAGCTGATGCTGAATTTCGTTCAGCACCATGGTACGGCGCACGGTGACGTCAGCACCAGGCATGTCAGGCGAAACAACCACGGTCGGGTAGAAGCATTCGGCGAATTCACCCTGGCGGCTAGCCATGATGTTGAAGACGACCGACATCGACATGTAGTTCTTCAGTTCGGTTTCGTTGAAAGCTTCCATAGCCGGGGTGAGGTTGTATTCGCCCGGAGCTTCCAGAGTACGCATGCCAGAATGACCCTTGATCAGCATGTCCGTAGCTTTGGCGGCATAGGCAACAGGGTCACCAAAGGCCAGGGCAGCGATAGCACCGGACTCCAGCGCAAACTGCGGCAGAGTTTCGGCAGCTTTGGCGCCATAGCAATCGGCGTAGATGTTCTTCAGTTGGCTTTGGATATCGTCAGCATGACGCGTAAGACGATCCATTTCGCCATCGTTCAGGCTCTCCATCGAACAGAGCTGTTTGGTGGTTTCGGGGCTGGCGAAGGCGCTGCCTGCTTCCCGCTGTAAGGCGTTGATTCGGTTCATCATGCCCCGCAAGCCAGCGTTGCTTTCGGAACGAGCATTCAGTCTTGACATCTTGGATATCCCTTTGTGTTTAGTATCGGAAGAGGAATGTTTGGGAAGGCACTCACGCCCCACGCAGGTTGAGCATTGGCAACTCATATTATCTGGACGTGGGTTCGAAAGCATGCTATGCCTTCTATGCCCTATAGAAAGTCGTGTTGAAACAGGAGTGCTCTAGCAGACGCTCTCCTAAATGGAATCTCCAATTCGCGAGAAAGGGAGTTTGTCCATCAAGCCATAGAGATTTGACAGAACTCACTGAATAGGCTCGTAAGCCCTAGGTCTGACAAAGGAACGTAACGCCTCAAGTGCGATAGCAGTTCTTCATAAGAATGGAGTAATTGTTTACTCCGGGTTTCGAGGTTGTTGACAGGCACCAAAGAAAGAGCGAAGCATTCTGGTGTAATCTCGGTCGTTTCGAAGGCATAGTCTTCCAGCCGCAAGCCGCCAGACAGAACGCTGAAGAGACCATCATAAAGAGGACGGACATTCGTCGATGGTTCGTCATCGTCGTAAGGGACGGGAGTTAGTGTCGGTTCTGGTCTCGTCGACAAACTTGCGGCGATGTCAAACTCATAGAACTTGCCGTAGTAATCGTTGAGAATTTCTGAAGCGATGCTTCCCTCAAATCCTAGCGTTCCGACGATGGGCTTAAAGAGTAATCTGGCAGCGCTGTATTGACACCAGAGATAAAAAGATACGTCGTCCTTCGATAATATGCTCCTGAGACGATTGATGTCGAGAAGACTTGTCAACGGCTCATGGAGGGCATCCAGTCTAGCCTTCAAATTCAATGGGAGAATGATCGCCGAAGGCGCTTTCAAGACCTCCTCCCGAACGTTTTTAGGTACTGAGTTTCTCATAAGGCGTCTCCGAATGGACAGCATTTCGCTTGAGAAATGCGAGTGGTTCTACACAAGAATGGGGTGGGTATCGTGGACCTGAAGCTGCTACTCGTAAAGCTAATCACTTTGTTGTATGTCGAAAACCAAAACGGGATCGTCACGGAAACTAGCACTAAACTCATTAGCGATGCTTTGGATGCCGCCCCTTTCCGCGATGTTGGTCTTTTGCCAACAGGAACCATGGATACGCTCCATTCGCTGCGTCGCACGATACAATGGATGCTTAAGCTTCCAGCCGCTGAAAAGTTTGACCAACAGGACCTTATCCAGCGTCTTAGAGTCAATACCGAAAACGACGAAACAGTCTTTGGAGCTTTATACGATGGCTTAACTGCCAGAAGAGACGATGACCAGTCCAAAAAACTCATAGCGCAGTGCCAGCGCGATATACGAGAATACATGGAGCAGTTAAAGGTCGAGAAGATCGTACGAGAAGCTTCTCGTAAATTGTCTGGACCGAAAGACAAGATCGATTGGCGGCACTTCGTTAAAGAGCTCAGAACGGAACTCAAGCCCTACAATACCATCGGCGGTCGAGCCAGGCACAGTTCTATCATCGACGACTTTGACCTCAACGATCCCGCGACTCTGACTGGGTCCATGGAACGGCGTGTCGTAGAGTTATCAAACGATGGCGTCATGCGTACCGGCATTCAGGGACTCAATCGAATGTTCGGTCAGATTGGCGGAATACGGCGCGGAGAATACTGCTGCATAGGGGCTCTCCAGCATAACTACAAATCGGGTCTCGTGCTGAAGATCATGGAAGGGGTGGCGCTCTACAACACACCTTTCCTCCGGAATCCGGACAAGAAGCCTTTGTTGCTGCACATTTCGTTCGAAAACGATGCGTCCGATAACTTCTGCTGGCTGTATAAATCGTTGAAGGAGCAGGAGACTGGAGAGGACACAAATCCCTCTACTGTACCAATTGAAGAAATCCATCGCTACGTTTCTGAGAGGCTCCAGGCCACCGGCTTCCACATCAAGCTAATGCGCATAGACCCCTCGGATTTTACATACCACGACCTATTCGAATTGATCACGAACCTGGAAGAAGATGGCTATGAGATTCCGATTGCTTTCATCGATTACCTGAACATGATGAGCAAAAAGGGCTGTGAGGTTGGAACAACGGGAAAGGATATTCAAGATCTTGCTCGCAGAACAAGAAACTTCTTTTCCAAGAAAGGCATTGCTGTCGTTACACCGCACCAATTGTCGTCTGACGCCAAGAGTCTCATACGCATGGGTGTGGATGACTTCGTGAAGCAGGTCAAAGGCAAGGGCTATTGGGACGGCTGTAAGCGACTGGATCAAGAGTTCGACTTCGAGATGTACATCCATATCGTTATCCAGGACGACAAGTCCTATCTAACGATGCAGCGCGGAAAACATCGCGGCTTCCATATCACGCCGCCTGCCGACCATTATTGCGTTCTGCCTTTCCATCCCATCGGTGGCATCAAGAACGACATCGACGGGGTTGACCTAAGCTCCAAATGGATTGGGGTATCAGGAGGCGACGGCAGTTCAGCGCCGTGGTTTAGCTAAGAAAGAAACAAAAAAGAAGGCACAAGGACTGGAGCCGAATGGCTCCAGTCTATGCTCTAACATAGGCTAGTCGTCTCGCAACATGGCGTGCGATTGTACGACGTCGACTCGGATCTGAGCCTCGAAAACATCGGCATAATCTGCCACGGGCGTAGTCTCAAACGCGGCCTTTAGATTCCAGACGTTGTATAGACGGTTCTTGCTATCGACGCCATTGAAAACGTCATGGAGCATGGTATTGAACTTCTCTATAGCCTTTTCCATGTATTTGGCCGGTAGTTTGGCCGACGTGAACGACCGTCCGTCGTCTGTAGGCGTCTCCACGA
>JAEHJW020004417.1_pt1 | contig 10433 bp, 22 predicted proteins | sample 9271431 | NCBI WGS metagenome assembly JAEHJW02
TGCTACCGGTTCAACCGGCGGTTTCAGCTTCAGGACCTGCTCCCCCGGTTTATGTACGTCGCCCTGCGGACTCCGCCGCTGCCGTACCGCTTGGCAAAGTTAGCTGAGAATCATGGGTAATCAGGAAGATCTTTGTTTTTCACACGATCCAACTCGAATTTCGGGAAGAGTGCCAAGATCTTCTGAAGTTTTTTGTTCAACGTTTTCTCATCCATCAATCACTTCCTTTCACATTCGCCCAGTCTTTCGAGATAAAAGTCCCAGAGTTCGTTCAGTCCTTCGAACTTGATCGTTTCCGCATGCTCCAGAATCCGGCCCCAGGAAGCTTTCAGTTCCGGACAGGTATCCGACTTCGCCAGAGTGTCCCAGAGAAGCAGAAAATCTGAACAGACAGGGGCAATCATCTTTCACTCCTTTTCATTTCCCAGTACTCCAGGACTTCCTCCTCGGTGGGTCTGTGGTCAAAGACGATGTACCAGTCGCATTTCTCGAGGGGGTTGAATACCCGATAGGCTGACCGGCAATCCTGCTGGGCTCCCATGCAGGGTCCGATCAGATCGTCCAGCCCGCACCCGCGTTCCGTACGGGGATGACACAGGCCGTCGAACCCATGGGACTTCAGGTAGCCGGCGAGGATGTCCTTGACGGTCATTCTTTTCCTCCGACGCTTTTGACGGGCTCCTGGGAGCACTCGTAACAGACTGGTCCGCCGAATTCGGACCGTCCCCGCTCCAGAAACTCCAGGTCTTCCAGTTCTTCCCGGATCAGGTTTTCCTCACAATGAGCACACTTCATCCTTTTTTGAAGCATCGGTGTTCTCCTGCCAATTCTTTGAGTGTCTTTCCAAGCGAATACAAAATCAATATGGTGATATATACATCTATAGGATTAATATGTCAAGGAGCCAGCCAATCGGGATCTGTTGTCCATCTTTTTCTTTTCCGACAAAGACTTGGGGAAGGCCCAGAAAGGTAGGAGAAAGACTGTATGAAAAATGATTCCTGTCGTATCAGACTTTTTGAGATCAAGCGGATGGATGTTTCAGAAGAAAGGGAGGAAATCTGGGTCGAAGCCGTATGGAAGGACCAAAAAAATCTCTTCAGGATCCGATGTCATTCGGAAAAGAGTTATCTTTTGTTCTCTGAAGGGACACCATTCCTGAATCAGGAACTTATCGATTGCATTCTGAAGAGACTTTTGGAACGGCATTTGATACCGGAAGGCGGAAGACTGATGTGGACAGGAAAGACTAAAGAATCCTAACCTTTCCGATGACTGTCCCCAGGATCCGATTTCGTTCGGAATCCACTTGTGAGGGATATTTCAGGTTGGACAACATCAACACGGGCCTTCCCCCATCCATGAGGACCTTCCGGATGGTCTCCGTCCCGGATCCGTCCGAAGCCAGGACAAAATTCTGGTGTTTCCAGGATTGACCCGGGTCGATGACGACGAAGTCCCCGTCCATGAAATCGGGTTCCATCGATGCCCCCTGCATGGCCACCGCAAAGGTATCGGGTCCGGCTTTACCGGAAAAAGGAAGGGTGTCAATTCGTGCGACATCATTGCGGGTCTCCTGATCGAGCCAACGAGGAATATCCGACCAGGAAATGACGGGAATCCACATTGTCTTGTCGTCTCTGACCATATCCCCGACGCCGCCGATCAGCCATTCGAGACGAACCCCCAGCCTTCTCGCCAACTCCGGAATTTTTCTCATTTCCGGCAGGGCTTCGCCTGACAGCCATTTTCGGACATTCTGCTGACTGACGCCCGTTGCGTCGCTCAGCCACTTGAATTTTCCCCGTCCACCAATCCCCGCCAGGTCCAGGGCTTTTTGGAGCCTCTCGGAAAATTTTTGTCGATATTCCGCATTTTCCAATCCGTCTTTATCGGTCATGAGGCCCCTTTTGGTCATTTGACAAAATAATCTCATAGATGTATACATCACCCCATGGGCGGCATGGGAATCCGAAAAAAACCTCTTTTGGAAATGACTCCCCTCGAGAAGGCGATCCGCTTTCTCGGAGGATACTCGGCGACCGCCCGCGTTTGCGGCGTTGCCTCCCAGGTGGTCTCCAACTGGGTCCGCAGAGGCCACCTACCCCGCACGGAATGGACTGGGGAGACAAATTACTCCGCAAGGATCGAAGAAGCGCTTGCAGGAGCGGTCCCCAGGGAGGAAATCCTCTCTGTCCGCCCCTCCTCTTCCCGAACGATCGTGAGGGAAAGATAGCATATATAACGCCATTATGGGGTTATTTCTCAGGAAGAGTAAATCCTTTTTCGAAAAGCAGATGCAAGAAATCGTTTGGGAAAGTTTAGGGACTAAAGTGTTCGTCAAGTCAGGGATTAGGATTAGCAAATGACGCCATTTTTATCAGATCTTTAGAGGAAGGGGGAGATCGAATGAAGAAAAATCTGTCGATCATGTTGGCGCTTGTCGGATTTGTCGGAATTTCTCCCGGTCCTGCCCTGCCTGCGGGAATGGGAGGGAATACGGCGGAAACCGGGGGAGGGATGCAACGGAAGCATTTTGATCCCAAGGCCCCCAAAGTTCAGGTTGTCCATTGCCGGTTGAATCGCCTTACGGACATCGTCTTTCCCGGAAAGATCACGAAAGTCGTCAGCAGCGATCCTCCTCGCTCCAACGATTTCAAACTCGTCTGGACGATGGGCGGGGCGGAGGAACACCTGATCGTCGAACCGCTCAAAAAAGGGGTGGCTTCGGATTTCTTCATCTACGGCACCGATCGGGTCAGTTACCTGCGGGTGAAGACTGTTCCGGATGGGCAAGAGTATGACTCTCGTTTCGATGTGAAAGGGAATAGAAAGGTTTTAACCCCATAGGGAGGCATACATAGCCCTTTTTTTCCGGTCCTTCCTCACCGATAGGGGATATTTCGCGAGGAATATGAGCTTTGCATGATTTTTTTGATTTGTAGACATCTTTGGGAAAACCGACAGGACCTTGAGGGTTCTGGACAACTTTCCAGAGAACCCATTGGTATTGGGAAATGTTTAAAACACTCCCTTTGTCGTCGGCCATTGCCGGTTGAATGGGATTTCCGGCAATCGACAGGAAAAGAAACAGGCCGGACAGAGCAAGGAAGAATCTGATCTTGGATCTCACAAGAAACCTCCTTTTGAACTAAAGGGGAAGGAAACAAAGCCATGACGAAGCTGACAGAATTCCAATCCAGTTTACGGATACCAAAGGAGTGTTCCTAATGACGCCTTACCAGAACGAGATTAAACGGGCTCTCACTACCAATGAGCATTGCAAGCCCGGAATTCTTTTTGCCCAAAGGATCGTGGAGACGGACCATGGGGTTCTTTCCGCCGACAACGATCGGGGCAAGCGGGCCATGGAATTCAAGATCAAGTACATCGAGGCATTCAACCGAATGGAAGAGGAGCTTCGGAAAAAGACTCTTCCTCCCGAGACCCTCTCTCCCTCCCAGCAGCACGCGCTCCAGCGGATCGTGGCCAGGAGGTCCGGAGAGTCCGGGAAGTTCCGGGCGGCAATCTGGTCGCGGTTCGACGACCATTTCAACATTGCCCGGTATGCCCAGCTCCCGGCTTCCTGTTTCGAAGAAGCGAAAGATTACCTCGAACGGGTTCCCCTGGAACAGCCGGTGCCGCGCACTCTTCCGGCGGTCGAAAAACCGAAGGTCCGGGGAGAGGATCTCCAGTCGGCCAGGATGACGCTCGAATACCTCGAACGGTGGGGACAGGACCTCCCCGAACCCGCCCGGATGTCCTTTCTCGAACTCGTGAAAGACCTCAAGAGGATTGTCGTCAACGACTGGACCGCGCTCGACGAGGCGCTCCTCCGGATCGGCACGGGAATGGCGATGCTGAGACGGTTCCGGGGATTTCCGGAATGACGGCAATATCGATGGGGATCCACAACAGAAGCTGCACACGGAGGAGATCATGAGTCTCCAGGCGATGGACTGGGCGCTCCGAAAGGTTCGGGGGCTTTCTCCCACTCAAAAACTGATCCTGATCTGTCTGGGCAATCACGCTGGCCCGGATGGGAACTGTTGGCCTTCCCAGTCCGTGATCTCGGAATATACGGAACTCTCCCGGGAAACGATCAACCGGAACCTGTCGGAACTGGAGAAAAAGGGAATCATCCGTTCCGTCCATCGTCAAGACGATGCCGGCCGGGATCTCTCCAAAACATACTTCCTGAACATGGATAGTCCGGGTGTGACGGCGGATCACACCGGTATGTCAAATCCTCAGGGGGGTGAGACGGAGGATCACACCTATAAAAATCAAGAACCTTCGGAACACAAACAGGAAAATGCCGCGAAAATGCTAGGTGTGATGCAAAATCACACCGGTGTGACGGAAAGTCACAGGGGGTGTGACGCAGAATCACACACCGGTGTGACGGAGGATCACACCTCTAAAGAGAAACAGTCAAGAAAAGAATCTGTCAAGAGAACCAACAGAAGAAATACTCCTGTCGAAATCGCAAAAAGCGCGATTGACGACCCGCCCGCCGCCCTCGATCTCCCGACACTCTGGAGGACGCATTGTCCTTCCCTTCCGCAAATCCGTGAAATGACGCAGAAACGAAAGGAAAAGATCCGGTTCCGGCTTGCCGAACATTCTGCAATTTCATGGTGGGTGGCTGTGATGACGATGATCGAAAAGTCCCGATTTTGCCGGGGAAACAACCGGTCAGGCTGGAGAGCGACGTTCGACTGGCTGATCGAGAACCCGGATAACGCGATCAAGGTTTTGGAGGGGAAGTATTCCGGCCCTAACGGAAACTTTCCGAAAGAAAACTTCGACTTCGATGTCGAAAGATGGGCGAGGGAAGAATGACCAGATTCGAATTTTCGCAGTTGCTGGATCCGCTCTTGACGGCTTTCGAAAAAACCATGTCCGAAAAACTAATGAACCTGTGGTTCGAGCGGTGCTCAAAATTCAGTACTTCCGAGATAAAGGCGGCGGTCGAAAAATTTCTCGAGTCCGAGATGAGAACGTTTCCTAGAATCGGGGAATTTCGGACAGCCATACTGGGAAACGGAGAGCGACGGACGCCGGAGGGGAGCAGGTCTCTAGTCCCTTCCTGTTCCCGTTGTTCACACGGCGTTTGTTCCGTCGAGCGGTGGATTGGGCCTCGCAAGCATTTTTTCTCTTTCCGCTGCATATGTCCGGCGGGTAACGACTATCCCGGCTTGCCTCTTGTCCGTTCCGATGAAGGGACAGTCAAGGATAGTCGATTGAACTTTGCCCCTATGGAAACGTCCGGTCCCCAGGTCTTGAACATTCGGGAACTGGCCCGAAAGTCCCTGAAAACGATGGATGGTATCTGAAAATACCGTTTATCAGGAGAAGGCGTGATCCTCAAGCGTCCTTGCGGTCATTCGGAGAATATCCCCGATCCGGAGAGAAAGAAAAATCGGCTCCTGGAAAAAGGCCGCTTGTGCAGGAAGTGCCGGGATTCCAGCGCCCCAAGGACAAAAACCGGCTTGTTCGGGCGCGAAAGGCTTCCGAGGCCCATGGCGATGGCCATGGATCTCTGGAACGAATGACCGGAGGCGAAGGGCCTCCGGAAGCAAGCGCGGGAATCCGCGAATTGACAAACAACAAGGAGGAATCGAAATGGGTGGACAGACAGCCGGATCGATGGCAACGGGCATCATTACGGGCACACAGGGGATCGGGGCTCTGATCATGTACGTGTTTGCTTTGGTCGGGGTGATTTTGACGGGGATGGGAATCCATGGGTTCTATGCCCATTCCAAGGATGGTCAAGGTCGTCCAGGCGGGATCAGGACGGCCGCCACACAAACGATCGTCGGGATCATTCTGGCCGGTGGGCTCCTCTACATGATCAATTCCGGCTCGACGACGATGGGAGCCGGGACGAATTCCACCCTTCAGAGCGTTGTGGCGCCCTGATGAGGGCCGTTATTCAGTGCCTGTCGAAAGGAAAAATCATGGAAATCTTTTTTCCCCGGAGAGTTGGCTCTCCGGGGATCCGGACAAAGAAGGCGGTCGGATTTCTGACCGCAATGATGGGGCTGGCGGCTTTGGCCGCCTGCCACAAAACCACCCCGTTACCTCCGGCCGCAGGCAATGCCGGACTCATGAAGAGCGCCAGCCTTCTGATCGGAGCGCTGTCGAAAAATACGGCCACCGTGGTCCGGACTTACCCGGGCCCCGATGGTCTGGTCGGAGTCATCTTCAAAAATCCGTCCGGATCCATGAGGGTCGTGTGGATGACGCCCCACGGGGCGGCCATCGTTCCGGGCCCCGTGATCACGGCGGCCGGCCAGAATCTGACCGGGATCGCGCAACAAGCGGTCGACGCCGTGTCGAAAACTCTTCCCGCGGGATCCCCTTCCTCCGTAACAGAGGGAACCGGAGGAGGTCTTCCCGGTCCGGAGCCTTTGGCGGTGCAAACCCCGAGCCCTTCAGGAGAACCGAGCCCCCGGGGAAAGAAAATGTCCGCCGACGATTTCCTGCTGATGTCCCGCCATCTGAAATCGGTGGCCGTCGGCCACGGCAAGCGCGAGGTCTGGATCTACTTCGACCCGAACTGCATCTTCTGTAACCGCCTCTGGGAGGAGATGAAGCCGTATGCCAGGTCCGTCACGGCCCACTGGATCCCGGTGGGATTCCTGAAAAAGGAAGACTCTCTCCGAAAAGCGACCGGGATTCTTGAGGCGCAAAATCCGGCCCGCGCTCTCCACGAAAACGAAGACCGGTTCGATACGGGGTCGGAAGAGGGCGGATACCCGAATCCGGCGAAAATCGACGTGAGTACCGAAAGGAGCGTGGCGACCAACACCATCGGTCTCGGCCAGGCGACGGGAGAGTTGGCGACGCCGACGATCGTGTACCGGGGAACGGATGGCAAATCCCATAGCGTCATGGGGATGCCGCAGGATCTCCGGACGTTTCTTGCGGGGGTGAAATGAGGGAGAGAGAGACCGGCGCGATCGGCATCGTCGCAAACCTTTCGCAGGGGAAAGAGTCCGGAGAAATCGGATTCGACTGCCGGTATTCCCTGGGAGACCACATCGCGTTCGACCAGTTTCTTCTGGCGATCGAGCGCAATCTCCTGCTGCACGTCACCACGTCCCTCAACACGACGGTGGTGGGACTGGCGATGTTCCGGTTCTTCAGCCGGAACCCGAACGATCTTTATGCGGGAATCGGAATCCTCGCTTTCGGAATCGCGGCCCTCATCCTGGCGAAAGGGATCCGGGACAACCTCCGGATGCGGACGATTCTGAAAGGGATTCCCCCGGAAATGAAAAATCCGGAATGAAGACAAACGGGAGGAATGAGGAATGAAGTGCACGTGTTTTGGAGACGTCCGGAACGAAGCGGGACAAACGCGGCGCATATCGGTCGAATGCGAAATTTGCGACCGGGTCGATCTGGTCCGGAGCGATCGCCACGGGATCTATATCTGCGCCGCGTGCCACAGGGACATCGTGTCCCCTCATATCTACGACTGAAAGGAGAAAGTCCATGTCGAACTACAATCACACAATTCTCGTCGGGAACCTGACAGCCGATCCGGAAAACCGGGTCACAACCTCGGGGAAAAAAATGACGACGTTTACCGTCGCAGTGAACCGTCTCTCGTCAAAAGAGAGGGAGAACCGGGAGAAAGAAGTCCTCTTTATGCCCTGCGTCGCGTTCGACGGTCTCGCCGAGGCAGCCGGAAAGTACATCGAGAAAGGGGATCCCGTTCTGGTGACGGGCCGTCTCCGGGAAAACAAGTGGGATCAGGATGGGCAGACCCGGAGCCGGATCGTCCTGATCGCCGGAGTCGTCCAGTTTCTGAAATCCTCCGGAAAGACGGAGGAAGCGCCCGAAGAATTCCCGGAAGCGGAGTCCGAAGACCTGGTCTTTTGAAGGACGGGGGTGCGGGGTGGGGACCGTTTCTTCCGGCCCTGCTCCCCTTGCGCCTTGCACTTGCGACACCGAGACTTCCGGGGTCTCGTGTTCGCGTCGTTGGGGCTCGCGCCCCCGGCGCATCGGTTCGGACGGGAAGATCAATCGAAAACCGAAAGGGATCGGAATGTTTGCCATGTATCGTCATAAGTATCCATTCATTGTAGACAATCCCTCTGAAATCGCCTGTATCGATATCCGGGAGGCCCATATTTTATGGAACGATGGAGGCGACTATCACTATCGCCCAGGGATGCGCCACCCGGAAGGATGGGTCAAGGTTTTCAGATTCATGAGTTCCGAAGCCATAAGATTTTTAGAGAAAAAGAATGATAGCGGAATATTTGCGGACACTGGGGCATGTTGGTCTTCTTGGAAAACAGTTCCGATCCCCGATCTTGTCTCGGAATGCAAGGAAATGATGATCGAGTTCGTCATTCGTGGAATGGATCCGATTCTGGTCACGAGAGAATTCGGAAAAATCAGACAGATTGTGGAAGAAGGAGGTAAGAGCTTTTGGATGGGAAGGTGTTTGTCCATGGCCTTTCAGGGACTGGCGATTGATTCGACCGAACAATGGCAATTAGAGGAGTAGGGTCCGAACATGACGAAACAGAAAACAAAAGAACGGTATTCCGGCGATGCGGACCTCGAATCCCGTCTCCTCCTGGATCTGGCATCAATCGGGATCTATCCGGAGGCCCTCGATCTCGAGGAAGGGAAAGTCCGGCTTTCCGACGAAAGCTCTTCCTATCGAGTGGCGATCGACAAGCTTCTGGCCGGACTGGAAGCGGTCCGGGAAGATCCGGATGGGAGATTTTTGATCATGTGCCGACTCCAGGACCGGCCGTTGGCCGGACAGATCCGCCATCTTTCCTGGCTGGGAAAACAGATCCTTGGAACCGGAAAGCCATGATGCCGGCGATTCCCCCCCTTCCGGTTCCCGTCGCATGCATTTGGTCCGCCGCCGGGTATTACCGGCTTCCCCCTCTCGCCCTGGTCGGCATTCTGGGTGTGGAGGGAGGACGGCCCGGGATAGCCAGCCGGAATGCCGACGGATCGGAGGACCTGGGTCCCATGCAGATCAACAGCCGGTGGCTGCCGCGTCTCGAAAAGTCCGGAATGACCCGCACGGAAATTCTCACGAATCCGTGCGCGAACGTCTGGGCGGGAGCCTGGATTCTCGCATTGGCATACGCCCGGGACCGGGATATCTGGACGGCGATCGGACACTATCATTCCCGGAAACTGGGAGAAAGCCGCCGGTACCGCCGGAAAGTGGCGAGAGCGATATTGACGGCGATTGACCTTCAGGACAAAGAAGGATCGCGATGAGCCGGCGGAGACAAAGGAAACGGGATGAGAGATGGAACCCGGAAATGGAATCCCGGTCGGAAAACGACTCTCCTCTCCCGGGCGCCTCCGGAAAACCGGATTTTTCACGGCCGGTCCTCGTGGCGGCCTCTCTCCTTCTATTTGTTCTGGGAGTGGCGGCGGACAGATTAGTTTCCTCCCTGTCTCCCGGTCCTCCGATCGTTACCGCATCGACGGAAGATCCGGCCCCGGCGATTCCGCTTCCCGAAGGAGGGAAGCCCCAGGGAACCGGAGACGCAAAATCCTTTCCGGGTTCCTCCGGGAGTCCCGGAAGGAACACAACTCCCGACTCCCCGGCCGGAAATTCCGTTTCCCCACCCCCTCCGGACCCGGCCCTCTTTCATAAAGAGGCGGTGCGGGAAACGATCCACAAGAATTTCCCCCTGACCCCGGGAGACATCGACCTGATCAAGAGAACGGTTTCCAAAACCCAGAAAGCGATTCACGGCCCGCCTCCGGTCGGGCGGGCCATCTCCGTGTCCGTCTCTCTCGATCCCGGAGCCCGGTTTCCGGAGATCCGCCTTGTCCCCGGCATCGCCACGACGATTGCGGTCGTGGACGCGACGGGGGCACCCTGGCCGATCGAGGACGTGATCGTCGGAAACGAGAAGAGTTTTCCGGTCAAGAGGCTTTCGACCTCCAACGGCGTGGTCGTCGAGCCGAAAAACAACGTCGGATGGACCAGCCTGGCATTGTCGCTTGCCGGGCGCGGGACTCCGGCAGTCCTGAAGCTCGTCGATTCGGACCATCTTTCGGATACCCGGGTGACCGCCCGGATCGAGGCCCGCGGTCCGAATGCGCGGACCCCCGTCTTTCAGGAACCGAAACCAGTCGTGTCCGCCCGGGTTCTCGCCTTTCTGGACGGAATCGCGCCGCCTGAAGCCCGGGAGATGCATGTCACAGGGACGAAGGACATGGAGGCGTGGCTCGACGGGAACCGACTGTTTGTGAGAACGCACATGGATGTGCTGGCTCCCGCCTGGCTCGAAACGGTGTCGGGCCCCAACGGAATGAAGCTGTACGTGTTTTCTCCGGTCTCGGTCATCACCGCAGCCGGAGAGGATGGAGACATGGTGACCGTCGAACTGGGAGAAGGAGAAACCGATGTCCGGAAAAGATGA
>JAEHJW020006680.1_pt1 | contig 10423 bp, 19 predicted proteins | sample 9271431 | NCBI WGS metagenome assembly JAEHJW02
CCGCCATGGCGTCCGCGAGTGTCTGCGGTGCCGGACTACCCCCGGAAGGGGCGGCGGGCGCGGGTGCAGGCGTGGCGGCGGCCACGGACGGCGCAGGGGAGGACGCCGCGGCCGTGGGCTTGGCCAGCGCAATGTACCCGGCCAGCCGCCCCTTCACCGCGAGGTAGAAGGGGAAGGCCAGCAAGATCACGGCAAAGGTGTTCATGCGCGCGCTCATCATTTCGACCCGATCATCGCCTCAATCGTCACCTTGTGGGCGAAGATCAGCAGGATCAGCGCGAAGATAAACGCGCCCTGCCAAAAGGCAGGGCTTTCCTTCATGGCTTGCCAGTTCATGGCGCTACTCCCGTCAGCCCTGGATCACGCCCGGCAGCGGCGTGCCGCTCAGGTAGGTGGATTCGAACTGGCTTAGGAAGTACGAGCCGGCGCCGGCCGTGGCGATGTTGAACACCGACTGGACGTTGCCGTACAGCTGCGTGGTGATCGGCTGCACGCGCGAGGGCATGTAGTAAACGCCGCTGGCGATATCCGTGCCCAGCATGTAGCGCATGCGCATGCGGATCACGTCCGGCGTGAGTTCCTGGATATTGGTGTTGGAGTTACCCAGGAGCGTCACGGTGTTGACGTCGGTCTCGTTGAGCGTGCCGCCGGTGGCCGCCTGGTCGAACACATGGAGCGCCGACAGGATGCTGCGATTGTTCGGCCAGTTCAGATACTTGTTGGCGCCGGCCGTGATATTGGTCGAATCCTGCATGTTGCCTTCCAGGGCATAGATGGTCTGCAGGTCGATCAACGGCAGGTTGTTCGCGCCGCTCTGCGGCATGATGTATTCCATGTAGGCCTGCACGGTGATGTTGCCGTTCAAGGCCACGGTGCCGGCGGTATACGGCGACACCAGTGGATCCGTACCCACCAGAGTGGCCGGCAGCTGCATCGTGAGGTAATGCTCGCCGTAGATCGCTTGAGCCAGCACGGCACCGCGGAGATCCTGCCGCGGGTCGTATGCCAACGGTACGTACAGGAAAAATTCCATGTTCGCCGCGGCAATGGCGGTGGGCACGTTGGTGATGTTGGTGTTGAGGAACTTTTCGGTCGTGGGCAAACCGCTGTAGTTGACCGCGTTGCCGAAAATCTTGTGCCCCTTGAACTGGTTTAGGGCGTGGAGCAGCCAACCTTGCGTGTTGATGCGCTGCAGGCCGGCAAAATCTGTGTACTGGATCTGGTTCAGGAAATTGTACGGGCCAAACTCGCTCGCGGTGGCGGGCGCGGTGACATTGACCGGCACGGTCACCTTGAGCAACACGCCGGTCACGATGCCGGTGCGCTCCAGGTTCAGCTTCACCTGTTGGCCCAGGCCGGTCACCGATACGGGCGGGAGCTTCCGCACCATATACATGCCGGTGGAGCGCAGGAGCAGGCTGTCGCGCGCGTTGTCCTGGGCGGTGTATTGCTTCTGTGCGTTCTGCATGATCGTCACGCCTTGTAGTTGGAAAGGCCGACCGCGGTCAGCGCCTTGTTGATGATGAAAATGCCGATGAACGCGATCACCGCGATCTTGGCGAAATCAGCGAGTTTGCCGCCCATGGTGTTCTCCGCTCAGGCCGTGGCGTACTGCGGCATGCCGAAGCGGCGCAGCGCGCGGTTGATGATGAATACGCCCACGAAACCCACGAGGGAAATCGTGATCACGTTCGGGAAGTTGATACGGATATCGCCCATGGCGGTTTCCTCGGGTTGGGTTGTCAGGAAAGGGGAACCGGCCCCCACGTTTGGGCCGCGTCCGCATCGACGGTATACCACCGCCAATGGTATTTTGGCAAGGATTCGATAAAGCGATGGTCGCCCGTGGCTTCCACCATGCGCTTACGATCACTCTCCAGATTAAGCGCCATCATGACGATGTAATCACTTTCCGAAAACGCAAACAACGAAATACGCTTCGGGCGCTGCACGAGCCCTAAAAACGTTTGCTTGCGTTCGCGGCCACGCGTCAAAATGCCAATCAATCCATCGCCCGCTTCCCCAAACTTGTGTAGATAATAAAGCTCATCCGCACAAATGCCGATGTTATTATAAGTCTCATGGATATAAAGCAGCACCGAATCCATGAAATCCGAATCAAGCTCTGCTGTTTTGAAATTCAAAATAACAAAGCGGTGTTTGGAAATAGCGCGTTCAAATTTTCGCGCGTCCCAGCCGTCCAACACCACGGCATCGGGCAGCGACTTGTAGCCGGCCGTGTGCTTGGGATTCAGGATGACCCAATGTTGTCCTGTATTAAGTCGCTGCATGAAATATCGGGCCAGGGATGTTTTCCCCGACCCGGTGCGACCGGCGACGATGGTTCGCGTGCCCGGATCAAGCCGGGGCAGTGTCGCCGCCATGGGCGCCCCCTTCCACGACGTGCAGGCCGCGGCGCCGGGTTTCCTGCGCTTGCTTGACGCGTTGCGCCACCGCGGCCAGGCGCGGGGCATAGATCATGGCGCCGGCCGCGGCCAGCTGTAGCAGGGCGCCCGTCTTGCCGCTCAGGGACAGGCCGTACTCTTCGCAGACCCGAGCGATGGCAACGCCCAGCATTTCCGCCTCTTCCTTCTGCAACACCAGTTCGGGAATACCCGTCGCCAGGGCGGCAATCTGATGCAATCCCTGCACTTGCTTGGCCATCGACGCGAGGTCATCGCCGGAAAAGCTCACGCCCTTTTTCGGGCGCCCTGCCTTTTTCGCCGGGGCGCTCCCGGCCGCGGCGGCTTCGCTGGGCGAGACCGGCGCATTCTTGGGCGGTCGGCCCGGCCCGCGGCGCACCTGGGGCGGCGTGGTCTCAGTGGCGGCGGGCGCGGGCGGTGGCGACGGCGGCGCCGCGGCGGGTTCGGGTGCCGCGGTCGGCGCGGCAGGCTTGTCGGTGGACTTGGCCATGGTCAGGGGCTCCGGTATCAAAACAGGCGATCAAGGAAGCGACGGCCACCAGCGGCCGGCGCGGGGGATTCAGCCGCGGGAGCTTCCGCGGCTGGGGTAAAGCGTTCGGGTTCGGCCGCTTCGGCGGCTTCCACGCTGGCGACGCCAGGCGCGACTTCGGCGGTTTCGGCCGCGGCAGCGATTTCTTCCTCCAATTCCTCGCGGATTTCCTCGCGCAAGACTTCCTCCACCGCGTCCGCTTCCGCTTCCAATGCCGATTCCAACGCGGCGACACTGACACTTAACGCACCCATGCCTTCGGCCACGCGCGCGAAATCGTCCGCGTTGCTGGCCACATGCGCCTCAAAAGCTGCGCGCAGCGTCGCCAGTTCGGAGCGGAGTTCACCCAAGGCCGCGAGCGTTTCCACGCGCTGCGCCGACTCTTCAATGGCGGCCTTGGCCACGTCCGCGAGTGCTTCGGCAGCCGCCGCTTCGGTCGATGCGGTCGGCGTTTCGACCACGGTTTCCACATGTGTTTCGTCACCCATGGCGGCGTTCCTCTTCCGGTTCGGCCGCGGCGGGCGGCGTGGTGTTCTTGGCGATGATTTCGAGCAGTTCGACGATGCGGTCGAATTTCGCATTGAGCGCGTCGATACCTTCGCCCATTTTGGAAAAATCCCCGAACATGATAACTCCCCTTTATTGCGGCGTGAAATAGGCGTTCACGTCCAGCGAACCGGACGCCAGCGCGGTGGAAAGCGTGGCCGTGAGATTGCCCGCACCGGCCGGCAGGCCGATCATGCCGAAATCGATGTTGCTGAACTCTTCAAATGATGGCGAATTGGCTGGCACAGTCGCGCCCACATACATGATCGCGGTGAAAATCGTGACACCGTTGAGTGTCAGCGTCACCGTCACCTGTCCCGCGGCGGCGAGCGTCGCATTGCCGCTCAACGTCAAAATGATCTTGCGCAGATTCTGCTGCGCGGTGACGGGCTGATAATTCCCCGTCGTGGCCGCGCCCGTGATCTGAATATGCCCCGCTTCGGTCGCCGGCACGTATTCCTGCGTGCGGTAAGGCAGCGTGTTACCCGCGGCCAGGGGATTGCCATCCGTAGGCACGCGCACGCCGCCCGAGAAACTGGCCAGGTTCACGTTGACGGTATTCAGCACATTGGTTGCATTGCCGGATGGCAGCACCGGGTAATCCACGAAAATCACGGTGGCCGAGTTATTCGGGTCGCCCGTGATCGTGGCCGTTTGACCGTTCGGCGCCGGAAAACTCGCTTCCAGCGTGAGACCGGCCGGACACGTCACCTTAAAATTGATCGGCAAAATCGTGACCACAAGCGGCACCGTGCCGGCCGTGTTGTCGATGTAGACGCCCTGGGGTTGGAAAAGCTCGTTATCGATGGCGAACTGGCGCCAGTCCACCAGCAGCGGCGTGGCCGAGAGCGTCCCTTGGTACCCGACCGCGTGCGTTTGGCCGTTGCTGGGCACCATGTAATTCGTGGTCTTGTATTGCGACTGTGCGGCAGGCATGGGCGACTCCGGTATCAGGCTTGGAAGGTGCCGCGCGTGGACACGGCGCGGTGATAGTTGGCGAGACCATTATGCACCGAACGGGATACGTTGGGTGGGGGCCCATAGGGTGTCAGGTCGGGGCCGGCACCCTTATAAAGGATGCCCCCGTTTTGATTGGTGCCGCTTGCACCATGTAAAAACCATGAATTTAATTTTTTTGAAAACCATAAGTTTTCATAATCTGAAGTCATGGCAGGCAGCATAATGCAATAGTTTGATGAAATCAGCATGCTTTGCGGACCAGATGGCCACAAAAAGAAGCCGGGAAAATCTGTATCTCCACAAACAAAATCGACGCTTCCATAATAGGAGGTAGGGACATTAGGGAGATCACTAGGCGTGATAGTTTGTGACAATTTTGCACCTACATAAACACTGGGGTTAGCCACTCCACAAGTCAATGATCCCGGGTCGCCATTAAGAGTCGGTTGCAGCCAAGCATAGTTATTTGTGGTATTGTCCCCTATGAAATTTCCCTGATTTCGGCAATATAAATCAGTGCTTGAAGTACCTGGAGGATAAACCAGATTTGTTTGATCAAAAATATCGTTTGCTGCGTTTCCGATAAGACCGCCACCGACAAACTCACCCAGCGAATTGTATATTGACGCAAAATAATTATCAGTCAATCCGAAAGCTTGAATAAACTCATATGCAACTAAATTTTGATTCCCTAAATAAATCGCTTGATAAAAATCGCCCACGCCACATGGCGAAGGGATATTTAGCTGTTTATATGGCACTGTGTAACTTGCCCCCGGTGTAAATACGTTGGGTATAGTCCAAACATATCCCGTACTAGAATTTAGCATCGACCATGTGAATGTATTTCCACTTTGCACGCAATTGGAATACTGTAGCTGTTGCCATTGATTATTTCCGCCATTCACAAAATTAGGCGTTCGATATACACAGACACTCCCATTTTCATCGAATGAAACTAGAAACGCCCCGTAAGAAATGCCGGGGTTGCCTAACTGAATCGGATAGAAAATAGATGGATACCCATTGACGATGCACACAAACGGACGGTTTGATGAACCGCCATAGGATGTAGAAAAAGGATTATTTCCAATAGCCTGCCAATTGAAATTCCATGCACGCAAATCAATGACTTTCATGCCGTCACCTGCAATCCGAAATGTTGAGCGATTAGTTCCATGCGTGCCGCGTAGGCATCGACGTTGCCCGGCCCATTGTAGAGCCGCGCGAAAAGACGCCGCTTCGCCGGGTCGGTCAAAACATCTTGCAACGTGATCGACAAATGATCGGCGCAGATATAGCGCTGAAAAAACTCTTCCTGCATCGCGCGGTCTTGGACATAGGCCAGCGGCGAAACCGCCAAACCTAAGGCGATCAATTCATCACCCATGATCTGGAATTCGCCCCACGACATGCTGCAAAGGGTTTTCGCGGTGTCATAACTACAGCTGCACAAGGATTGCATTTGCAGCACGAAATGCGCGGCGGGGTTGTGTGCCGGTTCAAACCGCACGGCCAGGGGATTGCCGTTCGATTCGACTTGCGAAATTAAATCGCTCAGCGTGGTGATGGTTGTCATGATGCCTCCCGTGATGCCGCGAGTTTAGGCCGAACGCGCGACCCCTGCAATTCCCAGTTCGCGGAATTCTTTAAATTTGTGTTGACGCGCTGCACGGGCTGCGCCGGTCGCACGCCCTTGGCCATGGCCACGCGCAGCGCAGGCAGCGATAGATAAGGTATGCAGATCCGCTCGCCGTCGAGCAGCGCGCGCCACAATGCAGGCGTCATGCCCTTGCGTGGCAGACCCTTGGCCGCGCCATGCGGTACGTCGCCGTCCGGCGTGATCTTGAGGCCCGCGTACACTTTCGGTGCATCGGCACGGAAAACGCGCCAGGTCTTTTCCAGCTTCCATTGCCCGTAATCGTCGCCCACGTCGAAAAGGTGCGCGACACCGGGCAGCACCGTGAGCGAATCCGTGTCGCCGTAAATGACGTTTTCCACGCCCACGCGATGGATGGTCTCCAGCAAATGCAAGCGAGCATGCGCCGTGATAAAAACGGCCCAGTGCGGCAGACACCGCAAGTCTTCGGAGAATTCCTTGCAGACCAGCCAATATCCCGCATCATCGAGCGGCAGCGCTTCCAGTTCCAATAATTCGTCATCCTCCATGCCTTCGGAGCAGACCACGCGCAGGCGTTCGCGGCGGCTACCGAATTTGCCATAGAGCGAGTTCTGTATCAGCTTGGCCAAGGTTTCTTCGGGCTTCCCCTTGTGACTCTTGCGAATCCCCTTGCACTTGTCCACCACGCGGTTAAATGGGAAAACGGTTTCCTCCCAGGCGATGCCGTCGAATACTTCCTCGATAACGTAGCCGTGCGCTTCCGCGAAAACCAATTCGCGGTTGGTGACGGTTGTTTCGAACGTGCCGCGCGACCACGCCATGTAACCCTTGGCGTCGCGGCGTGGAAGAATGGGCACAATCAAATCGCCAGGCGTCCGCACGCGAACGCGGAAAATACCCGGCCGCGGGTCGCGCCAGTCCGTGGAGCGCATGCGCTGACCGTAGGGCACGCCGTAGCGGCACATTTTGTCGGGATAGCTGGAATTGATATCATACGTCTGCGCTTGCTTCACCGGGTCGGTGCGCGTGAGAAACACCAGCCCACCGTAATAGGCGGAGCGGATGAAATCCTCTTCCTCGCCGTAGGTGGATGGTTCGTAATACTCGCTGTCCGCGAGACTTGCCATCCATGCCTTGAGCGCCGTGCCCGCCGTCGTATGCCCCATGCCGACACCGAAATGCCGCTGCAACATCGCGTTCAAACGCGGTAGGCCCACGCGCAGAATTTTGGCATCGCGCATCGCATACGCGCGGTGTTCGGGATTCGACAAGTCAAACTCCGCGCCCGCTTCGAAATCAATGTCACCCTTCGGCAGTTCGGGCGTGAACGATCGGGCGAACTCGCGCAGCGTGCCGGGAAAGATCGCCAGGCTATCGCGCATGACGATTTTCTTGCCTTCGAAAATCAATTTGATCTGATAAATGTCCGTTTCGTTGCGCATGCTGATATCGCACGGGATACTGTTCGCGCGGATATAGCCCAGGAAGTAACGCCAGTCATATTGCGCGTTATGTGCGTACCAGACAAACGGATACGGGAAATTAAGCATCAGGGTGAAGAAATCCCCGACCATGGTTTCCCCTTCAAAAAAATGGTCTTCGGAGAAATCGCACGCGGTAATACAAAGCAGTTCACCGCCGAGGCCGCGCGTTTCCGTGTCGAATGACAACGGCAGAACGTCTTCCTCTATAAAGCCCTTGTTGTGGAAGGGTCGCGGTTTTTTGGGTTTTCCAGCCACGGAAAGGAGCCCTTGATTAGTTTTTGCGTGCGCCGTTTTTAATGGCCGCTGCCTTTGTGAGGTGCATGGCAATAAACATGCCGGTCAACACCGCGTAAGTCTTTTGTGAGGCCAGGTCGAGCGCGCGATTAAAATCGTTTTCCGTGAAAGACATTTTGATATCGCGCATCGTGAAGGCAGAAATATGGATAACCTTCCCATCGCGTTCACTGACCAATTCAAGCCCGACCCAATATCCCAAGACAATCCGTGATGCGGCGCCGGCTTTCCGTAATCCTTCAATCTCGCCATGATCTATATCCGTGCGGAAGCGGCGAATCTGTTTGCCCTTGGGGAAATTCCGTAGCGTTATTTTTGTGGGTAGACGTGGGCGCTTACTTTGTTGCTTGCGAATCAGCTTTTGTTGTTTTGCTTCCGCTTGCGTGACGCGGCGGCGCCCGAGTTCTTTCTCTTGCTGTTCGGGCGTGAGCTTACGTGCCGACGTTCGGCCGCGTGCCGGGCGCAGCAGCTGTTCGCGGGTGCCGGCGCTTTTCTTGGCCTTGCGCTCGTAGGTGCCGAAAGCGGCCGCGCTGCCGTAATGTTCATCATACTGGCGGCGGGAAATCTCCACCGACGGTTTGCCGCGCAGACGATAGCGCCGCGAGCCTCCCGGCACGCGTTCCCAATCACTGCGCGAATACTTGCCCCAGGCGACACCAGCCACGGAATTGCGCCCTTTCTGTCAGATGTAAAGACGGCGCCCAGGGTGAGCCGGGCGCCGTCGAGTGTAGCACCGCGCGAGCGGGTTAGCGCTTCTTGGTGTGTGACGACTTGGCGGCTGCGGGCGCTTCCGCTTCGGTGTCGGCGCTGGCGTTAGCCACCTGATCGGATGGGCCGCCCAAGAGCTTCTGTGCCAGGTGATCGAGCGCGCTACTGGCCTTGGGTTCCTGCAAGGGCTTGAGTTCGAACTCGTAGCCCTTGAGCGCATCGTCGGCGCGGATGGCGTCCACCACGAAACCGATTTCGACCGCGGTCGCGCCTTCATCCATCGCCGTTTTGATCAGCGACTGCGCCGGCTCCGGCAGGTAGCAGATGGGCGCGATGCACTTTTCGCCCTGCGCGTTGATGGCCTGGAATTCGCCCTTGAAGGCGAACGACACGCCCATGGTCTCGCTCGTCTTTTCGGCGTAGCTGTTCGCCAGGCCGACCACCGTCATGACAGTGACGCGATCGCGCTCGCCCACCGGCTTGCCGTTCGGGTCGTTCGGGTTCGGGCGCAGGCCGAACAACTGCATCGGGTTGAAGCCGCCGCGGACGCTGTTGATGCTGCCAATGCTGATCTTCTTGAGGATTTTCATGGTCGCTTTTTCCTAGTGTGTGGGCGGGTGCCCGTGGGGTGCCCGGGTGGGCATGAAAGTGGATTGATGGAATTTTAGCGCTTGTTGTTTTTACCCGCAAGCGATTTCCGGTTCATGCGGTGCAGATGGAAGCGCGTTGCGCCATGCTTGTCGGTGAAAGCTTCCAGCACGAAAACATGCGTGTCGCTGATGGCGCCGCAGCGATGGGCGGGGCGGTTGCCTTTCTTGATGGTGCAGGGTTGCATGGTTATTCCCCTTTCCGATAAGGCGAAGTTTCAATGTCAACGGGCACAATGGGCGTAATAATCATTTCCTCAACACCAGGACAATCGCCTTGCTTGCCCTTGATATAACGCTGCTCTAGATGGTCTTCTAACAGTTCACGCGTGGGAAATTCGTAACGCAAAACGCGAACGCACGTATAGAAGCGATGTTTCATGGTCGGGTTCCTCTCTAGCAGGGTATGCCCGGTGGGCACGGGAAGGGTGACCACCACACAAGTTCGGCGGCGGCGATGGGATGGTGTTTTTCCAAGAGCAGCAACGCCAGGCCGTAAGTGGCGATGGTGCCTAGGATGAAGATGGTTAGGTAATGGTGGGGTTTCATAGGGATGACTTGGGCTTCGGAGCGGCGGAGAGCGATGCGTGAAATGCTGCCACTTTGTTTAACTTTAGACGCATTGAATCTTCCGCTGCTCGACAAAATGACCCATCTGCCGCGACCCGTCCGAATAGATAATTCAGATCAGCGCGGCATTCGTCTAGCGCCACGCACACATCATCCGGCACTCGCGCCTTAGCCGATTCCCGCTCGCGCAGGTGGGCGGCGATGGTTTCGACCAAATCATCATTATCGTCGGCGTTTCCCCAGGGGTCACCTTTGCCAAGTTCCTTTATACAGAAAGTGCGACCAGAGATTTCCAACATGGCGAGGGAAAGGCCGTCGCGGGTTACTTGAGGGTTGTAGAGTTTCATTAGTCGCGCTCCATATTGTGTGTCATGCATGACGCGCTATGAAACAGGTCGGCAAGTTGCTTAAGAGATTCGGGCTTAAGCTCTCTTTGCCTGATCTTGCCACGCGAAATGACTTCGAACTCTATCACTACATTGCCGAACATGACGATGGCGTGATTTTCATCTTCGCTTGAAAACATGCTTGCAAACATAACACTCTCCCGTTTTTAATCCCACGCAAACCATACACCTCAATGGAATTGCCGTCAAGCGAAATTTAAGACGGCTGGAATAGCGCGCGTTAAAAAATAAGGG
>JAEHJW020005845.1_pt1 | contig 10417 bp, 16 predicted proteins | sample 9271431 | NCBI WGS metagenome assembly JAEHJW02
GAATAAAAAATCCCCGCGCAAAGCGCGCGGGGATCGATTGGAGTGATCAGGCGAAGTCGCTGAGCATGGCCGGCCGGGTGAAGAACCCCCCATTGCCGAGCGATACCCAGTTCTGCTGCATCCGGCGCGTGTCGCGCTCGGTCTGCTCGTTCGTCTCGACGGTGTCGTCTTCCACGTAGCAGGAGGCGAGGTCCGCGGGGACGCTTGTCTCGTTGCCGGTGTCGATGCTTGCTCTGAGCATGTCAGATGTACCTCAGGCGGCAGCGTGAATCCGATCGCAGGAGCGATCGGGCTGCTCGCCTTCACTTATGACCGATGATTTGGCAGCACCCGCGGGCGTGGCCGAACGGCCAGCGCGCTTGGTACGGCCACTCTTGGGTTTCCCGCTGCTGCCGACGGCAGCGGCGAGGCGGGCTTCGGCATCCTTGCGCAGCCTCTCGAACTCCTCGTCCTCGTCCATGTTCAGTCGGCCGAGCAATGCCAGCATCGATTCCAGATGCTTGATGCTCGCCAGGCGCAGATCCTTCGGCTTGCCGAGCTTGTCCTCCATGTCCGAGACGACATCGTAGAGTCGCTTGCGCAGATCCTTGCGCGCTTCCAGCTCGGCCGTCTCCAGGCTCTCCCGGGCAGCGCGTTCGATGGCGCGTCGTTCCTCCTCACCGAGTTCCTCGGGCAGGGCAATCCCGCTCTCGGGCATCGGGGAGATGACGACATCGAAGCGGCAGCGCTCGATGACGGAGTTCGAGGGGGGATAGTCCGTCGCCTTGTAGGCGCCCCCGAGCTTCGTGCGCACCATGTCCTGAATGGACTCGTACTCTTCCTTGAGCGTCGGTAGCAGCGCGTAGAACCGCTCCCGGAACTCCTGCTCGCGCGTGGTGTACGGGGTGATGTTCTTCACCGGCAGCATTCCGACTCCGCGGTGCTGCCAGGCAAAGGTGTTCTCGTAGTGGAACCGGCGCGCCTGGGAGCGAAGCGAGACGAGCTTCCCCAGGGTTTCGCAGCCCGGAAGTAGGGACTTCCAGACTCGAACGCAGGCGTCGTCTGCGTTCTTCGCCTGCGCGAGCTCGTGCCCGAGCGCGGCGTCTTTCGTGCGAGCATCCCAGACGCTGATATTCAGCGAGACCAGGACCGCTCTTTGCTTTCCAGCCATCAGACATTCGGCGCGGGGACTCCGGCTTTCAGGCCGGAGAGGAAGCGCCGCTCCTTCATGTAGTGCATATCGACCTCGTATTCAGAGTGCCGGTCTTTCCCGGCTGTCAGCCCGTAAGGGCATTCTCGCCTTTCGGCGGTGACGGGAGTCTTGCGACTCCGCTCCCCTCGGGAATGTCACGTACCGGCTCCTGGCCTTGCGGCCAGCGGACCAGACCTTCGGCGCTTTACCTTTCGCCAGCATGATCCAGCCCTTCCAGTGTCCGGGACTGAGGAAGCATCCCGGAGTGGGTCTTACCCACCTGTACGTGACGTAGCTCGGCGAATCGCTTCGCCTCGCTTACCCTGGTCAATCAAGCCCGCTTTCACAAGCTCCGCCATTCAGGGCGGGGTAGTTGACACGGCATCTCTCTTGGCTAGTGACCTACCTCGCTATAGCGAGCGTCACGCCGCAAATCGCCGTATAAAAAGAAACCGCCCCGAATAGGGGGCGGTTCGAATAAAAATACCTGATTGGGTAGGAGGATCGCCGCTACCGCAGGGTCGAGAGACCCAGCGCAGTAGCAGGCGATCGAACCCTACTTCCGGATTAGGCGGCGCAGCGGAGGCAGTCCTCGAGCTGAAGTGCCTCATCGAGCGCACCGAGACGTTCCCGAATGACATCGGAAGCGTACGTACGCACACCCTGGAACCCTTCGGCGAAGGTCTCCATGTGATCGCGCTCCTGCGCCAACTCTTCGACAGAAGCTGTACGGATGAAATCCGCAAACGCCTTGTCCGTCCCGAGATCCTGAACTTCGTAGCCAGGCAGGGAAGCAGTAGTCATGAACGCCATGGTAGTACCCTCGTAAATAGTGACCTAGGTATCCCGCAATGCCGGGATGCTTACCTCTAGGGAGGGGCTTGGCGGATAAAACGGAAGTTTCTCTGTGTGGCGGGCAATGCCCCGTGGGGCGGGAAACCCACCGGCCGGATGCCTATAGACGGTCAGGTCACTAGCAAAGGACAATTTCGTGAAATACACAGTCGTTGTGCACGCCATCGGCGAGGACGGCGAGGCGGCGTTCGTGGGACAGACATCCCTGTTCGCGTCCACAGCCAATGAGGCCCGCCAGCGGGCGATCGATGCGCTTTGGGACGATCGGATGACCTGTGCCTCGTGCCAGGCCCAGGCGAACGTGATAGGGGAGTTTCCCGATGGGGAGGAGGCGGCCGCGGTGAGGGCCGCGCGCAGCACTCGCAGCTACCTGCAGCAGAGCGCGCGCCTGCGCGAGGGCGCTCTCTCGGAGTACGAGTGGCGCTGGTACTGCTTCTGGTGGACCTGGACGGCGGTGCGGCTTTCTTCGAGCCGGCAGCAGCGGGCGTGGCGCAAGCTCGGCTCCGAGCGATTTTATCGCCGGATCGAGCGGGTGAAGACCTGGCGGGCGCAGCTCCTGGAAGGAGATGTTCCCTATGCAGCTTGAGGTACGTGCCGTCTCGGGCTACCGCCCGGCGGACAAGGAAGAGGTGCTTCTTGCGGCTGCGCGTTACGCGGTGATGGACGCTCCTGTGGAGAGGATCACGACGCCGAGGCGGACGATCGACTCGCTGCGTCGCTATCTGGCTCCTCTCGAGCGGGAGGTGTTCGCGGTGCTGTGGCTCGATGCCAGGCATGCCGTGATCGAGTTCGACGTCATCAGCACAGGAACGGTCGACTCCGCTCAGGTGCCGGTCCGGGAGGTGGCGAAGAAAGCGCTCGAGCGCAACGCGGTCGCGTGTGTGCTAACGCACAACCATCCCTCGGGGGACAGTTCGCCCTCTCCAGCCGATGAGCACATTACGCGCGTGCTCCAAGAGGCGCTTTCGCTCTTTGAGGTTCGGGTCCTCGACCATTTCGTCGTGGGCCGAGACAAAGCGTATAGCTTCGCTGAGCACGGGTTGCTCTGAGTCTGGCCGTTTTATCCGGGGCGCCGCATCAGGCGCCCTGTTTTTCATCCCCATCTACCTATAGACGGTCAGGTCACTAAGAGTGAGGTCTGACATGTTCTACGGAATCAGGACTCTTCTTGCCGAGGCGCGGGCCCATGCGTATCAGGGCTGAGCTGCGGGAGCGCTTTGCGCGGCTCGCCAATGAGATCGCGCGAGGGCAGAACATGCCCTCGATGATCGAGTCCGACCACGGCTTCTCCCGCACCACCCCGCGGGCCGATCGTGCGCACGTCATCGAGGATGCGGAGCGGGCGAACGAGCAGTGCGAGGACTCGGCGCTCGAGGTACTCGGGCTCCTCGATGCCCTGGAAGCGCCACGGAGGCGGTCATGATCGATGGGATCGATGCCCGGGGTGATGACGAGGGTGTGGAGGTCGGGTTGTTTTGCGGCGAGGAGTGCGTGCAGGTGCTGCAGCTCGATGAAGACAAGGCCCGCCGGCTCCACAAGCATCTCGGCGAGGCGATAGAGCGGGTGTACCCCACGGAGCCGGGGGCGGATGTTCCGACAGGCAATTAGTAGGGCGATCGGATGAGACAGGCGAAGTCAGTGAAGAGTGAGCGGATCGGCGAGAGCCGCATTCGCTGCTACGACAACGGCGGCAAGACCGTCGATCGATACACCGTGGTGTACTTGGAGTTCCCCGAGCAGCAGCATGGGTTCTTCCTATCTCTCGGGATGAGCGAGGATCCGAGCCATCCGCAGGGGTTCGGCCAGCACACCGTGGCAATGCTCGGTGCTCATCTCGGGCGGCGCGTGCCGTTCGAGACGCTGCCCGAGCGCTGTCGCAGGGTGGTCCGGGCCGATCTCAGCGCGGGTCACGCATGATTGACCCCGGGGCGCCTCTTGGCGCTCCGGGTTTTTATTTCCGAACGGGATTCGGGAAATAACACGGGGAGCGTCTCTTCTCGGACTAGTCCTAGCGTTATAATGGGAGTGTCGCTTGGGAGTATTTAGATGACCGAAAACACCGCAGTCCAGGGGCGCATGGCCCGAACCGCCGAGAACGTGATGCAGATCGACGTCGATGAGGAGGTGGATGCGGTCACGAGGCTCGGAATCGAATGGGCCGAGAAGCACGAGACGGCAAGCCTGCTCGAGGAGACGAAGAAAACGCTGCTCGCGCAGATTATCGGGGAGCTCATGAGCGCGTCCCGCAAGGACGGGAAGAAGGGCCTGTCGTTCGCACAGGCGGAGATCGAGGCGCTCGCCGATGTGCGCTATGAGGCGCACCTGCGGGAGATGACCGAGGCGCGGCGCGAGGCGAACAAGGCCCGAGTGCGGCACGAGACCGCAGGGGTGCGACTCGAGATGCTCAGGTCGCTGATGGCGAATCGGCGCGAAGAGATGCGTCTGGCGGGGATGGTTCGATAGGGGCGGGAAAAAGCCCGAGATTGCCTATTGTTCGAGCAGAGAAGGACTACAGATGGATTCAGCCCGCCTTTTTATCCTGATTGAACGTATTGCGCGCACGAGTGCCAAGAGCGCCAAGGTGACGCTGCTCGGCGAGCACAGCGCCGATGAGGACCTCAAGCGGGTGCTCGCGGCGACCTACAGTCCGCTCAAGACCTATGGCATCGCGCAGCGGCCGGCGCCCCCGGCGCTCGAGCGTGAGGGGGGACGGTTCGACGAATCGACTTGGGGGCTACTCGGGGCGCTCGAGCGGCGCGAGCTCACCGGCAATGCGGCACGCCAGGGGCTCGCGGCCGAGATGGCACGGCTCGATGGGGCGAGCGCGGAGCTGCTCTGGCGGATCGTGGCAAAGGACCTGCGGGCGGGTTTCTCGGCTAACACCGTCGGGAAAGTGTTCCCAGGGCTGCTGCCGGAATACCCCTACATGCGCTGCTCGTTGCCGAAGAAATCCAACCTCGCGCAGTTCGACTGGGCCGGCGGGGTGTTCAGCCAGAAGAAGGCAAATGGGCTCTTCGCCAACGTGAACCTTCTCGATTCTGGTGCGGTGACCCTCGTGAGCCGCTCGGGGAGCGAGTTCCCCGCGGAGGCGTTCACCGAGCTCGCCGCGTTCGTTGCCGGGCGCTTCGAGCGCGGCTTTCAGCACCACGGAGAGCTGCTCGTCGTGGAAGAGGGGCGGGTCCTGGCGCGCGAGATCGGAAATGGGATTCTGAACGGGGTGCTGCAGGGCGGGCGGTTCGGGCCCGGCCAGGCACCGCTGTACGAGGTGTGGCATCGAATTCCGCTCTCGGCTGTGGTGAAGAAAGGCTCCTACGCCGTGCCCTACCGCGAGCGTCTCGAGGCGCTCGATGAGATGCTGCGCGAGGCAGGGGAGAGAGACCCCCTACGTTTGATCGATACGCGCATCGTCAATTCGCTGAAAGATGCCTACGCGCACTACGCCGAGCTCGTCGCGGCTGGGGAGGAAGGCACGATTCTGAAGAGCCCCAACCTCATTTGGCGTGACGGCACCTCGAAGGATGCGGTGAAGCTCAAACTCGAGGCCTCGTGCGATCTGAAAATCGTGGGGATCGTGCCCGGACGGCCGGGCACACGTACGGAAGGGCGCGCCGGTTCGCTCGCCTGTGAGAGCGAGTGCGGGAAGTTGCGCGTGGATGTCACGGTGAAGAACGAGTCGATGCGCGATGCGGTCGATGCGGACCCGCAGTCGTGGATCGGACGGATCGTGCCGGTGCTGTTCAATGAGGTGATGCGGCCCGGGCCAAACAACGCGGTTCACTCGCTTTTCCTGCCCCGTCTGGAGGAGGCCGGCTACCGATCGGACAAGAGCGTTGCGGATGACCTCGAGCGGGTGATCGAGCGGTTCGAGGCGGCGAAGTCCATGGAAGGTCTTGGGGGCTGAACGGGGCGGGCGATGCGGCCGCGGGAATTCACTCTGCTCTGCCAGTGCTGCTGGGGTGGCCGTGAGGAACGGCTCGCGCGCCAAGTTGCGCTGATGGATGGCGTTGTGGTGTTCGGTGCGAGACTCGAGGAAATCGACCGCTACGCTGCTCACCTTGCCGGGGGCACGTGCGTGCCGGTCGGGACGGTCGAGTTCGTGCGCCGTGCCATGGACATTGCCGGTATCAGCGAGCCCGCCAATCTGTCCTACCCTCAGGTGCTCGAGTCCCATCTGCACCGACGCGTCAACCTGATTCCGGCGGGTCTCGTGATGGGGCGTTGCCAAGCCGACTGCCACGAAGGCCTTCACCGGATTCGTCTTCGACACGTTCACCGATCCGGCCGATCTCGACCCGCATGACCGGGTCCAATACGAGGCGTTCCGTGCCCTCGAGCCCGATGCGCCCGTCTGGGTCGGCGAGGCGGTCTCGTGGCGAAGCGAAGTGCGCTACTACGTCCTTGACGGGCAGATCGTGGGCGAGGGTCGCTACGACGCCGGGCCGGACGATGCGCTGGTGCCCGATCCGGCCGTCGTGCAGGAGATGGCGCGTCGTTTCAGCGCAAGCCCCGGCGCCCCGGTCGCCTTCGCGATCGATGCGGGAGTGCTCGACTGCGGCACCACCGCGCTCGTCGAAGTCAACGATGCGTGGGCGCTCGGTTATTACAGGGGCACGCTCGAGCCGCGCGAGTACGTGAGGATGTTATGGCGACGCTGGCGGCAATTGGCGGCGCGAACTGATGAGGCGAGGGTTGGGCCATGCAGATGATCGTCGATGAACGGCAGGGGGAGGTGCGGATCTGGCGCGATGCCGACGGCACGCTCCAGGCCAGCGTGGCGCACCTGGCGCACCACTCCCCTTCCGGGTTCGAGTGCGGCTACGGGGGCTCGGGCCCCGCCGACCTTGCCCTTTCCATTCTCGCGGCGTTTAGACCGGCGCGAGCCGATGGGCCCACGGAGCGGCTCTGCGAGGGTGCGCGCTGCTCGCGCTTCGCGTGGATGCACCACCAGCGGTTCAAGTGGGAGTTCGTCGCAACGCTCCCCAAGGAGGGCGGTGTGATCCGCGCGGCGGATATTCGCAAGTGGATCGCGGCACGCGAGGCTGAGGTTGCCGAAGAACACGGAAAAACACGATGGAAATGTGTTAAGTTCCAGCCACCGGACTAGTCCGTGTGTTATAATGAAGGTGTGAGAAATGGCCAGAGACACGACCGTCAGGACGCTCGATGAGCGCAGGCGAGCGGAGCGGGACCGCAAGCGCAGGGCGCGAAAGGATCTGCGCGCGAAGGGGCTGAGGCCCTACGAGATATGGGTGACGGCAACGGAGTGGGCGCAGGTGAAGCGCTACATCGAGCGTTTGGCGAAGAGCAGGCCCGCAGCGGGCCGCGAGTGATCACGAATCGAGGACAGACAGATGGCTCAAGAGACCAGGAATCAGTCGAAGACGGGGACGGCGGGCTCGCCAGCCGCGCAGCGGCTCGAGGAGGCCAAGGCGCGCCACCGGCAGATGATCGAGCGGCGGGCGAAGGCTCAGGCTGACTTCGATGCCGCGCAGCGGCAGTTGAAGGAGGCTCGAGCGGAGGCCGAACAGGAGTTTGGTACGGGGGATTTGGCGGCTTTGCGCAAGCTCTATGCGGATCGCGAGCGGGAGAACGAGCAGGCGGTCGAGAAGTTCGTGCGCGAACTCGATGAGCGCGAAGCGGCGCTCGCGAAGGCCGAGGCGGCCCTTGCCGCGTAGGGCGGGGGATCGGGTGGAGTTGTTTCAGTGGCCAATCGTCTGAACGGGTTTCCGGCGCACTTGCCGGCGAAGCTTGCTTATTGCGATTCGGACGAGCGGCGGCTCGAGTGGATTCGCGCAGCGCTCAGATGCGGTGCGACGCTGACCGACATCGGCCTGTGGCTTGGGGGCGTTGATGACCCGCGCCAGCCTATCCGTTCGTTGATCCGGGAAGGGATGAGGGTCGTCACGTTTCGCAAGAAGGTGTCGGATGCGGCGGGCAAGCAGTGCACGGTCATGGCGTGGCGGTTGCTGGAGGTAGATCCAAGTGCTGTTTGAGGAACTGGATACGGGGCGATTCGAGCGCTCGCGCATTCTGCACGCGAAACTCACCGGGTTGCGTGAGTCGTGCATCTCGCGCGAATCGACGCTCAGGCAGCGTGTGGCCGACTCCAAGGGCCGCCTCGAGCTTGTCGAGCAGGTCGATGCGACGCTCGAGGAGCTGCAGAACCGCGCCCACCGGCGCAGCGTCGGGGCTTTCGAGAGGCTGCTCTCGGCGATCGTGCGTGACGTGCTGCCTGAGAAGGGCGAGGTGCGGCTGAACCTGTATCAGGAGCGCGGCGCCCCCGCCCTCGATGTGCAGATCGACAATGCCGGCTCGATCGAGGATGCCTTCGACGGATCGGGCGGGGCGGTGACGAACGTGCTCTCGGCGGGGCTGCGCTTCGCGGCGCTCTCGCGCACCGGGGCTCGGCGGCTGATCGTGCTTGATGAGCCTGACTGCTGGATCAAGCCGGAGCGGGTGGCCGGGTTCGTGCGGGTGCTCTCGGATGTGGCGCGGCGCGCTGGCACGCAGACCATTCTGATCTCGCATCACGAGCCGGAACTGTTCGAGGATCTGGTGAGCCTGGTGAAGCTTACCCGCGGGGCCGATGGGGCCGCGCAGGTCGAGGTGCTGCGGCGGGCGGCGGAGTGGCCGGACGATGCGACGCCGGGCCTGCGTTCGATTCACCTGAAGGATTTCCGCGCGCACCTCGACACGATGGTGCCGCTGTTCCCAGGGGTGACGGCCGTGATCGGCGATAACGATCTCGGCAAGTCGACCTTTGCGGCAACAAGTCTGCGCGCTGTCGCCTATGGCGATGGCGATGACACCCTGATCCGCCACGGCGCCGCCGAGGCACAGGTGACACTCGAAGTGGAAAACGGGCGGCGCGTGGTGTGGACGCGGAGGGAGAAGGCCAAGAGTGGCCAGTCGAAGGTGAACTATGCGCTCTACGAGCGCGGGCGCGAAGAGCCTGTGCGGGAGGGGCGGCCTGCCACCCGCGGGGGTGTGCCGGAGTGGGTGAGCGAGGTGCTCGGTATCGCGCGCGTCGGTGAACTCGATATCCAGGTCGGCAGCCAAAAGAGCCCGGTGTTTCTCCTCGACAGGCCGGCCTCGATGCGGGCGCAGATCCTCTCGGTCGGGCGCGAGTCTGGCCGGCTCTCAGCGCTTATCGAGCGGTACGGTGAGCTCAAGCGCACCGACCGTGCGCAGGTCCGTGACGGGGAGGTGGAGCTTGCGGGGCTTGGCGAGAAGCTCGCCGCTTCGGTGGCGCTGACCGAGGTGGGCGAGGCGCTCGCGCGGCTGGCCGAGGATCTGAAGAACATCGAAGCGACCCACGCGCAGCAGAGCAGGCTCGTTGTGCTGATGGACAGGATCGAGGCGCTCGAGGCGCACAGTCGGGCCGCTCACGCCTGCGCCGAGGCGCTGGCCGACCTGCCGGCGCCCATCGAACTGAAGGAGACGCAGAAGCTTGCCGGCCTGGTGGAAGGCATCGAGCAACTGGAGAAGCGCGTACGTGTGCCGGTGCCGCAGGCGCTGCCGGAGGTCCCGGCGCTGCACGATACGGTCTCGATCGCACTCGCCGGACAGCGCATCGCGCGGCTCGAAAAGCAGCTCGCCGGTAGGGCGCCCTTGCGCGAGATGCCCGATGTTCCGCAGCTGCATGAACTCGCAGGTCTCGTGCGCGTCGCCGGGGCTGTCTCATCCCGGGCCACTGAGCTCGAGCGCTGCAAGAGGGCGCTCAATGAGGCCGACGCGGCGGTCAAGGAGGCCCACGCGCTCGAGGCGGCAATCATCGAGGAAGTCGGAGGCGTCTGCCCGCTTTGCGGCGGGGAGTTGCACGCTTGATAGCGGACGAGGCCCCCTGACGGATTTCCGATTCGCGTTCGGAAACCTCCTGCTGGCCCCCAGTGTCTAGGACTAGTCCGAGTGTTATAATATGAGCATGGTTGAGCGAGTCAAAGGATCGGAGTCATGAGTACATTGCGGGGCATCTTGTTCATTGGGGATCCGCACGTGTACAGCGCGCGGCCCGGGCGGCGCAAGGACGACTATCTCTCGAGCGTGCTCGATAAGCTCACCAAGGCATCAGAGGTGTGCTGGGAGCGCTCGCTGCTGCCGGTGATCCTCGGTGATCTGTTCCATCGGGCCAAGGAGAACCACCTGCCGACTCTCGCTCGTCTGTTCGAGGTGCTCGGGCACTTCCCGCTCCAGCCGCTGGTGCTCGGGGGCAATCACGATAAAACAGGCTCGCTGCTCCAGGATGCCGATGCGCTCGCGCTCTTTGCGCAGACCGGGGTGATCGAGGTCCTCGACGGCCCGTGCCGCGCGTGGCGCACGATCGAGACCGCAGAGGGCCCGATACAGCTCTGGGGCGCCCCCTACGGGGCGGAAATCCCGGATGTCATCGAG
>JAEHJW020008561.1_pt1 | contig 10415 bp, 8 predicted proteins | sample 9271431 | NCBI WGS metagenome assembly JAEHJW02
TTCCAGCTCGATCCGACCACATACAGCTTCACCATCTCCGCGCCGAGCTACGAGTCGGTGACGCTCGGCCCGATCCCCTACGCGCCCGGCGAGCAGCCGTCCGAGAAGAGCTACACACTCACCCAGCGGCTCGTCACGGTGAAGGGCACGGTCACCGTGTCCGCGACAGGGCGAAAGAGCGGCGCCGTGCCGATCGCCGCACTCCCGCTCACCCTCACCTCGAGCTCGGGCACGAAGCAGACGACGCACACCGCCAGCACAGGTGCCTACGCCTTCACCCCTGCGCCGGTCGGGGACTACACGATCACAGTCGGCGACACATACACAACGCTCTCGCCCATCAGCTTCTCGACGGGCACAACCTCCACATTCGTCGAGAACTTCACCGTCTTCGCCCCGGCGATCCCCCTCACGGTCGACGTCACGAGCCTGGTGACAGCCGCCTCGGCGAACGGGACCACGGTCACCCTGACGCCCCCGACCAGCACGGGCGCCGTCACGAAGGCCGCCTGCGGCACGCACACGCTGCTCGAAGAAGGGCTCGGGACCAAGGAGACCGCCACCGCGGTGGGCACGGCGCTGAGCGCCTCGGCCTCCTTCAGCGACGTCGTCCCGGACGTCTACACGGTGTCCTTCAGCGGCGTCGGTACGACGACGGACGCTCCCACGCTGCCCACCACCGACACCCTCGTCGTCTGCCCGAGCAGCGCCTCGGCGCCTGCGACGACACCGTCGCCCGCCACCTTCACACTCGACCTCGGAGAGATCTCCGCCACGGTGACCCTCACGACAGCATCCTCGACGCCGCCTCAGGTGACCATGAGCGCGGGCACGCTCGAGACCACGTGCACACCCCCCGCGCCCGCGTCGGGGTCGACGACCACGAGCTGCACCATGCACCTCGTCACCGACCTGACCACGTACACAGTCTCCTTCTCGGCCACCGGCTATGCGACACAGAAGACGAGCGTCACCCTGTCGACAACGGCAGCCACGAAGACACTCACGGTGACGCTCGCACGGATCGTCAAAAACGTCACGGTCACGATGACCGCGACAGCCAATGACTACGCGGTCAAGGCGTCGCTCGCCACAGCGACCATAAAGCTGACGAACACGAGCTCCGGGCGCACGTACACCGCGACGACCAGCTCGACCACCTCGACCAGCTCGACAGGCAAGGCGACCGACACGGCGACGTTCGCGACAGTGGTCGCGGGCACCTACACAGTGCTCTTCACGCCCAACCTGCCCGTCGCAACGCAGGAGAACGAGGGCACGGTCGTGGTCACGACCGCGACACACAGCTTCACGAAGTCGGTGCAGACCGGGACCGTCACCGGCACGATCACCCTCACGCCGAAGCCCACACCGACGGTGACAGTGACGGTTGCGATCGGCACGGTGACCTGCACCACGGCGACGGTCGCCGCGCACTCCTCCTCCACGACGTACACCTGCGTGCTGCCGCCGGGGACCTACACCCTGACGTTCACTCCGAGCAGCAGCAGCTACACCGCCGCCACCGTCAACACAGTCAAGGTCACCGACACAAAGACAACGACTGGAGTCAACGTCACGATCAAATGAACGGGGACCAGGCCGACGTCCCAGGCTTGCGCGACCGCGCGACTGCGGCCCTGGGCCCGTGCGCCCCCGTGCCTCAGGCGAGGAGCACCACCAGGAGCACGATCGCCACGGCTCCCGCCACCCCGAGGAGCACCCAGAGCCACAGCCACGAGCGGGACTCGACCACCACCGGCTCGGGCTCGGGCAAGGGCTCCGGCTCGGGAGGGGGCGGAGGCGGGGGCGGCGCGAGTGGAGGCGGTGGCGCGGGGCGGAGGTCGGCGCCGCAGCGGATGCAGATGCGGCGTGCGACCGGGTTCGGCTCGTCGCAGCTCGGGCAGTCGATGGTCGCCACGTCCAGGCGTCCCGCCGTCCCCGGGAGCCGGCGCAGGCCGACGCCTCCCCCCTCGCCGGTGCCCACCACGCGCTCGCCCCGGCTCCAGAAGAGCGGGAAGTCGCACACGCGGCAGAAGGCATCCGCCTCACGCGCCAGCTCCTCCAGGTAGCTGACCGTCCCGCACGTCGGGCAGGTGACCTGCGTGCTCACGGGGCCACCCCGCCGAGGGCCCTCCCGCCGGGGGCCACCCCGCCTGGGGCCACCCCGCCGCTCCCGCCTGTCCCGAACGGTCCGCCCGCACCGGCGGACCCGGGCCAGATCTGCCTGCCGTCGACCACGATCTGGCAGCGCACGTTGGCCGGCACCTCGTCGGTCACCAGCTCGACGAAGTCGTCGTCGCTCATCCACCCCGTCGATCGCACCGAGACGCGGACGCTCGGGCCGGGGGCGGGAGCTGCAGGATCGGTGGCGCGCCGGACGCCGCCGCTCTCCTCCACCAGCACCTCGGCGCCGGTGACCGCCTCGAGCAGGATCTCGAGGCCGCGGCGCGTGCCCCGCCAGGCGAGCGCCTTCCCGCACTCCCGCACCAACCGGCGCTGGAGATCGTCGGGCAGCGACGGCTCGATCCAGGTGACCCCGAGCCAGGACGCGAGCCACGAGAGCGCGGGCACGGGCGCGACGGTCGGGTCGACCACGTTCGGGACGTTGTCGGCGTCCTCGAGCAGGGTCGTCGCGACCTCCTGGAAGATCGAGACGAACCGGACGAACAGCTCGTCGTCGAGCATGCCCATGGGCAGCTGGGCCAGCAGCCAGTCGCTGCGACGTCTCAACGGACCACCACCTGGTGCCGGGCGGAGAGGAAGAGCGACTCACGGTCGAGGTGCACCAGCTCCCTGCCGCTCCCGTGCCGTGCCGCCGTGCGCAGGTCGTACTCGAAGAGGAGCACCTCCTCCACCCGCTCGACGCCTTCGACCGCCTGGAGCAGCTCGGCGAGCATGGAGGCGTTCAGGTCCGCGTCGAACGGCCACCCGTCCTCGGTGGTCCCCCCCACGAGCGGGTCGAGGTAGCGGTAGAGGAGGTCGAGCGCGCGCTGGCGGACGAGCGCGGCGGGGCGGCCGGGGAGCGCCTGGATGAGCGCGGCCACGGAGATGCCCTGGTAGAAGGGGGTGCCGATGTCCACCGTCGTGCCGAGCAGCCGGCGCGGGTCGAGGTGGGCGGTGATCGCGTCCACGAGGGGGTCCGAGAGCGCGAAGTCGTCGAGCGCACGCTCTTCGGGACGCGAGGTGAGCCTCGGCACCACGAGCAGGCGCACGGGTTCGCCCACCTGGCGCGGGACGAGGCACTTGACGCGGGCCACCTCCGAGGAGGCCTCCAGGGTGAGGCGTTCGAAGTCGCGCACCGTGACCGCGCGCTGGCCGGTGCGCAGGGAGAGCGGGCCGCGGATCTTCGCGTTCGCCGGGGTCTCGGCGTCCACCCCGCCGATCGCGGGCTCGAGGTTGCTCACGCGGTCGACGTAGGCGATGGTCGTGCGCAGGACCGACAGCGTCCCCGCGCCGACGTTGCCCGCCGCCCCGCCGCCCTGCCGGTAGCGGTCGATGACGATCTCCGCGCCGTCGGGTGGGATGGCGCCGTGCTGGCGCACCGTACCATCCGCGTAGCGGACCGCCGGGCCGAACGAGAGCGTCCCCGAGGCGTCGTCGATCGTGAAGTGGTGGTCGGCAGGCCCCGAGGAGGCAAAGTCGGGCACCTCGATCCAAGTCTCCGACCGCCCGGCAGCCACCACCCGCACCTGCTCGCCCTCGCGGCGCGCGAGGACCGGGGTGCGACTGAGGGTGAAGGTCTGCGAAGGGCTGCCGTCGCTCCTGCCGAGGTGCTCGGGGCCGACAACCACGGCGTGCTCCGCTGCGACCGTGCCCCCGAGGACGTCGGCACGCAGGCCCCGGATGCGCGGCGACGCGCGGTAGCCGGCCTGGCCGTCGCGCGGCGCCACCAGCCGGACGCGCACCCAGTGCGCCCTCGTGTCCCCCAGGGTGATCGGCGCCGAGCGCCGGGGCAGGCGAAGCTCCACCTCCCCGTCGCGGTTGAGGCCGCCGGTGGTGTCGGAGCGCACCGGGAGGCTGGCCCACGTCTCGCCGGTCCAGGCCTCCCAGGCGAGCGGCGGGTCGAGGGGGTCCACGCCGATCCCCTGGATCTCCGCCGAGATGGAGAGCCGCAGCATCGCTCCGGCGAGGCTGCCGTCGAAGCCGACGTAGAAGGCGTCGCCGGGTGCCGGCGGCTCGGAGGCGAAGCACGTCACGTCGCTTCCCTCGAAGCGCAGATCGTCCCACACGTCGGTGTAGCGCTCCTCGGCCGCGGCCACGGCGGCCTTGGCGGCCATGGGCTCCAAGGGTGCGATGACCAGGTCCTCCACCGTGGTGAAGGCGACGCTCTCGCCGCCCGACGTGTCGCCGGCCGCGGTGCCGGCCGTGGCGACCACGGTCCCGGCGGGCACGACCACTGGATGGTCGCGCACGGTCGAGAGCCAGAAGGTGAGATCCGTGCGCGCCACCGACGGGGGGAACGGCTGGATGCCCACGAGGTCGAGGAACTTCGTGTACAGCCGGTCGGGCACCTGGTTCAGCCGGAAGAGCACCATCTCGCTCATCCAGGCGAACAGCTCGATCAAGGCGACGCCTGGGTCCGAGAGGTTGTGGTTGGTCCACTCGGGGCAGTAGCGGGGGATGAGGCGCTTGGTCTCGTCGACGACGTCCTGAAAGCGGCGGTCGTCGAGCTCGGGCGCGGGAAGGGGCATCAGGCCTGCTCTCTGTCGGGCTCTCTGTCGGGTCGGTCGGTCGCCGCGCGCGCTGTGGCAGCTGCGGCCTCGCGCGGGATGACGTAGAAGGGGTACACGAGGTTGCGCCGGTCGTTCGTGGCGCGCATCCGGTAGGTCACGTGGATGCGCACGAGCGCCTGGTCGTCGTCGGGGACCACTGCCACGTCCTCCACCTCGACCCGGGGCTCCCACTGGGCGAGCGCCTGGCGCACGGCCTCTGCCATGAGCCCCAGGGTGTTGGCGTTCACCGGCTCGAAGAGGAGCTCCCAGATGCGGCAGCCGAACCCCGGGCGCATCACCCGCTCGCCCGGGGCCGTCGAGAGGATGACCCGGATGGCGCTGTCCGTGCTCTCCCCCGCATCGGCGAGCGAGAGCGAGCCACTGGCGTCGACGGCGAGCGGGAAGCGGATCCCGCGCCCGACGAACGACGCATCCAGCTCGCCGGTGTGCGCGCGGTTGGCGGGGAGCTGCTCGAACGAGGGCACCGTTGTCAACCGTTGATCATGACCGGCGTACCGGTCACCTGCATGCTCGCCTCGGCCTGCAGCTCCACCGTGAGCCCCTGGAGGCTCGCAGACATCTGGCTCTTCAGCTCGAGACTCGTGTCGGCATTGACCGTGACCGTGGGCGCCTGCAGCTGGATCTGCTGGTCGGCCTGCAGGCTGATCGACGGTGCCTTGATGGACACCTCGCCCGTGCCCTGCGCAACTGTGATGGCCGTCGATCCCACCGTGATGCTGAGAGCTTTGCCCTTTTGCACCGTCACCGTCGTCTTGTCCGCCCCCAGGTGGACCGCGTTGAGCCCGCCGGCCAGGACCAGCTCGATGGCCTTCTGGTCTGTGGCCTCCCCGTCGAGGAGCCGGACGGTGTGGCCGAGGCGCGACACCAGCTCGCGCTTCTGCACCTTGCCGTCGGCGACGTCGGGCGGCGGGATCGTCGACTGCGACCCGTAGAGGCCGCCGAGCACCAAGGGCACCCGGGTGTCGCCGTCCTCGAACGCGACCAAGACCTCGTCGCCGACTTCGGGGATGAACACGTTGCCGCGTGCAGCGCCCCCGCCCGTCGCCACGATCCTCGCCCACGCGCTCTCCTGCGCCTTGCTCATCCCTGCGAAGAGGACCTTCACGCGACCCTGGCGTGTGGGGTCGTTGATGTTCGTGACGATCCCCGCCGTGAGGCCGTGATGGCCGACGATCGAGCCCTTGACGCCCGAGCCGCTCCCCCTCGACGAGTCCTCGACGAGCCCGGCAGGGCGTCGGTCCCCGCTCCAGAAGCGGGTGACGAAGCCGCGGCGCGGGCGGTAGACGTGCTCCACCGCGCTGAGCGGGTACTCGCCGCTGAGCGGGCCGGCACCGCTGACTGTGGCCCGCCCCCCGGGAGCGATGGCTCCGTCGCCGGCGGCGGTGCCGGTCGCCTCGACGGCCGCCGCGGCGCGCAGGTCGAAGAGCGCCTGGCTGAGGGTGCTCGCTTCCTCGGCGCTGCGCGCGCCGAGGGCAGCCGCGACGAAGCTCGCGCTCGGATGCGCCTTTCCGGCGAGCGACGAGCTGGGCAGGACCCCGCTGGACGCGGACGTCGCCACGCCTGTGACCGTCTGCTGCTGCGCCGGGTCCCAACCGATCACCGAGACCTTCTCGGGCACGGGCAGCGCGCGGGCAGAGAACGACAGCAGGCCGTCACCGAGCGTCAGCTTCACGGTCGCGCGCCTCGCGGAGAGCTCGTCGGGCTTCCCGAAGCACAGCGTCGCCCCGTCCACCCACCAGTCCGCCCCTCTCCGGCGGGCGAGCTCGCCGAGCAACCCGAGGTCGGTGTCCAGCTGCAGCAGATAGTCGAGCGACGCCTGGGCCGACGGGCCGACGCTGTCCCCGGACACGCGGAGTCCCGAAGAGGAGACGAGGTCGCGCAGCACCGAGGAGACGGTGACCTGGCTCCAGGTCTTCACCTGAGAGGTCAGCCCGAGCTCGTAGCTCCGGTCGTACCCGACGACGACCAGCTCGGGCTGCTCGCCTTCGCGCTGGTCGCAACCGAGCGCGGTCACGATCCCGTGGAAGAGCGCGCTCGGCCCGCCGGGCGCCGCGACGTCGAGCTCGGCCCCGAGCGAGACCACCCCGGAGTCCAAGAGCGCGTACCCCGGGTCGACGAACCGCAACGTCGCACGGCCGGGCACGTTGAGCGCGCGCTCCACGCGCACCTCGAGGAGCGCCGCCTGCCACACCGAGGTGAGCGCGCTGCCGCCGACGCTCACGCGGGGGGACAGGGTGATCGCGTCGGCCATCAGCTCGCCCCCGGGATGGCGAGCAGGCTGCCGGGGCGCAGCGCCAGCGGATCGGTGATGCCGTTCGCCTCCGCGATCGCCCGCCACCGGGTGGCGTCCCCGAGATGCATCGCGGCGATGCGGTCGAGGGTCTCCCCTGGCTGCACGCGGTGCACCCGGTGCGGCCGCGGCGTCCCCGACGTCGGGTTCTGCGGCCCGAAGGCCAGTGTCTCCTGGTACTGGGTGAGCACGACGGCGGCGCGGGCACGAAGCGGGGTGCCGTCGCGGCTGAAGTACTCGAAGGAGAGGTCGAGCGAGGAGACCACCGCCTTGAACGAGTGGAACGTGCCCCAGTGGAACTCGACCCACGGCGGCCGCGCGTTGTTCGTCGCCTGCGAGGTCCCCGGCAGCTGGGGGTCGACGTCCATGAGCCCCACGATCTTCGCGGTGTACGTGGTCACCGGCTTCCCGGTGTCGGTGGTGTCGAAGAAGAGGGTGAGGCGCAGCACTCCCGACCCTGCGCCCGTGTAGCGCAGGGTTGGCACCCCCCGCCCGGGGACGGCGTCGGCGGCCCAGCCGTTCGCCTGCGCGAGCACGAGCTCGGAGGGGTTGAAGAGGCACGGGATCTTTGTGCCGCGCTCGGTCTGGAGGAAGGCCTTCGTTGTGCTCGGCATCAGAAGACCTCGGGGACGTGGCGACGGCCGCGGCGCTCGAGCTCGTCGAGGACGCGCCGCTCCACGTGCTCGACGATCCACTCGAGGATCTCCGCGGCGCCCGGCGCGCTCGAGGGCTGTACGGTCGGGGGGACCGGTTCCACCATGGGTGCTCCCTTCTTCCCGAGCTGCGATGCGATGGCCGGCACGGGTGCAGCGCCGAGGTGCAGCGGCACCGGGAGAAACCCCGGCGAGACGTGGCCGGCGGCGTCTCCGACGGCGCTGCCTGCCGCCCCAGCGCCGCCACCGGCACTGCCTGTAGCGAGATCACCTCCGCCGGCGCCGGCAGGGGGACGTGGACGGCCTGGGAGGTCTGGGAGGCCTGGCAGGCCCCACGTCATCGACCCCATCCCCACCGCCCTCGCCCTCTCGATGAGCGCGGCCAACCCGGGGTCCACGCGTGCCACCGATTCGAGCCGCACCGACGCGCCAGCGGCCTCCGCCCCCGCTGGCGCCGTCGTCTGCGCGCGGCCGGTCCACGTCGCCGATCTGCTCGGCGGCGACGCGAACCCTGCGCCGGGGGGTATGGGACCCGCGCCGGCAGACGCGAACCGTGCTCCGGGGGGTATGGGGCCCGCGCCGGGCGAGCCGCGGGTGCCGATCAGGGCCCCGTTCGGCGGCCGCACACGCATGGGGCTCTCCGCGCCCACACGCCCCGGGACCCACGAGGAGGCACTGCGTCCCTGTCCCAGTGCCCCTCCCTGGCCACCACCGTCCACGGCACTACCGCCTGCCGTCGCGCCGCCTGCCGTCGCGCCGCCTGCCGTCGCGCCGCCGCCCCTCGCGCCGCCGCCCCTCGCGCCGCGCGCTCGGCCCTCGCCTGCACCGCGACCGGGTGCGGCGCTGCCACGTGTCACGACGAACGACCCGGCCGGGACGAGCGGCGCCGCGTCGGAGGCGGCCAGCTCGCGGACGAGCGAGCCGATCCGGCGCGCAAGCCCCTCCTCGTGATCGTGCACGTCGTCGTGGAAGAAGCGCGGCACCGGCGCGGAAGTCGACGCGCCCCCCGCACGGTCGCGTCGGCGTCGGCTCGCATGCACAAGCTCGTGCGCCACGACGCCGACGGAGGCCGGCGCTGTGTCGGGCCGGCGCGCGAGGTGCACAACCCGCCCGATCGTCGCTGCAGGACGCCCGGCAATGGCCAGCGCGGCAGCGCTCGCTGGACCGGCGCGCAGCTCGAACGCACCTGCGCCTCCAAGCGCGCGCGCAAGCGGCTCCAGGCGCGGCGGCAGCGCGACCACCGGGTCCGGCGCGCGCCTGGCGAGCTCGGCAACGAGCCTCCCCGCCCGGACGCTCTGGGTGCCCCTGGCGGCCGGACGGGCGGCATGGTGCTCCCACACGCGCCCCAGCCCCGACGCCGTTCCCTGCACCGACCGCGTCCCCTGCCTCGATCCCGTTCCCGGCGTCGTTCCTGACGGCCTGGCCTCCGACGCCGCTGCGGCCCCCGCTGTGCGCGACGCCGTCTCGCCCAGTGTCCCCGCAGGCTGCGCCACACGGACGACCGGCAGTCGAGACGTGAAGGGGAGCGCCACCCACCCAGCCGTCGGTGCGCGGACCTCCTCACGTTCACCGGCGGCACGAGCCAGCCTCGAGAACGACAGGGCCGACGTGGGCGCGTGGGGCGCCGTGCGCGACGTGGGCGCGTGGGGCGCCGTGCGCGACGTGGGCGCCTGGGGCGCCGTGCGCGACAGGGACCCTGGCGCGGGTGGCGCCATGCCGAGCGGCGGCATCCGCCGGGCCTGGACTCGCGTCCCGGTGCGGTCGCGTGCGAACTGCAGGTGCCCGATCGCCGTCGTGAGCGGTGACGCCTCGGGCACTGCGCGCACGTCGCCTTTCCCGCTCCAGACCTGCCGATCCCGATCGCGAGGGGCATCGCCGAGCCGGCGAGCAGGGCGCGGGTTGGTCAGGCCCCGACGTGCCTCGGACGGTGCCGCTGAGCTCGATGGCAAACCGGGCACGAGCTGTGCCATGTCCCGCGCCGTGCTCCGCGACATCGCCTCTCGGGGGCTCCGCGACATCGCCTGCGGGACCCGCCGGACGCTCATGTGCTGTGGTGCCCGAGGCGGCGCGCCGCCTACTGGCGCCGTCGGTCCCCGGCGCGGTCGGCCCCTGTCGCCGTCGGCCACCCAGCGCGGCCCGCTCGACGAAAGGCTTTCGCCGATCGCCATCGCGATGTGCGCGGGTTGGCTCGGCCACGCAGGGGCAGCCGCAAGGCGTTCGGCGAGGAGCACGGCTCCGCCGGCCGACCCGCCAGTCTGCAGGCCGGTGGATGCTCCCGCCAGCGTGGCGGCGGAACCGCCCGCCTGGAGGCCGGTCCGCATTTCGGACCGAGCACTGGCCTTGCCATTCTTCTCACTTCGGCCGAGGTCGTCGCCCTGCGAGCCGCCGGAGCGAGCGTCCCGGACCGGCGGGGATGGGCTGACCCCGCCGGAGCGAGCGTCCCGGACCGGCGGGGATGGGCTGACCCCGCCGGAGCGAGCGTCCCGGACCGGCGGGGAGCTTCGACCCCGCTGGGAGCCGCCTGGGTCTCGAGCGTCCTCCATGCGAAGGGCCGCGTCGCCTGCCGGCGCGCTGGTTCCCCCTGCCCTCGCCGGGCCCGCGTCGTCCGCAGGGGTGCCAGTGCGTCCTGCGGCCTGGCGCGCCAGCGAGGACAGCGACGGCCGCGGGGGTCGCGACTGGGGGGGTCGAGCCCTCGACGCATCCGAATGGCGGGCCTCGCGGGTCGTGAGGACCTGA